>PDWJ01004362.1_pt1 | contig 12536 bp, 11 predicted proteins | sample 1430881 | NCBI WGS metagenome assembly PDWJ01 (sample SAMN01162460, study PRJNA174530) | Oral metagenome, whole genome shotgun sequencing project. | biome: Marine environment; feature: Marine mammal; material: Swab sample of the gingival sulcus; isolation source: swab sample of gingival sulcus... | reverse complement strand
CAATACGAACCGTCCAAATTCCATCGTTCTTCGACACGCTGACCGCGTCCACCTCAGCAATCGCAAATGCTGTATTGACAGAGTGTGACACCCCCTCGACAACATTGGATTCATACAAGACACCATCTTCCCAAAAAATACATGTTTCCATTCCGTCAGAAAGAATATACACACTATCCAGCACGGTTCGAATGTCGTCATAGGAATCATTCTGCTTTAACTTCGTAAAATAATACGAACTGGCAATTCTCAAATTATCTTCCTCTTCCTTTTCCTGATGAAGTCGTTCCTCAAAGGAAGCCGAAACCCCCGTTAGTTGAAGGGTAAAAAGACCGATAATAAAAATCAGCATCAAGACAAAAAACAATTCATACTGCTTTTTCATCCGCCCTCCTTACTTTTCCAGCACCTTGATAATCGGCAAAATATTCGACCCAATCGCCTCGTAGTGGTAGTAGTACTCGTCCTCAAAAAGGACAATTCCATAATGTTCCTCTAAATACTCCAAGGTCGGGTATGTCCCCTCAATCGCATAACAAGTTATCGCCGCTTTTTGAATCGCTTGTTCTGCATTTTCTACCGCCTCTTTACTGCTTACTTTCTCCAAATTATCCATGTAGACAAAGACACTGAGAATCAAGAGGACAAACACCATCACACTTAGTATATTTTTCTTCATCACACTACCCTATTGCCGAAATAATGCCAATCAACGGAAGTAAGGTCACGAGCAGGACAACACCGACGACAATCGACATCACAGTCACCAAAATCGGTTCCACCATACTCGCCGTTCTGTCCATCAATTTATCAAGTTCCTTTTGATACGTAAAGGTAAATCGCGCCGCCATTTGATCCATGGTTCCGGTACGTTCCCCAAGTTTAAACATCTTAAAGAAAAGCGAAGGAAAAACATTGATTTTCTCAAGCGATTCATACATATCCGCCCCGTCTTGAATATCCTGTAACGCTTTGTCGAAACAATCTCGAAGCACATCATCTTCCACAAGCAGCAACGCTTTTTCCGCCGCCATTTCAAAAGAATATCCGCTTGAAATCAGCGTCGATACCGCTCGTGTGAATTTCACCAGCACATTTTTCTTATATATTTTCCCCACAACAGGAATCGAGGTCAAAAGATAACTTTTTGTCTTCGGCATGGTTTTTGTTTTAAACGCCAAGAGGAGAATGACAAGCAAGACACCGAGTACAATCCCGAATGCAAGTAGCGAATTTTTCAACCACCCCGCAATACGAAATATCGCCATCGACGCTTCCGGCACTTCACTGCCGAGAGAGAGTAACAAGGAGTGAAAAATCGGCAGCACCTTAAAGACAATCAATCCCAAGACCGCAAACATCATCACCAAGAGGACCAAGGGATAAGATATCGCACTGCGAAGTTTCTTTTGAAATTCCGCTCGTGAGAGGTAGTAGTCGGAAAGGTTTTCAAAAGTCTCCGGGAGTTTTCCGGCATTTTCTCCAATCCGTACCATTTCTACCATGTATAAAGGAAAGACCCCCTCCTCCTCAAAGGCTTCATACATCGTCATTCCCATGTCCAACTTATCCGTAATGGTCGAAAGAATCTCCGCCAACGTTCTATTTTCGCTATCCTCACTAAGCACCTTGACACCATCGGCTATTGGAAGCCCTGAACGATAAACTACGGAAAGCTGGTAATTTATATTGGAAAGTTCAATACAGTTCATTTTCTTCTCCTATTCCCTACACTCTCAGTGACGATCGCTGATTCAGCAAACGACCATTCGACAGATATCCTTGCTATCGCCGACTCACTCTCAGCACCATTTCATTCAGCCAATAATACATGTCGAGAACGTATCATTGGCACTACAACAATCCCTTATTTTCTAATCTCTCGATAATGGTTTTTTCAAAGCCGATGTCCTTTGGTTTATAGTACACTTTCTCCTTAACACCATCCGGCAGGTACTGCTGCTCAACATACCCTCCGTCATAATCATGAGGATAGCGATAAAACCGGTCGGTCTCACGAATAGGCATACCCTTTGTAGCAGCGGGTTGTTCAGAGGTCTTACCGTCCTTTGGGAACATCTCACAAACCGCCTGCCCGACCGTATCGTCTGTACCATCAGCTTGCCTTTCTTTGGCAAGCTGTGCAGCCCCTTTCTGTAGCACAACAGGTTTCCGACCGACCGTATCGTCCGTTTGACCGCGACCAGACATCGCGTATCGTTTTTCCAAACGCTGCGAAGTGCCGTCCTTCAAGTAGTACGGCATCGCCGTATCCACACCGCTTTGAACATCACGTATCGCCTCGTTGATCGCAAGGTAGGCGGCGTTGGATTTCGGTGCGGTCGCCACATAGGTCGCCGCCTGAGACAGAATGATTCGCGCCTCCGGAAAGCCGACAAAAAGCGCCGCCTGAGCCGCTGCGTTCGCCACCACAAGCGCCATGGGATCGGCATTCCCCACATCTTCCGCCGCAGCGATAACAATGCGTCTTGCGATAAATACCGGATCTTCGCCACTTTCTATTAACAAACCGAGGTAGAACACAGCGGCACTCGCATCGGAGCCGCGCATCGACTTGATAAACGCCGAGGCGAGATCGTAGTGATTATCCGCCTTGTTCGCAAATCCGAGCTTGCGCGCCCCCACGATATCCTCTTCGGTTAGAGAAATCTCGCCGGACAGGCTCGCCTTTCGGTTGACCGCCGTTTCAAGCAAGGTCAGTGCCCTGCGCGCGTCTCCGTCTGCGAGCCTTGCGATCGACATAAGAACCTCAGACGGCACGTCTAACGAGAAGGTCAGTAAGCCCCTCTCCGACGATATCGCTCGCTGTAGTATTGTCACAATATCGTCCACTGTCAGTTTGTCGAGACGAAGTACCATCGACCGTGAAATCAGCGCAGAATTCACTTCAAAATAGGGATTTTCCGTCGTCGCGCCGATTAAAATAAGCATTCCCGACTCCACATACGGAAGGAGAGCATCCTGCTGTAGTTTATTAAAACGATGCACCTCGTCAATAAACAAAACCGTCCGCCTGCCATACAGCGCTTGATTATCTCTGCCGCGTGCAGCAGCCTCTTTAATATCCTTAATCCCTGCAGAAACGGCATTGATACTGATAAAATCCGACTTCGTTGTCGATGCCACAATTCTCGCCAAGGAGGTCTTCCCCGTCCCCGGTGGGCCATACAGAATAATTGAAGAAAGAGTGTCCTGCTCAATCATCATGCGCAGTCCACCCTTTTCCATGACATGTTCCTGACCAATAAAATCATCCAATGTCCGAGGTTTCATTCGTTCAGCCAAAGGAGGCCTAACGTTCGAAAAACCATCATTTACCGGATTGTCAAAAAGATTTACCTGTTCCATTAAAATGTTATAATAATCCCATTTTTATCGGCATACATCGAGGAAAGTCCTGCACATTTTGATACAAAAATATCCTTGATTTGCCCTAATTTACCCAGCTCCTCAGTAATCTGATTCGCTCTCTCATCATTCGACACATGAGAAATTGCCACCATATTTTTATCCGAATTTCTCACATCGGAAGTAACAATTTCAAGCAAGCGACGATACACTTTTTTCAAGGATCGAATCTTCTCTACCACAATAATCTGACCGTCATCCGAACCCATGATAGGAACCACTCCAAGTTTCGAAGCAATCAATCCCTTCCAACGAGGAATTCTTCCATTTTTTATAAAATTAGTAAATGTTTCGCAAACAAAGTAGGTCTTCATATTGTCCACAAAATTCTTTATTTCGACACAAACTTCTTCAAAAGAGAGCCCTTGTTGTTTCAGTTCATGTATTTTGATTACGACAAGCGATTCCCCCGAACCTGCAGACTTCGAATCGATCACGACGACTTTCGCCTCTCCTCCATCTTCCTGATACATTTTCTCTGCGACCAATGCTGAATTATGAGTCCCCGAAAGATGAGAACTAATTGTCACGATATAGTATTCATCGGCACCATCGAGAGCATTTAAAAATTCAGAAGGAGAAGGACACGCACTGGTAGGCGCATCGTGATATGCCGTAAAATCACGAACAAATCCATCCACATCCATATTCTCATTATCCACATACTCCTTGTCTCCGACAAACATTCGAAACGGAATATGCTGAACAGGGTACTTTTTTTTCATATCCGGATTCATATCCGCTGAACTATCTACAATCACTTTGTACATACTCTCTCCATTCTAACTATAAAAAATTCCTTTTGTAAGAAAATTATGAAAAAATAATCTTCGCTTCTCGATCAACCGCTAATTTTCTGAGAATATCCGCTTCTGCTGCCGTCTCTTTGACAAAATGCTCATCTTTAATAAAAGAAAGATTAATATCGACATTCATCAGCGCGGCAAGAATCCCTGTCCTAAGCATCATCGTACCGACAAGCGCATCCGACTTCGCATTTTTATTCCCTTTTTCCGCCAAGAACTCAAATGCCTCAAAAAGCTCACCGGATTTTTGAGCAACCTTTAGCGGAACAAGTGCCGCCTCCTTTAAGGTACTCTGAATGCGCTCTTTTCGAACAGCTTTTTCTTCCTCCGTTTCCTTTGGCAAACCATAAGCATCCATCACCTTGTCGAACACCCGAGCATCCTCGTCAATTAACTGCAAAAACTCAGCGGAAAGCACTTCGTACTTCTCTGCTAATTCCTTCGCCTGCTCCGACACCTCCGCATACGCTTTTTTTCCATGCGTGAGATTACCCACCATTGCTGCCAACGAACAAGCAACCGACGAACAAAGCGCCGCCACAGATCCGCCACCGGGAACCGGTGCCGAAGATGATAGTTTTTTATTAAATTCTTCTACTGTTAAGTCCTTTAACATCATTACTCCTTTTACTTATGTATTTCTCCATTGACGAATACCACTTGCGTTCTTAAATGAAGTACATAACAAGCATTGTATTCTTCCAATCAAAAGGAAAGACCACAAAACCAAGAAGCTCCGCGCCTTCCATTATATCGTTTTTTGAACGAAATGTAAACAAATCACAATACGAAGACAGCGTTCCGCTTCTTTTGACTTTCAAAAAAATCCGCTACGAAACCGCCCATTTAAAACGAGCGCTCGTAGACCAGCTTCCCTTTTTTAACGACTTTCTTTACCGTCGACATCGCGATATGGTACGCCATAAATTTATAACTTGGAAACTCATGAATTAAAAGATCCGCCTGTTTCCCCACCGTGATACTACCGAGTTTATCCGCCCTGTCAATCGCCGCCGCACCATTGATAGTAATCGCCGCAATGGTCTCCTCGATCGTCATATGCATTTTATTGGTAGCAAGAGCAATCAAAAGTGGAAAACTCTCACAAAAACAGCTTCCCGGGTTAAAATCTGTCGCCAGTGCAACTGCCAACCCTTGTTCCATCATGTAACGCGCTCTCGCAAACGGCTCACTAAGTGAAAACGCTGTAAGTGGAAGAATCGTCGCCACAGTACCGGCTTTCTTCATCGCCTGTAATCCTTCATCCGATGCTTTTAGAAGATGGTCAGCAGAAATTATTCCAATTTCCCCTGCCAGTTCGGAACCACCAAAGGTCACAATCTCGTCTGCATGCATCTTCGCTTTCAAGCCGACTTTTTGTGCCGCTGTTAAAAACGCCCTTGACTCTTCCACCGTAAACACCTTATCCTCACAGAAAATATCGGCAAACTCCGCCAAATTCTGCTCCTTAATTGCCGGAAGCATATCGATCATCTCTGCCATAAAGCCTTCTCGATTGTCCTTGTATTCCGGCGGCAAGGCATGTGGTCCCATAAACGTCGGAACGACATCCACTGCATGGTCTTTATTTAAACGATTGAGCACTTTTAACTGCTTCATTTCCGTTTCTTCATTTAAACCATAGCCGGACTTTCCTTCCGCCGTAGTCACGCCCATGCTAAGCATCGAATCCAAACGATGCATCCCAATCCGGTATAATTCCTCTTCCGTCGCTGCACGAGTGGCATCGACTGTCGCCGCAATGCCTCCGCCGGCGTTCATAATATCCATGTAACTGCGACCTTTCAGTCGCATGTCATATTCGTTTTCACGATAACCGCCAAATAGAAAATGCGTGTGGGAATCGATAAATCCCGGAGTTACGGAGCATCCCGTCACATCCAGCACATCATATCCCTCTTTTTTTAATGCTTCCACATCAATATCCGCGGTAGAAACCACATCTACAATCACTTCACCTTCTACTAAGACAGAAGCCTTCTCTCGTACCGTGATGTCATTCATATCAGAACCACACAGCGCTTTCACTCCTTCTGTCACAGTGACCACTTCTGCTGCATTGTAAATTAATAATTTATTCTCCATACACTCCCCCTTTCTCCGGTACGTAAAACACACGCCACACAAATTCCGAGTTTCTCTAATAAAACAAAATTCCGGAAGAGCATTGACGACAGATCGTATTCCCTCATCATAAGAACCTCTGAAAGAAACACTAAACCTGCACCTTATCCTCAATATCCTTTTCAATAATTTGATTTTCTGTCAATTCGGCAACTTTCAAATACTTCTTCGCAAGCTCTACAAGTAGTGAGTAATCGTCCTTATCGTATTCGCCATTTTTTTCATAGAAGTCAATCGAGTTGGTCAACGCTGCCTTTGGAAGCAGACCGACGATCTCGCTCTCCACCACTTTCATACCATACCGCTGTGCTTCAACTTTAATTAACTCAAACGAACGATAGAGTGGTGTCTTTGAATAATTCGTCATATTCATACTGACCTGAACCATATTTTTCTCCGCCAAATCAACACCCATCGCTTTACAGTATCGAAGCCCACCGCTGATATGACGAACACATTTCGCGATAGCGCTCGCATTATCCAACTCTCTGCCGGCGAGATTAACATTAAACGCCACAAGGAAGAAACGCGCACCGATCGCCGTAATTCCGGCAGTCGGGTGAATATCCGTACCAAAATCCGGCTTCCATTCCTCTTCTTGTACCTTTTCTGCCATTCCCTCAAATTGTCCCTTGCGAAGTTTCGCAAGATTTTTTCTATGCGGTGCCGTTGCCGCATCCTCATATAGGAAACTAGGAATACCGTGTTTCTCATAAGCAAGTTGTGCTACCTCCTTCGCGAGTTCCACACACTCTTCCATAGTCACATTCTCCACCGGAATAAACGGAACGACGTCAGTCGCCCCCATTCTCGGATGCTGTCCCTCATGTTTTGTAAGGTCGATAAGCTCCGCTGCCTTCCCCATCGCCTCGACGACAGCGTCTCGAAGCGGCTCGCGTTCACCGACAAGGGTCACCACGGTTCTATTGTGATCCGCATCACTCGCGTAATTTAGCAGCGTAACTCCTTCCTTTCCTCTGAACGAAGCAAGGATTTTATCCAATTTTTCCTGATCTCGTCCCTCACTAAAATTAGGCACACATTCGATAATATGTTTCATAAGCCTCCTCATATTAATTGTTTCTTTTGCTTTTCTTATTTTATCTCTTGTTATTTTTCTTTTTGTTTTTCATCACAGTCGTTTTCCAATAAAAAACAATAATCTCAAAAGGGCAATTTTATAACACTACGAGTCAAATTAAAACGACAATACCCGCTGTCTTTCGAATTTCTACCTACTTCGCCAATTTAACCCTTAATTTTTCAAGCATGTCTGCAGTCATCGCATCAAGGTCATAGTCTGTCTTCCAGCCCCATTCCTCTCTTGCCGCACTGTCATCGAGTGAATTTGGCCAAGAATTCGCAATGCGCTGTTTCACCTCATCAACTTTGTAAGTGATTTCAAACGACGGAATATGCTTTTTAATCGATGCCGCAATATCCTCTGGACAGAAACTCATCGCCGCGATATTAAACGCATTTCGGTGAACAAGTTTCGCGGGATCCGCTTCCGCAAGCATAATAATCGAATTTAACGCATCCGGCATGTACATCATATCCATGTAGGTATCCGGTGCCAAATTACACTCAAACGACTGTTTCTTAATCGCATCATAGTAAATATGAACCGCATAGTCGGTAGTTCCGCCACCGGGAAGTGCCGCATTTGAAATCAATCCCGGGAAACGCACACCGCGTGTATCCACACCAAAACGCTCAAAGTAGTAGTCACAAAGAAGCTCACCTGCCACTTTCGATACACCATAAATTGTCGTCGGTCGCTGGATGGTATCCTGCGGCGTTTTATCTTTTGGCGTATTCGGTCCAAATGCCGCAATAGAACTCGGAGTAAACAACATCAAGTTCTTCTCTCTGGCAACTTCAAGACAGTTGTATAGCCCATTCATATTGATATTCCAAAGATTATTCGGATTTTCTTCCCCCACAGCAGAAAGAATCGCCGCCAGGTTAATAATAGTATCGACCTTGTGCTTATCAACCACTTCTCCAATCCGCTTCGCATCCGTGACATCACATAATTCAAACAACCCGTCCAAGTCAGGATACACCCTTCGACCTGATCCGATAACATTGTTTTCCCCATACTCTTTACGCAATCGGTGAATTAGCTCAAAACCAATTTGCCCCCCTGCACCTGTTACCAAAATTTTCTTCATACCTTCTCCTCATATATAAATTACGTACTACCAATATCTAAACACGACTTTCCCATCCACATTCCTGCGACGAGAATAGCCCCGTTACCTTTCATCCCACGTTTTTTCCAACCAGCAAACGAAACGATGTTTGACGAAAACAGTACCTTCATCCCGCTCTCCGTGGGCTTCGCACAATCTCACTCGCAAAGCCTTTGACTCCCTTCGCTCGTCTCGGTGCTTCCACTAGCTCCCTTCGGATTTTGAACCCTTCCATTGCGACGAGATTTTTCGCTCTAGCGAACAAATGAGGATAAGTTCGACGAGAACATGCCCATTAAATTACGACGCTATTTTTCGTTCTAGTGAGTAAACAAGAAGAGGCTCGAAGAGAGTAGAATATTAGATTCACGAACGAGAGACTCTTCGCAGTTTAAGAAACTAGAACGGAAAAGAGCAAGTAATTTAGAAGGAGATACTCCCCGGCGTCCTAGGAAACGGCTGAACATCTCTAATATTATCCATTCCTGTAACGTACATAATCATTCGCTCAAGACCAAGCCCGAACCCACCGTGCTTTGTCGTTCCATACCTTCTTAAATCAATGTACCAGCTGTATTCTTCCATGCTTAAACCAAGTTCTTGGACTCTCTTTTCAAGAAGATCAAGTCGTTCTTCCCGCTGAGACCCGCCGATAATCTCGCCGATTCCCGGAACGAGAAGGTCGGTCGCCGCGACGGTCTTTCCGTCATCATTTTGTCGCATATAGAACGCTTTGACATCCTTCGGATAGTCATAGACAAAAATCGGTGCCTTAAAGACCTCGTCACAGAGGTATTTTTCATGCTCTGTCTGGAGCGCTACTCCCCAATCGATAGGGTATTCAAACTTTTTACCGGATTTCTCCAGCAGTTCGATTGCCTCAGTATAGGATACTCTCTTAAACTCGGCATCGCGAACATTCTCGAGTCGTTTGATAACACCTTTTTGAATTCTCACTTCGAAAAATTCCATTTCCGTCTTACAAGTTTTTAGAACCGAATCCGCAATATGCTTGATCATATTTTCCGCAAGATCCATAACATCGGAAAGATCGGCAAAAGAAATTTCCGGCTCAATTTGCCAAAACTCCGCTGCATGTCTTTTCGTATTTGAATTTTCCGCCCGAAATGTCGGACCAAAAGTGTAAATTTTTCGGAAGGCTTGTGCGAAGGCTTCGCCTGCAAGCTGTGCCGAAACGGACAGATTGACACTTTGTCCGAAGAAATCCTGCGAATCGTCGACCTTACCGTCTTTCATTGGAAGATTATTTAAATCAAGAGAGGTCACTCGAAACATCTCGCCGGCGCCCTCCGCATCCGAACTGGTAATAATCGGCGCAAGGACATAGATAAAATCATTGCTTTGGAAAAACTCGTGAATCGCTCGGCTCACCGCATTGCTGACTCTGAAAACCGCCTGAAAAGTGTTACTCCTCGGTCGCAAGTGAGCAATGGAGCGCAAAAACTCCATACTGTGACGTTTTTTCTGAAGCGGGTAGTCACTTGCCGCATCACCCAAGACATTGATTTCCTCAGCAAAAAGCTCAAATGCCTGCTTTGCTCCGTCCGTACATCGAAGCACCCCTTTTATTTCAATCGCGGATGAAATCCCAATTTTATCAATCGCATTAAAATTATCCAAGGAATCGTCATACACCACTTGCATATTGCTCATACACGAACCGTCATTTATCTCGATAAATCCCAAATTTTTGGACTTTCTGGAAGTCCTGATCCAGCCGTCTACTGTTATTTTTTGATCAGCCAGTTCCTTGTAGTTTACATATAACGTACTGATTAATGATTTTTTGTACATAAAGCCTCCTTAGACATATGCAATTATACCAAAAATAATGTCAAAAAGTAAATTGTTTTCGGCGGTGTTGTAATCAGAAGAAAATAGCGTGAAGCGCAAAAAATAGGATAAACTTAGGATGCCATCGTACAAACCTTTCCAACCATCCACCTTGAATTTATCATAGGAGCACGTATAATATGAGTATGGAACGAATATTAGTGGTCGATGATGACAAAAAAATAACGAGAATATTAAAATTGCAATTATCCAATTCGGGATACGACGTTCTTGTAGGGCATAGCGGAAAGGAAGCGGTGGAAATCGCCTTGCAAGAACAGCCCAACCTCGTATTAATGGACATTGCCATGCCGGAAATGGACGGAGTCGAAGCGATGAAAAAAATCAAAGAAAAGCTCCGAATTCCGGTTGTCTTGCTAACGGCGAGAGATGCAACAAGCGACATCGTGGAGGGATTTGACACAGGTGCTGACGAATATATCACCAAGCCCTTTATCTTCGATGAACTACTGGCGCGACTGCGCGCTCGACTGCGTCAATACCAATCATCCGATACCCTGCCAGCTCATTCGAAGACTATTGAATACAAGGGCATTCACATGGATACAAGTAACTACACGGTCAGTATTCTTGGCGAGCCCTCCAATTTTTCAAAGACGGAATTCAACCTCCTAAGCTACCTTCTAAAAAAGCGCGGTACCGTGGTATCCCGCGACGAACTACTGGAAGAAGTCTGGGGATACAGCTACGGCGGATCCAATAATGTAGATGTCTACGTCAACTACATTCGAAAAAAAATTGCCAAACACCTCAACGAAGAAATCGTAGAAACCATTAGAGGGCGAGGGTACATTGTCAAGTAACAAACGATTTTCCCTAACGATCAGTCAGCGCATTGCGCTGCTTTGTGTTGTCCTATACATGATTATTTCTGTTTCCGGATTTATTATTATCCTCTATTCACTGGATAAATACAACAAATCGATCATTGACGAATCCTTGGGTTCTTACAATAAAGAAATTGCAGAGGAACTACACCAAGTAGAAGAAAAGAGTAACGCCGTTTCAAACACCGGATTAATGGCAACGTTTAACGAGTACACCAGCAAAATACAATGCCAAAAACACCGTTACTTTTTTCATCTTTTTGATGCACGCGGAAATATCAGTCACACCCCATTAAGCCCCTTATTCAAAATCTTTCCACAAAAATTCACACTGGACATTAAACACAACACATTAAAAATCATCGGTTCTGTCAAGACATTACAATTAAAGATCAGCGAAATCGGCAATGTCGCTACAAGTCGACGATTAGATGGAACGAATTGCTACTATGTACTGACCCCGTACAAGTCGAAAACGGAAGAATTATTTTTTATCATTAGCCTTTACAATACGAGCGACGAAATCGAATTTCGCAACAAAGTGGTGAATACATTGCTATTTATTAATATTGTTGCTATCGCTCTTCTCTTATTTTTTTCCAACGAACTGGCTAAAATCGCGCTAATTCCGCTTCGACAACTTACCAAAGAAGCCAAAAGCATTGACTTTATCAGTAATAAACGTACCCTATTCGTACCAAACACAAATGACGAAATCCAAGCGCTGACGATCAGTCTGAACACCATGCTACACAATATCGACCAATCGTACGAAAAGAGCAAACGATTTACACAAGATGCCTCACACGAGCTGCGCATCCCTCTTACCGTCATATTGGGAAATATTGAACTAATGGAAAAATTTAAGGACGATGCCGACATCTGCCAAGCCAGTCTACATGACATTAAGGAAGAAACCTTAAAAATGAAAGACATGGTCAACTCCTTGCTAACCATTTCTCGTCTCGAAAAAAACGCTGAAATGATTCAAACAGAGACAATTGATATCCGCTCTCTTCTATCCGGCTTATCAAATGAAGTATCCAACCTCACCGGACGAACTATTGAAGTACACTGCAAAAAAGGCATTGTGATTAACAGTAGTCAAAAACTTCTTCTTCAATGTCTTCGAGCACTGTTAGACAACGCACTCAAGTATTCGAAACAAGAGATTATTATTGGATAACCCTGATTGGTCACTTTTTTTTGTCTCTCTCATTTAATTCCCAGACATTTATTGAGCATCTACTATATAC
>PDWJ01004692.1_pt1 | contig 12540 bp, 10 predicted proteins | sample 1430881 | NCBI WGS metagenome assembly PDWJ01 (sample SAMN01162460, study PRJNA174530) | Oral metagenome, whole genome shotgun sequencing project. | biome: Marine environment; feature: Marine mammal; material: Swab sample of the gingival sulcus; isolation source: swab sample of gingival sulcus... | reverse complement strand
TCTCGCTTCTAGAGCGGCTGCCAGCATCTGCCCTGCACCTTCCCGGCAGAGCTCGGTAAGGACGTCTTGGGAGGAACCTGGACCGGAGAAAACGGGGGGCTTACTTTGCATGAGCGTGGCGTACCTGCCCTTCGTGGGCTTCTTGGAAGTGTTGACAACTGCCAAGGTACGCCGCGCGTCTCCTCGTTCATCCACAACTTCTGGTCATAGCTCTGACTCAGGTGACGGCTGAAATCGGTGGGCTACCTGTTGGGCTCTCGACTGAGGGAATTCACATCGGGGTCACAATTGAGTGGCCATGGAACTGGTTCTAATGGTTAAGGCCACTCCAGTGCGGCTGAGGTTTGTGGTTGTTGCATCGCTCATCTTGGGGCTTTGCTCTTGCCATTCGTTTGCGATCGTGAGGATGGACCTGGATGTCCGCAATGAGGGGAGAACAACTCAAGTGGGCGTTTGGATCTCCGACCAGGGGCCGTGGCCTGCAATCGGTTGGGCGGGTAGGGCGTCTGGCGCAGTTCTGTTGTATCCATTGAACATCATTAGCAGCACGCTGCGTGGCGTGTCTGCCCCGTTTGACAGCGCCTATGAAATTGAATATGGCCCTGTGGGGTTCGTAGTGGGGGTCTTTGTGCCGGGGTTTACACTGGTGGGGAGCTTCATGAGCGGTACCCCGCGTCCATTAACTGTCAGCGATGCGGAGTATGAGATTCTCGCGACGAACGCGGAGTTGGATGTCGAAAAGGCGGTGCGGATTCTGTGCCGCTCATCTGCGGTCGACATAGAGAGGGTTGTATTTATTGAGGTGGGTGGGAAACGGTATCCGGTCCTAGATTAGGTCACTTGGGGCGTTCATGCCTGCTTAAGTGATTGGCGAGTCTGCCCCACATTGCTCATCAAGTCCCTTCTGACCAAGTGGATCGAGTGGCGCGATGCTCCGCGCAGGCACACGAGCGTTATCGCGAGCGCTTCCGCTCGATTATGTTGAGCGCGGTCCCCGTCTCGGGGCTCTGGCTCCGCAGGCGCTCGTTCACCGATGCGGTTCCCGGAACAGTTACGGATGAGTTGCGCGTGGGTGGCTTTGCAAGCTGTTGTAGCGTAGCGCCTTATGGGGTGTGCCTTCAGCTTGGGAAGCCGGAAGCCCACGGATGAGTCAGGCTGTCAAGGTCCGCCCTATCGGAGCCACCGCAGTTCGGCCAAATGGAGCCACCTTATGAGGCCTGGAGCGGTTTGTAGAAGTGCGCTCTGGGGATGCCGCAGATCTGTAAGCGTTGCTTGACGCCCACCTGGATTCCGAGCGCCGAATGCGGACGCTGTGGGCATGAGATGAAGCCTGGAGGAAATGAGGGCGATTCTGGCCATCCGGGATCGGATGGGCCTGAGCTGGTCGGAGCTTTCTGAGCGAAGTGGCGTGAATAGGTCGACGCTTGCTTCCTGGGGCTGGAAGCTGCGCTCTGAAAAGCCACCTCGACCGTCTTTTGCTGAAGTCGAGCTACAGCCCGAGCCTTCCGTCTCCAGCCTTCTGCTACGTCTCTGCGACGTCGAGATCGAACTGATGCCAGGCAAAGGCCGAGAGTGCTGGCCCGGGCGCTGGAGGTCCTTCTGCATTGCTAACGCTCCCTGCTTCGATCCGCATCCTCATCGCCTGCGAGCCAATCGACTTCCGCAAGGCGCACGACGGTTTGCTTGCTATCGTGCGCGCTCAGTTCGAAGAGGATCCGTTTGCTGGCAGCGTCTTTGTCTTCCTGGGCAGGAAGCGTAACCGCGTAAAGATCCTGCACTGGGACCACGACGGATTCTGCTTGCAATACAAGCGACTGGAAAAAGATCGGTATCCTATCGCGCTCAAGGCCAAGCTCGAGAAATCGATGCACACGGTCGAGGTCTACAAGAGCATGCTCTTCGGTAGATCTTCGGAGAAGCGGCGTCCCTCCCCCGGCAAGACCAACCCGAATCAAGGGCAGCTCTTCAGCGCGGACTTGCTCCAAGAGGCCAAAAGGACTGCTGAGCAGAAGGTGCCTGTGGCCTTATCACTCCTCAATCGCGTAAACCGAAGAAGAAGGGCGGCAGGCGTAAGAAGTTCCCTGAGCATCTCCCCCGTGCGCGCACAACCTATGAGTTGCCCGAAGAGAAGCGAGTCTGCAGCTTCGGATCTCCACTGCACAAGATCGGCGAAGACGTCCGCAAGGAGCTAGAGCGCATCGAGCTGAGCCTCGCTCACGAAATCCCTGCGTGTAATACGGCTGCCGGAGCTGCGGCGAGAAGGTCGTCACGGCCCCTGGACCCGATCGAGTCATCGACAGAGGTTTTCGACAAGGGCATTCTCGGTAATAGCTTCCTCTACCACGTGATCGGTGGCTACTGCCCCGGCACGGCCCTGGTCTCGGCGGCCACGCTGAAGGGAGACGGGGCCGCCACACGAGGATGAGAAGCCGAAGAAGCCGGTGGTCAAACCACTGGGCAAGGTGAAGCGCAAGGCAGGCGGCTGCGGCTGAGCGTCCGTCGGCAACAGGCGCGACCTAATGACCGCTAGCTAATGCCCCACGAGAGGCAGCCGCGAGAGGCGGCCGCGGCCCGCAAGCACGCGACAGCTTCAAAACTCTGCCAGCTCCCCCGCCAAGGCCGCGCGCAGGCGCTCGGCCAGCGTCGCATCCAGGGTCAGGGTTCCCTCGCCTCCCTGGTAACTCGCCCTGGGACCATAGAAGCGGAGGCGTAGCTGGCCGTCCGCAGCAGCCGCCGCAGCAGCCTCCGCAGGACCAACTGCCGGATCCGGCGCAGCGGCGTCCAGCTCGAAGCCGCCCTTGGGATGCGTCCACGGCAGCGAAGCGCTCGCCAGCGCAGCGGCCAAGCTGCGCCGCTCCTTCAGCGAGAGGCGAACAGCAAAGGCATCGGCATCGGGCCCAAGTCGCATCCACTGCAGCAGGGCGCCGTGACTCTCGAAGAGCAAGAAGAGCTCGGCGCTGATTCGAACGGATCCCTTGGCCGTCATGCCCAGCTCCTATGCCAAAAGCCTCGCCCCCACAACGCGGAGCCGCAGCCGAGCCTCACAGCTTCACGTCCTTACACCCTGCCTTCTCCTCGTCGCTGGCCCCGACAAGCCGCAGCCGAGCCCCACTCACTTCCTCGCCTCAGCACGCAGGGCCCCCGACGGCAGCCGCCAAATACGGGTGCCCGGACTCCGATGCTCAAAGCGCAGCAGCTCTCGAAAGATGGGCGGCTCGTTGGCCGCCACCGTCTGGTAGCGCCCGAGGCGGAAGCTCCCCGCCGGCACCCGCAGCGCCTCCTGGCTCGGCGCCCCGAGTTCCACTTGCAGCTGCACCGCGTCGCTCCGTTGCTCCAGCAGCCAGAGCCCTTGCCCCTCCTCACCCAGCTCGATCCTGAGCGGCAAAATCTCCAAGGCCAGGCGCAGCTCCTGGTCGCGAGTCCCGAACTCGAAGTCGCGCGCAAGGTGGAGAACGACAGCGCCGCCAAGCTCAGCCGCCACCCGCAAGCGGGCCCGGCGATGGCGCTTCGCCGGCAGCTCAAAGTCCGCGGCCAGCATGCGCGGCAGCGGAGCAGGCAGGGGCTCGCCCCCCTCCAACTCAACCTCGACCGGCACCGACGGCATACCCTGCCAAGCCAAACGCACCCGCAAGAGCGGTGCCCGCGGCTCGCGCAGATCCAGCACGACAAAGCGCGGCTGACCCGGCTCTAGGAGCAATTCGCGCCGCTGCCGTGGAAGCTGCCCAGCGCCACCGGGCCCCCCCACGGGCCATCCCGGCAAAAACCCCAAGCTCGCCTTGCCAGCGCCCGGAGCGACAGCGCCTCGAAGATCGAAGTAGCCAAGTCCGTCGACCCTGGCCCCTTCGGAGTCCGCGAGCTTGCTCCCGCGGTCAGCGCCCTCAGCCTCGCGGCCAACACGCTCAGCCCCGGCCGCAGCCGCCCCCCGCAGCACCACAACACCGATCGGTTGCTCACGAAGCCGGCGCTGCTCGGGCGGCAGCAGCACGATGCCGTGAGCCCGAACCAGAGCCTGCTGCCCAGCCCGCGCAGCCTCCCGGGGGCCAGCAGCCGAAGCCCCCCGGCCCGGCCCCAGCTGCGCCGTCGGCGCCCAGTCGACCAAGAGCGCCAGCACGCCAAAGAAGGCCAGCAGAATCAGGAGTAGCAGTGCTTGAACAGTTCCTCGATGCATGAGGCTCGCGAGCTTAGCCAAGGGCGGCAGCGACTGCTCGCGACAGCTGCACGGCTTGGTTACTGTCCTAAGCCTCTAGTTCTTCAGCACAGTCCCGCTTGTAGATGACCAAGAGTTTCCACGTCGCTCTTCTCGGCTCCAAGTTCATGGGCAAGGCACACGCCAACGCCTGGACGCAGGCGCCGAAGTTCTTCGAGCTGCCCCTCCACCCCAAGCTCGCCGCCGTCGCCGCCCGCGATGCCAAGAGCCTGGCCAGCTTCGCCAAACGCTGGCAAATCCCCCAGCAGAGCTGCGACTGGAAGCAGCTCTGCGCCGACGAGAGCATCCACCTCGTCGACATCGCCACGCCCAACGCCCTGCACCCCGAGCAGGCCTGGGCGGCACTCGAGCACGGCAAGCACCTCGCCTGCGAGAAACCTCTCGCAGGCGACCTGAACTCGGCGCGTTCGATGCGGGACGCGGCCGCCGCCCGGCCCGAGCAAAAGAGCTTCGTCTGGTTCAACTACCGGCGCTGCCCGGCCATCGGCCTCGCCTACCAACTCCTGCGCGCCGGACGCCTGGGCAAAGTGCTGCAGATCCGCGCCCGCTACCTCCAGGACTGGGGCGGTCCCGAGACCGAACGCAGCTGGCGCTTCGAAAAGAAGCACGCTGGCTCAGGCGCCCTCGGCGACCTCGCCGCCCACGCCGTCGACCTGGCCCGCTTCCTCACCGGCGACGAGGTCAGCGAAGTTAGCGGGAGCATCCTCCACACGGAGTATGAGCAGCGCCCCGACCCGGCCAAGCCGGGCTCCACCGCACTCAGCGATGTCGACGACGTCGCCCTCTTCCTGGCCAAGTTCGAAGGCGGCGCCGTCGCCAGCTTCGAGGCCACCCGCCTCGCCGCCGGCTACCAGAACGCCAACCAGATCGAAATCCACGGCAGCAAGGGCTCGCTACGCTGGGACTTCGAGGACATGAACCTGCTCTGGCACTACGACGGCGAAGCTCCGGCCGCCGAGGCCGGCTGGCGCCGCATCATCGCCACCAAGGCCCAGGCCCACCCCTACGTGCAAAACTGGTGGCCCGACGCCCACCTCCTCGGCTACGAGCACGGCTTCGTCAACATGGCCGCCGACATCTGCCGAGTGCTCGCCGGCGAGCCCGAAGAGCTTCCTCTCCCCGATTTCGCGGATGCCTACGAAACGCAGCGCGTGCTCGAGGCCGCCGCACATGCCGCCAGCGAGCGCTGCGCCATTCCCCTGCGTCAGATCCACTGAGCTGAAGGAGCTAACCGATGCCACGCCCCGTCGCCCTCTTCACCGGCCAGTGGGCCGATCTCCCCTTCGAAGCCCTCTGCGCCAAGGTCAAGGAACTCGGCTACGACGCCTTGGAACTGGCTTGCTGGGGTGAGCACTTCGACGTGCAGCGCTGCCTCGAAGAGGATGGCTACGTCAAGAGCCGCTGGGATGTCCTCGAGCATCACGGGCTCGGCTGCTACGCCATCAGCAACCACCTGGTGGGCCAGGCGGTCTGCGACCTGATCGACGAGCGCCACAAGGTAATCCTGCCGCCGCGGATCTGGGGTGAAGGCAAGCCCGAAGCGGTGCGCCAGCGCGCCGCCGCCGAAATGATCGCCACCGCCAAGGCCGCCAAGCTCTTCTTCGATGCCGCGCCGAGCCAGGTAGCCGCGCGCCTGGAGGAGAGCGGCCGCTACGTGGTCAACGGCTTCACCGGCAGCAGCATCTGGCATCTGCTCTATTCCTTCCCGCCGGTCACCCCGGAGATGATCGAGGCGGGCTTCTCCGACTTCGCCGCGCGCTGGCTCCCCATCCTCGACCGCTACGAGGAGCTGGGCGTCTACTTTGCCCTCGAAGTCCACCCCACCGAGATCGCCTTCGACCTGGTGACCGCCGACCGCGCCATCGAAGCCGTCCAAGGGCATCCCCACTTCGGCTTCAACTTCGACCCCTCCCACTTCGGCTATCAAAACGTCGACTACCTCGGCTTCCTGCGCTACTTCGGCGACCGCATCTTCAACGTCCACGTCAAGGACGCCTGGTGGAGCGAGCAGCCGACCCCGATCGGAGTCTTCGGTGGCCACAGCGACTTTGGCGCCGACGGGCGCAGCTGGGATTTCCGTTCGCCCGGGCGCGGCCGCATCGACTTCGAAGGCCTGATCCGCATCCTCAACCACATCGGCTACGAGGGCCCACTCTCGGTCGAGTGGGAGGATCCTGCCATGGACCGCGAAGCGGGGGCACGCGAGGCCGCAGCTTTCGTGCGCAAGCTCGATTTCCCGCGCTCCAACATCGCCTTCGACAGTGCTTTCAGTGAGTAACGGCCTTCAGTGAGTAACGGCCTTCAGTGAGTAGATCCTAATGAGCAACAGCAACGTGCCATCCCTGTCCCGAAAGCTGAACTTCCAGCTCTCGCTGATGATGTTTCTCCAGTACGCGATCTGGGGCGCCTGGCTACCACTGCTCTGGCCGTATCTCAAAAGCAACCTGGGCTTCACCGGCAACGAGATCGGCCACATGTTCGCGATCGGCGCTGTCGGCGCCATCTTCGCCCCACTGATCGGTGGCCAGATCGCTGACCGCTACTTCTCGACCGAGAAGTACTTGGGAGTCGCCCACCTACTCGGAGCCCTCCTGGTTTGGCAGCTGCCCCATCTTAGCGGCTACTGGAGCTTCCTCCTCTTCAGCTTCCTCTACTCCTTGGTCTACTCGCCGACCCTGCCCCTGACCAACTCCCTCTCCTTCCATCATCTGCCCGATCGTGACCGCGATTTTGGCAAGGTGCGGCTCTGGGGCACCCTCGGCTGGATCGTCGTCGGCATCGGCATCGGCCAGTGGCTGCTCGCCAGCTGGACTCCCAATGCCCAGGAGCCGGCCCCTGGCGTCAGCATCGAGAGGATCCTCAACAATCCGGAAGAAGGCAGCAAGGCAGCGATCGCGGCCAATCCCAAGCAACTCGGTGCCATCCTGAATCCAGCCCTGATCGCCAAGAGCCGTAGCTCGACCCTAGAAGCCCTGCTCAAGGCGCGAGAGCTAGCCATCCCCACCCGCTCTGTCGGCGAAGGTAGCGAAGCCCGCCAGGCCCTCGACGAGAACAAGGCCAAGCTCGCCCTGGCCCTACCCGAGGCTGAGCTGCAGAAGGAGCTGGCGAAAGGCCTCGGCAAGAGCATCCAGGGCGCGGCACAGCACAAGGGCATGGGCGACGCCTTCCGGCTCTCGGCCATCCTCGGCCTGCTCATGGGCCTTTGGTGCTTCTTCTTCCTGCCCAAGACGCCCCCGAGCCGCGAAGAGAAGGAAAGCGCCATCGGCCGCGCCCTGCGCGAGATCAAGCTGCAACCGCTGCTCACCCTCTTCCTGCTAGCGGTGCCGGTCTCCTGCATCCACCAGTTCTACTTCGTGCACACCGCCGGCTTCCTCGGCAGCTACCAGCTCGAAGCAGCCTCGACCATCAACCAGCTCTTCGGCGTCGGCGGCGGCGGGCTGATGACCATCGGACAGATGATGGAGATCCTCGTCCTCGGTCTGATCCCGCTGGTCGCCAAGAAGCTCTCCCGCAAGAGCCTGCTGGCCATCGGCCTCATGGCCTACGCCGCGCGCATGGCCCTCTTCGCCTACGTCGACCTCATCCCGCTGCCGGTCATCGCCACCCTCATCCTCGGCGTCGCCCTGCACGGCTTCTGCTTCGGTTGCTTCATCTTCGTCTCCTTCATGATCGTCGACGAAGAGAGCACCGGCGACGTGCGCGCCAGCGCCCAAAGCCTCTACAACCTGGTCATCATCGGCATCGGCATCATCGTCGGCTCGATGATCGCCGGCTCCGTCGCCGAATGGGCCAAGACCGCCTCCGGCGCCACCGACTACCGCGCCCTCTTCAGCGTCCCGATGTGGGCCGCCCTGGCCTGCCTCCTCATCCTGCTCCTGGCCTACCCCAAGGCCAGCAAGCAACGGCAGTAGTCGCCCTAGAACGCGGAAGCAGGCCATGCTCCCTAGCCAGGGCCTGCTTCCGCTGCTGGTCTTGGGCAACTGGGAGCGGAGCCGCCTCTTCGGGAGAGCTTCTTCTCAGGACTTTGAGATAAGGGAGAAAACACCCGGAGAGCAAGCTCTCCAAATGCAAGACCTAAACCCAAGGGCATCAAGGGGACTAACGAGATTGCAGAAGGGCAACAAGGCGATCCTACGAGAGAGACTTCCACTGCTGTTTTCTTGTACAGGCCGCGCTTGCATGGGCACTTGGAGAGCCTATCTTCCTGCACAGCCGAGGCTTGCCAAGAGCTTGCGACCGGGAGGATCCACCCACTGGGGACTCACGCGGCCAAGAACTCTGCCGATTTCGTTCGGTCGAGACCAAGGGCATAGCCGGGCATGACATTCCCCTGATCCCGCTGGACACTCCCCCCAACGATTCCCCTAGTCCGGCGGGGTCTTTTTGTACCGGGAGCCTTCTCGGACCGAGGCCAGGCTCAGGCATCAAAGGGATCGGTCATCAGGTAGCTCGTCGCCTGCAAGCTGCTCTTGTAGACCTGCAAGAGTTCTTGGACATCGCGGCGGGTGATCTTCCCCTGGCGCAGCGCCTGCTCGGCTGAACGCCGCAGCCCCGCGACCAAGAGCTCCGGGTCGTACTGCACGTAGCGCAGAATCTCGTCAACGGTGTCGCCGTCCACCACGGCCCCGACCTCTAGCTCGGTCCCACGCCCGGCACGAGTGCCGGCTCCGCTCTTGAGGTGAACGACGTTGGTATCCCCGAAGAGGTTGTGCAGGTCGCCGAGGACCTCCTGGTAGGCGCCGACCAAGAAGAAGCCGACGTAGTAAGGATCCTCTCCGAGCTCATGCAGCGGCAGGGTGCGCTGTTCCCCGGCCTCACCGACAAAGCGATCCAGCTTGCCGTCACTGTCGCAGGTCAAATCCGCAATGATCCCGCGCAGCTCAGGCTCCTCGTCCAAACGCTGGATCGGCACGACCGGGAAGAGCTGCTCGACAGCCCAGGAATCCGGCACCGACTGGAAGATCGAGAAGTTGCCGTAGTAGATCGAAGGCTGGCCATCACGAAGCGCCGCCAAGTCATCGTGCAGCTCCTCTTCGTCACCGAGCCGTGCCAGCACCCGGAAGCAAATCGCCCAGTAGGCCTGTTCGCACCAGGCCTTGGCGGCGAGATCCAGATAGCCAAGGCGGAAGAGCTGCTGCGCCTCCTCCTTCAGCTGCAAGGCCCGATGGTAGCTAGCCAGCTCCGGTTCGGTCTCGACCTCTTCCCAGGTCTCCTGCAAAGAGCGCAGCACCTGGTGCTCACTCTCCGAGCCGTCGGCTTCGGGCATCTGCTCGGGCAACTGGCTATGGCCGAGCATCTCAAAGACCAGCACCGAGTGATGCGCCACCAGGGCCCGCCCCGACTCGCTGACGATGCAGGGATGCGCATGCCCCGAGCGCTCACAGGCCTCGTAGATGGCACCGACCACGTCACTGGCGTATTCGTCCAGCGAGTAGTTCATCGAACTCATCGAGTTGGTCTGGGTGCCGTCGTAGTCGACGCCGAGCCCACCACCGACGTCGAAGTAGCCCATCGCCGCCCCGTGCTTGACCAGCTCGCAGTAGATCTGGCTGGCTTCGCGCAGGGCGCTCTTCAGCGCCTGGATCTCGGTGATCTGCGAACCGATGTGGAAGTGCAAAAGCTGCAAGCAGTCCTGCATGCCACGCGGGCGCAAGCTCTCCAGCACCCGAAGGATCTCGTAGGCCGAGAGCCCAAACTTGCTGAGATCGCCAGTCGACTCGTTCCACTTGCCGGCGCCGCGCGTCGAGAGCCGGGCGCGCACGCCCAGCTGCGGACGCACCTCCAGCTCCGCCGCCAACTGCAGCACCAGGTCCAGCTCCGAGTAGCGATCCAAGACCAGGAGCACCCGCCGCCCCAACTTGGTGGCGAGCAAAGCCATCCGCAGATACTCACGATCCTTGAAGCCGTTGCAGACGATCAGCGCATCCTCAGCCAGCGCCGTGCCCAGTGCGATCAAGAGCTCGGGCTTGCTACCAACCTCCAACCCAAGGCCAAAGCGATGGCCAAACTGCACAATCTCCTCGACCACGTGCCGCTGCTGATTGACCTTGATCGGAAACACCCCGCGGTAGCTCCCGCGGTATTCCCAGTCCTCGATCGCCTGGGCAAAGGCCCCGTTCACGCATTCGATGCGGTCATCAAGGATGTCGCCAAAGCGCAGCAGCAGCGGCGTCTCGTAGCCCCGTTCGACCAAGCCGCGCACCAGCTGGTGCAGGTCAAAGCTCGGCCCCCGATCGCCCCGCGGCCGCACCTGCAAGCGCCCCTTCTTGCCAGCGCGGAAGTAGCCGCGCCCCCACTGCGGAATCTGGTAGAGCTCTTCGGAGCGGTTCACGCTCCATGGGCGGGAGGCGCTCGTGTCAGCAGCAGTCTGCGGGGTATCGGTCAATCCTCTGGCCTCGCTGGGAGAAGTGGGGCGCAGAAGATAGCGAAGGCAGGCCACTCACCGCGATAGGGCAATCAGCCCGGTTTTCGAAAGCGAGGCGCTCCGGCACAGGCGCTCCCGGCCCAGGCCGGAGCCTTTTCCCAGAACTACGAAGCCGCCGAACTCTCACCCAAGCGCCCACCCAGCGCCGCAGAAGCCAGCAACACCCCAAGCACGATGCCCAGCAGCGCCGCAAAGGCGACCCGCAACCAATCCGGAAGCAAGAAGGTCACCGTGTGCGCCGGAATCCAAAACAAGGGGATGGTCTTCTTCAGCACGAAGCCCCACATCAGCTTCCAATCGATCTCCTCAAAGTAACGCCCAATCGCCGGCACAGTGCCCAAGCAGCGGAGCAGCGAGCCACCACAGGCCTCGATGTGAGCATCACTAAGCTTGTGCGTAAGCATCAGCACCGGGCCGAAACTAAGGTTCATCGCCGCGCTAATCGCAAAGGCCGCAAGCAGCCCTTCAGCACTCAAACCCGGCCGCGGCCCAGCCGGAGCAGCAATCGAAAAGCTCGCCAAAAGCGCCGGCGTCCCAGCAGCAAAGATCCGAAACGCGCAGTAGATCGCAACGCCCAAAGCCCCCCAAGCAAGCGCCCTGGGCAGCAAACCAAACCCCGGCTGCAACCAGCGCTTCGTCCGAATCCGCAGCGCCAAACACTCCCCAAAGCTCGCCAGCACAGCAAACTTGGCAAAGCTCGAAAGCAGCGGCCAGCTACGAGTCCAGTCCTCAAAGCCCCCCACCAGCCCCGGCACCAGAGCAAAAGACAAAACAACAGCCAAAAGCACAACGAGGACAGGCAGGTCAGTTCGGCGCATGCGAAGCAAATCAGCAAGAGGCTTGGAAAGCCGCGCACGCTAGCCTGCTAGCCCCTTCCGCCCCAAGCGGCAATATCCCAGCTCCCCCAGAACCAGCACAAAAACACCCAAGGCGAAGCAAAGCCGAGGAGCAAAAAGATGCACAAGCAAGTTTGGCTAGCAACAGCCGGAATCCACGGCTTCCTCGGAGTCGCCGCCGGAGCCTTCGGCGCCCACGGACTCGAAGGACGCCTGGGCCCTAGCCCTCTTCGGCTGCGCCATCCTAGCCATGCACGGCTGCGAAAAACTCGCCCGCCGCGCCGGCCTAGCCTTCAACCTCGGCATCCTCCTCTTCAGCGGCAGCCTCTACACAATGGCCCTCACAGGCATAAAACCCCTCGGCGCCATCACCCCCTTCGGCGGCACCGCCATGCTCATCGGCTGGGCCCTCCTCTGCTGGGCAAGCCTCCGCAACCAAGCCCCAGCCCAGCCAGGAGCATCCTCCTAAGCCACAGCCGGCGAGCGCGATCTTCGCCGTCAGTTGAAGAAGCGTGACCATGCCGAACTTGTCCGGCTCGGCGAAGACCCATCCTCGATCCAGTAGCGACCCGGTCGGCATCATCCGCCCGCCTGCCGTACGGCAGGCGTCATCGGGGACAGCCTGTCTCCGCAGGAAGTCGGAGCAAGCCGACACCCAACAAACGCTCGTATTCGCGATATGACGGTTCAACGGTGATCGGCATGGGCTGCATTACCATGTCGTTGCCGTGGAGAGGCGGCATATACCGTCTCTCCACACTTCTTCTCCCCGCTGGCCTACCCGCGCAAGCGCAGCGGCCGCCGCCACCATGAGCCCGTGAAGCTGGCGCTCGCTTCTTGACTGAGCTTCGTGAGATCGTGGGGTCGAGCCTCCCGCGTGCCAGCCTCAACGAGCGTGGCGTGCGTGCTCCAATTTGTGTGGCGCAGGACACGCCCGTCTCGCCGCGCTTCGTTGCCTTCGCTTGGCGATACCACCGTGCTCCCGCTTCTTCGTTTCCAGCCGCGGGTGGAGCGCCGTGGCTGGACCTGGGCTTTGGTCAGCGGTCCCCCGACCGCGAGCTTCGAGCGGAGAC
>PDWJ01004359.1_pt1 | contig 12540 bp, 10 predicted proteins | sample 1430881 | NCBI WGS metagenome assembly PDWJ01 (sample SAMN01162460, study PRJNA174530) | Oral metagenome, whole genome shotgun sequencing project. | biome: Marine environment; feature: Marine mammal; material: Swab sample of the gingival sulcus; isolation source: swab sample of gingival sulcus... | reverse complement strand
TTCATATTTCGCAATATGATTTTGCAACCCATAACCCCAATAATCCGTTGAGAGCCAGAAAACTTCTGTTAAATAGAAGAGAGATCAAAAAACTTACAGGGAAATTACAGGAGAAAGGCCTTGCGCTGATACCCTTGCGTATTTATTTTATAAGCAATGGCAAAGCAAAAATTGAACTTGGTCTTGCCAGAGGTAAAAGGCAATATGATAAACGCCATGCCTTGAAACAAAAGCAAAGCGACCGGGAGATGCAGCGTGTTATGAGACGTGGCTAACTGGTTAACGATTGAATAAACATGAAGCGGTTACCACGAACCGCTTTTATCAACACCAATTCAACTATGGGGGCGAAACGGCTTCGACGTGGATGTGTAAGCTTTGTGTTGCATGCCGAGCATCTGTCAGCTCGTAAAAAAGACGGATCTTAAATATAATCGCAGACGATTATAACTACGCAGTAGCAGCTTAATACCTGTCATATTGCCGTCTCACCGCCTGCTGCCCGAGCGGGAGGATTTGGGGCGTCGACTCTTCGGGCTGGTCAAATGATGGTGTCTATACATCAGGCGACGAGATTTTTATAGACTAGCAGATTGTCCGCTTCGTTTCCGCAGCAAGACTTTCTGCGAATTTTCAAGCCGGAAACTAAGCATGTAGAAACCAGAGGGGAGCATTTGCGGACGCGGGTTCGACTCCCGCCGCCTCCACCATCAATTTTTAAACAAACCGATCCTGTTGCCGAGTCCAGCACACGGGATCGGTTTTATCTTGCTAATTATTAGCGACTTACGTCGAGTTTGGCATTCTGACGAATGCTCCGCAATCGTCCTGTTTCGGGAAATTTCCCTCAACTTTCTTCTCTGTAGCCACTTTTTTCTCCGTTTTTCAGATTCCCCTTGGGGTTCAATTCCGGTGGGAGCCGGGTTGGGTGCAGTAAAACTTGGAACCCTCCAGCAAATACAGATCAATTCCCCTCTGCGACAGATCCTGGACCTGCCAGTGGCTTGAAAGCTTTTTTACTGGCGCCGCAGATTGGACACTTCCAATCATCAGGAAGATCCTCAAAACGTGTACCTTTAGGAGTCTTGCTTTTCCTATCGCCTTTGTCAGGGTTATAGATATATCCACAATTTGTCATTTGACATTGATACATTTCTTCGGGCTGAGCCATAATAAAGCCTCCAGGGTGGGTTATAAAACGTATTTTTATGCTAACTGTGATAGTATAGCTTTAAAACGAGGCAAAAATTCTCACCTGTTGAGATTTGTGGAATATTTAGTCATTCACACGTCTCTCTTTACTTAACATAATAAAAAGATTCATTTTTATCAATTATACGATCTTTTGTTGTGGAAAAGAAACATATATACGTAGGAAAGAGACAATCGTACATAATAATATGCAATGTTAAATTCTTTTGTGTATCTCTTTTTTGTGTTGTTTTCCATAGTGACACCTCCTGGGTACTTAGTATAATTCGTATGTTTTCAGTGTCTACTTTTCTATACCACTCTAGTTGTTGCAAGAAAGAAGAATATTGTGCGATGAAATGTATTTCTCCTGAGCAGTGAAGCTGGAATTTATACGTTTATTTTTATAATAGCAGTTGGCGGGGAGAAGAAAACAAACAAAACCGGGATGTTACATGAGAAAATTTGACAGGAGTATTCTGCAGTTTTCCCGTTCTATCCTTTATGAGGATAACCACTATCTGGTGATCAATAAGCGGGCCGGAGACATTGTCCAGGATGATAAAACAGGTGATACCACACTGCTTGCCCATGCCGCAGCATTTCTGGTGACACGAGATAAGAAACCTGGCAAGGCCTATGTCGGCTTACCGCACAGGCTGGATCGTCCCACCAGTGGTGTGCTGGTGCTTGCCAAAACCAGCAAGGGGCTGATTCGTATGAATGAGCTTTTTAAAAAGGGCGAGGTAGAAAAAGTGTATTGGGCCGTTGTTGCCGGTAAACATTTTCAGAAAGACATCAAAGAAGAGTTTCATTACCTGTTTCGGGATCGGAAGAAGAATAAGAGTTTTGCCTATACACAGCCTGCTCCTGGACGAAAAGAGGTGCGCCTCTCCTGGAGATCGTTGATGTCTGGCGAGAGGGCAACACTCATTGAAGTACAACTGATTACAGGCCGTCATCATCAAATTCGTGCCCAGCTGGCTTCAAGGAATATGGTGATCGTGGGGGATAGAAAATATGGCTCAAAAGCAACCTTCTCTTGTAAAGATATTGGCCTGCATTGCCGTAGACTCTCTTTTATCCACCCTGTAAAACGAACAGCTGTGACGGTAACAGCTTCTCTTCCTGCGAAAAGTGAGATATGGAAACCGTTTCTGGAATATGGAGGCTATATACCGATATAATCCCCACCGAAGAAGAGTACTTTATCTGTTTGCAGGGGATGGTTGATGCCTTTTTTTATCTTTGCAGGCATGATCTGGCAGTTTGGTTTGCATATCCCACATGATGCGAGGGTCGAAGATCATGGCTGCGATCATTGTTGTCACGACAACAAGGCAGAAAAAGATGGCGCCCGGTGCTGATTTAATGGATGTAAAAAAACGAAAATCCATATAATAGCCGAGGAGTGCCACAACAAAAATGTCGAGCATGGACCATCGCCCTATAAAAACGATAAACCGGAACATGGCAGTTTTCTGTTTCAGAAAATATGGCCTTTTAAAGTGGACTGTGCAGAGCAGAATAGCGAGTCCTGCAATTTTAAAGAGGGGGATAAGGATAGATGCGCTCAATATAACAAGAGCAATGAACCAGGAACCGTCCTGGAAGAAAATGATAATACCGTCAATGATGGTCGAGCTGCTGGGGATACCTAAAAATTGGACACGCATTATGGGCATCATGTTGGCAGGGAAAAAGAGCAGAGCAGCTGTAATAACCAATACCCAGGTTATGGCAATCGCGTGCGGTTTTCTCATATGAAGGGTGGAGTGACATCGCTTGCATCGCGTGGGAGCCTGATTGGCATTATTCTGTGTTGAAAGCTTTCCGCATTCTTTACACCTGATAAGATGTCTCTCAGCAGCTGATATACAATACTGCATGGGATAGTTTTGCGATGACGGAGGTGGTGCTGTTTTCTGTTTCCTGCCGTTTTCGATATGCCGCCAGAACTCTTCACGGTTGGTGCAGCGTAACAATGTGAGTATTACCAGGCCGATAAGACAATAAAAGCCAATGCCAAATGAGATCTCTGCGCTATGGTACATCTTGATGATGGTCACCATTATGCCGAGCAGGAAAATTTCCATCATGGCCCACTCTTCAAAATAATCGCAGAGTTTGAAGATTTTTCTGAGGAACCGGGGTCGTTTCTCTTTCAGAAGACAAAATGAAACAAAGGCCAGTGAGGTGAATTTGACAAGTGGAAAGAGAACAATGGAAAAAAACATTGTCAGGGCAACGAGCAAGTACTCTTTTTCCATGAAGGTCTGGATAGTCTGCAGTATGTTTCCACTTTCTTTCATGCCAAATACGTTGAAGGTCATAAGCGGCAGTGAAACCGCCGGGAAAAAGAGGATGAGCCCGCCTAGAGAAATGTAAAAAGATCTGGTGAGGGTATTATTATACTGTTTATACACAACAGTCCCGCAGCGGGGGCAAATGAGATTTTTCCCTCGTTCTATCTGTACCTTGGGCAGCAGTAAATCACAGTTTCTGCAGGCGAGAAAGGTATCCGCATCTTCTATGGAGATTTGTTGGTGTTGCACAGTATTGGAGCAGATAAAAAAGTTTCAATTTCTCAAATGATGGATTACTCATAGGCAGGAAAGTAACTTTTTACAGGATATTTGTCGAAAGAATTATCAATGTGAATAGTATCAGGAGACATGAGTTAATATATGAAACAATGGTTGAAGATAACGGTTACCACAGCACCCCAAATGGGTGCAGCGGTGAGCGACTATGCTGTGGGGGGACTTGGATGTGCGGTTGAAACAGAGCTTAACGATGAGGTGGAAACAGGTGTATATCATCTCTTTGTTGCAAGGCACAATCTCTTAGTGAGTGAAATAAAAGATATCGTCGCACGTTTGACTACACACATGAGCCAGTTGGCAGAGATCTTCCAGGTTGAGTCACCAGAGATCAGATGGGAGACGTTTAAAGATCAGGACTGGGGTAAGGTATGGAAAACCCATTTTACCCCGTTTCATATAACTCCAGATTGTGTGATTGTTCCCACCTGGGAGAAATATGTGCCTGAAGATAATGAACGGGTCATTGTGATGGATCCCGGCATGGCCTTTGGAACCGGCCATCATGCCACCACTTCGCTTGCCATGAAGCTGCTGGAGAAGGAAGTGCAAAGACAGGGAAAACGCTGTTCAGTACTTGATGTGGGATGCGGCACAGGTGTATTGGGTATTGCAGCATGTTTAATAGGAGCAGGAAGTGTGACCGCGATTGATAATGATCCTGTTGCTGTTACAGTGGCACGGGAAAATGGGCATATCAACAAGGTTGCAGCTGGTATGCAGATCAGTGATACGCCTGTCTCAAGATTGCAGGGGCGGTTTTCTCTTGTTGTTGCCAATATCGTCCACGATGTGCTTGCTGAGATAGCCGATGATTTGAAACGTCTGACGGCAGTTGATGGCCGCCTGATCTTGTCGGGAGTCCTCTGTGGGGATCAGGTGAAAACGATAACCGGGAGATACGAAAAGCTGGGGTTCACGGTAACAGAGATGCGAACACGTGATGGCTGGGCTGCGTTGCTGTTAACTCGGATATCATCTCACGATTGAAAAACCTGTGTGTCCGCTGTGTTGCTTATGATGGCCGCCAGAGCGGTTTTCTGCCGGTGTCCTGATAGAGCGGTTTGTTGAACTTGTCGCGCTTTTCACTGAAATATATGATTGTTTTCGGCATATATCTTTTATATTCCGGGAAAAGCTGAGAAAATTTTTCTCGGCATGGAGCACGGAAATCCTCTTCTGTGAGATGGGGATATTTTTCCTGGCAACAGGCAATGATACGGTCAAAAAAGTGACTTCCCATGAACATATCATATGTTATGGAGGTGAAATCACCGTAGTCCATCTTGTTGTACTCGTTCAGATGACTGGAAGTAAGTCCCTTTTCATCTCGTAATCGCATATCAATACCCAGGCTCAGATCTCTGTGGACAATGCGGGTGATTTTATTATCATCATCAACTTCCAGCAGAGTATTTTGGCCGTGCGGTTCCAACATATAGCCGAAATTCTTATAACATTGCACCCAGTGCGTGACAATGGGCAGCATAATATTTTCCAATACAAAAGATACGGGCTCAGCCTCGCCAATGAGTTCATAAAGCAGAGGCGGCAGATCAGGCTTGAAATAATCCTTTCCAAACAGGGCAAAGCCGGGAATGAGTTCACCTGTCCTGTCAACCAGAGGAAAGGGACGCATATCCCGCACCAGATAGCCCCAGTTTTCGTCTCTCGCTGTTGTTTCATCCAGATTCTTGCATGCAACACCAATAACTTCACGCAGATACGCAAAGCTACTGTCAAAATGATGGAGGTTCTGTTCCAGATCCAGAGAGACATGTATTGCCTGCTCAATCACCTCATCACGCATTTTTCTTCCATATCGGGAAACGCGAAAGGGAAAGTGCACTTTTACAGCGTGAGAATATTCATCCATAACATACAGAGTTCTGGTGGATGAGCTGGGCATAACGGCAACGGTTTGTGCAGAGGTACTTTTCTCCTTGATAAGTTTGACATAAGAATCTTCAGGGTAATAATCCAGTACCTGGGGGTGGATACAAAAAAGTACTCCATCCGGGGTAAGATATCGTTTTGAAAGCGCTTCTGGTGGATTGGCTGTGTAGACGTTCATTTCCTGTTCCGGAACAGTGAAGATATTGAGCAGAAAAGATTCGTCACCGGTTGCAGGCTGATATTTTAGCTGGGCTTCTGAATACGCAGAATGTTTCGAGTATGTTCTTGTACCTTCATTGCGGTATCTGTCTAAATAGTGCAGTGTATATGTCATTATATATGTTTATTTTTTGATCTTTATTTCTTGGATTGTAACCGATTGATGCTGCATGCAATGATAATTTTGTATAGAGATAACAAAAATGAAATATTTGTTTACAGGCTGATTTTATTGGTTATGTGCGTTTGTAACCAGTCTTTAATCATGGCAGCATACCTCGATGAAATGAGATTCCCACGGTAACATATGGGCTTATCGGATATATGAACACGGATTATTCAGCCATCCCTGATGGTTTTGTCCCAATTTTATACTATGAGATAGTGTACCACATGAACAGAAGAGAATTTATAAAATATTTACCTGAAAACTGCAGAAGGGAATAAGGAAACCGGCGAGCTCCAATCAGAAACGTGTTTCTTGACTCTCAGTGGTGAGAGTTGATAGTTTTCATCGAAAATAATTCCGATACCGCGTTCTTCAATGCGTATAACAATTCCCGTTGCTGTTACCCAGATTTCCTGACCGTGATATGATTGCAGGCTCTCGTATGAGAGAATAAAACAAAGCTTTTTCAACTGATCATAGGTGACGAGGAATTTCAGATACACCTTACTTGCCAGTGGAAACACATCTGTGGTGATAATAAAGATCCCACCGGAACTGATATTGGCAGCGCTGGCTTTTTCTGGCTCTCCATGATGTAGAGTTTCTGGATCTCTGCTTGTCCGTACCGGAATATCAAAATTGAAGCGCTCTTTTTGTCGTCGTTCTCGATTTTGCATCATGTTACATTCGTTGTTGTTAATAGCTGATATACTTTTTTCATTACAATATCAGTTTTAGTTATATTATTATATACAGAATGTCAAATAAAACAGCAGATTATTTCCGTCATTTCACTTCTTTTATTGGTTTATATCGAGATTAAAAAATAGAAATGAAACGTTTTTTTATTCGAGAATATCAGATAAATGGTTCTGTTGTCACGCTTGATGTCGGTGAGTCTCACCATCTTAAAACAGTATTGCGTCTTGTACCGGGTGATAAGGTAGAGCTTTTGGATGCAAAGGGAGTCCGCTTTACCGGTACGGTTCAGAGCTTTGATTGCCCCTGCAAGCCCTGTGTGATGGTTGAAATCGAAGGGGTTTGCAATGATGCTAGTAAAACAGGGAGTTTCACCGTGGGGGTGGGTGTGATTAAATTGAAAAAGATGGAACTCATTCTGCAAAAATGTACCGAACTGGGTGTTGATAGAGTAATACCCGTGATAAATGCACGTTCTCAGGGAAACCTTATTCGCCAATACAGCGGCAAGGGGAGACGTTTTGCAAAGATTGTCGAGGAGGCCTGCAAACAATGCGGCAGAGCGGTACCGCTGGAGGTTGCTGAGCTGACCTCCTATGCTGCAGTTGCAGCCGCAGTGCAAAACAATGCTGGTACCCGCATACTCTTTTGGGAGGGACAGGATGAGAAAAAAAGTCTTGCCCGTCTTACTGACACCTTACAAGGCGAAGGTAATATTACCCTGTTATTTGGCCCGGAGGGCGGGCTAACCGATGATGAAGTGGAACTTGCCAGGAAAAACCACTATCGCATTGCTCATCTTGGCAGCAGAATCCTGCGTACAGAAACCGCCGTGATTGCCGCCGTTTCTATTGTTCAGCATTATCGCGGGCATATGTAGTATAGTCTGTGTTGATTGTGTTGTAATCTCTGCTGTGTATCCATCCCTTTCTCCCCCGTGTATCGATCGTATAGACGTAGGAATCATGGAAGGATCGGGGATATATGATGCTGCCTTCTGCAAGTGTTCCCAATGATTTTGAGGATTTGAAAGGAGAGATCAACAGTTTCACATCAGCCCGGGTAATGATTCCGCTGTTCCAGGTGTCTCTCTGCTGCCATATTCCGGCTGCACAGAGGATAAGCAGGGTAATACTGAAAAACAGGCCAGTCCATAAGAGTTTGTTTTTTCTAAAAAAGAAAAGACAAACAGTGGATGCTGTAATGATAACATAGCATAGCAGCGCTGCAAACTGCCATTGATTATAGGTGAGCAGATCCTTTGCACCGTTGAAAAAGCCTGGCTTTTCCTCAAAGAGACCTGCCTCCTTGCGTACCATGGCGAGATCGCCGGCGATATCTTCATCACCTGGCGATAACCGCATAGCCCGCGAATAATGTAAAATAGCAAGGCCTCGCTGCCCGACTGCACCATAGCAGTTTGCGAGATTATGAAGTATCTCCGCTGAGAGACCATGGGTCGCGATCAGTTTGCGGTAGGAGGCTATGGCTTCATCATACTTGCCCTCAGAAAAGGCTGCGGTTGCCGCCTGAAAGGTCGTTTCTGGATCTCTTTCTGCTGTTGCAGCATCTCTTTGGGCAGCAAAGATGCCCAGAGAGATGAGCAATGCGGTTATCGTGATAAGAAACCACTGTTTCCTCTGTTTCATGCTCCTTCCTCCAACTCCTTTTGCAGTGCATTGAAATACTCGTTCATTTTTTCAGAAGACAGCTGCTGGCCTCCTCCATAGAGCTGCTGCTCGGAGAGTGCGTATATTTCAGAGAGCAATGATTCTTCGGAGAGCTGCTGCTCAAGATCTGAAGATGTCAATGTGTCAGGAGCAATACCCAGGGCCGTACCCGCATACAGCCGTATCATGGCCTTGCTTACCATCAGAAATTTATCTGTCTCGCCACGTTCAGCGGCATCTTTCAGCAGCGTAAGTTTCTCTGAGAGCATCTTTTTCTGCAGCTCTTTTTTTCTTTTTTCTGCGCTGTTAACACCGAATATCGGGAGAAGGTAGAGGATCAGCACAACAGCGAGAACAAGGGTACAGAGTGCAACAAGGGCAAGAAACCATGTCCTTGTATAGAGCGGGCTGATTTTTTCCACAAACGTGCCGGGATGCAGTTTCACCGTTGTCTCCAGTAGGGGACTGTCAGCCTTCTTTTCCCGAGGTGCTGCGGGTGTCACTCTTTTTTGAGATGTTGTGGCCTTTTCATTCCCTGGTTTAACGGTTATTCGCAGAGGCGGTGATGACAGGGGTATGTATTGTCCTTTTTCAGGGTCGAAATAGGAAAAATGTAATGATGGGATCTCTGTTATATTCGCACTGTTGACAATCACTGCCTGGGTAAAAACTTTTTCTCCGGAAAGACTGTTCTCACCTTTGTTGAATACGGCGGTGGGCGTGTATGTTTTCCAGAGACCGTTTTCAGGAAAAGCAGGGGCGTGGATTCTGTCAAAATTCCCGGTGCCGGAGATGGTCATGGTCACAGTGACCGGATCTCCCATGTTTATTTCTTGAGGACTCGCCGTTACAGCAAAGGAAAAATCACCGACAGCACCGTTAAAACTTTCAGGCTGTCCTGATGTAGGTAGAGGCCGGATGGTTATAGTGTGTGTTTTGGAACGAAGTGTGTGTTCTTTTTTCTGGTATCTTTCAAAAAAGCTGTCAAAAAAATCATCGTTGAAAAACGGATCAAACTGACCGCGCGGATCTCTCCTTTTTTGCGGCAGTAAAAGCGTTGCATCCATCTGTATGGCAATCTGGTAACTTCCCTCTTTTATTGCTGTTGCAGCTGTATTCCAGCTGAGTACGGAATATCTTTTTCCAGAAATCCTTTCCACTGTCTGGGCTGGCTGTTCGGCAATGGGGGAGAGAATACAGGCATCACTGACAAGCTCTGGCAATCGAATGTTTTCTGCACGCAGACCTTCTCTGAAAAAGGCCTTGATGGTAAGAGGGATGATTTGGCCTTCATATACCGTGTCAGGGATTCCCTCCATGGTCATAAAGGTAGCGGGCAGAGTGTTTGCAGCTCCCGGGTTTTGAGGCTGCCTTTCTGGAAGAACCGTCAGTTTGAGCTCGTAGGTTGCGATGGTTTTGCTGCCTGCTGTTATCGTAAATGGCGGTATCGTGTAAGAACCTGGTTTCAACGGCTGCAGGTAAAACACTGTGGTTGTGGTTGCCGAATAATCACCATTTATTATTTGCAGCTGGGTACTCTGGCCGCCTCTATGAAAGATGAGATTATCCACTGTCGGAGGTGCAATTGTAGCAGAGCGGGCCTCTTTGACGGTGATGGTAATTGTGGCCGTCTGATGTTCGGAGATTGTGTCACTGTCCAAGGAAATTGATACACCTGCTGCATCACCGCCATATGCTGGAGATATAAGAAAAAGATATATGATGATAAGCAGGCACAAGAGTTGTGCGCCTCTGTTTTTCATCTTATCTCTAAATGTCTGTATCACCATGTCCTCCGGCTGTGATTTTGTTGTGGTTGTTGCTGGGGAAGAAAATTAAGCATTCCTTCATGATTTCCCATCTCATCGAGAAGCTGTTCAGCTTCCTCTTTTGTCAGCTCGCCAGCTTTTCTTTCCAGGAGCTGGCCAGATTGGTTTTGCCCGTTCTTCTCGTCTTGTTTTTCAGCGTCGCCATTTTCTGGTGCAGGTTTCTCTTCAGGATTCTTCTTCTCTTCCCTGGCGCCTTTTTTCTGCTGCTGAGATTCCTGCCGGTCTGCATCAGCGTCATTTTTGTCTTTTTCGCTACCCTCTTGTGACTCTTTATTCGCCTGCCGATTTTGATCCTGCTGGTTTTTCTCCTGTTGATTCTCCTGGTTCTGCTGTTGTTCTTTCAGTTTTTTCAGCTCTTCCTGAACAATTTTCTTATTTTCCTGCGCCTTGACGTTTTCAGGAGAGAGTTGCAGTACACTGTCAAAAGAGGCGATGGACTGCTGCCATTCCTTGATGGTATCATTAGGGCTTGTGGCCTTCTTTTCACTTCCTCTTTTAAAATAGGCGTTTCCCAGGTTGAAATAAGCCTTTTCCTGCAGGCCGAGGTCATCACTTTGCAGTGATTTTTGTAAGCCTGCTATGGCCTCATCCATAAGGTTGTTTTTATATGCTGCCGTAGCATGGTTATATAACAGCATCGTATTCTTGGGGTCTTTTTCCAGAAGCTCGGCATAGTATTCCTGTGCCTTTATGTACTCTTCGTTTGCGTATGCCTCTTCACCTGTGGATGCCTCCACAATGTGCGGCCAGGCCATGGCGGATATGCAGACAAAAAGCAAGATTATTTTATGTACCCCCGCTTTTTTGGTAAATGAAAAAAACGGGCCGTCTTTTTTCCTGATGGAGGTTATAAACTCAAGCACAAAAAATATCAGAGCAACACCCAGAAACCAGGAGAACCTGTCGATGGGCACTTTTTTTCTACGCTCTGCGATATCTTCCTTGGGGATCAATGAGAGCTTTTTCTGATAGATTTCCTGTAACCCCTGGCCGTGCGTACCCAGCGGGGCATAGATGCCGCCAGTCTGTTTTGCGATCTGCTCAAGGGTCTTCTCATCCAGCCTGGAACGGACAAAACTCCCCTCTGCATCACGGACAAAACCCTGCTGGCCATCTGTGGTGATGGGTATCAATTCCCCTGCTGTTGTGCCCACGCCCACGGTGAAGATGGTCATGTTTTTGCTGGCCGCTATCAAGGTTGCCTGCTCCACATCGCCTTCCAAGTTTTCACCATCGGTTATAATGATCAGCAGCTTGTGGTTGGCATCGTTATGGAGCACCTTTTCCGCCTCATCAATGGCCTGGGCGATATCCGTACCAGGGGTGGGGATGATATTTGTATCCAGCTCACGAAGGGTCTCTTCAAAGGCGTTATAGTCCACTGTCAGCGGACACATCAGATAGGAAGAACCGGCAAAGGGCATGAGTCCCACCCTGTCTCCTTCCAGCTGTTTGATAAAGTCGATAATAGCAAATTTCGAACGTTCAAGGCGGTTAGGGTGGATGTCCTCAGCAAGCATTGAAGATGAGGTGTCGATGGCAAAGAGGATATCAATACCTTTTCGTTTGACATCAATCCAGTGATATCCCACCTGCGGCCTGGCCATGGCAAAAAAACAGAAGAATACGGCGAGTAGCAGAAAAACCCGTTTAATCAATATCTTCTTGGAAGACACACTGGTCAGCAGCCCGCTCAGGAGATTCCTTGCGGCAAATTGCTCAAGCTTCTGCTGTTTCTTCTTGTCCGTGTCTTTAAGAAAAAACAACAGACCAATGATGCCAAGAATGCCAATGAGTATCCAGGAGGGTTGAGCAATGTGCATGGTTTACGGTATCCTGTTACGGCTGAAAAAGAGATGTAAGAGAAGACAGATGGCCGCCCCCAGCAGACAGAAGGGGAAGAGCTCGCGATAGTTCTCAAACTTCTTTATGGTGCGCGTTGTTGTTTCCATGGCGTTGATCTCTTTATAAATCTCTGCAAGAGAGTTGGTGTTGGTGGCGCGAAAATAGAGAGCGCCTGTTTTTTCTGCCACCTGTTGCAGGGTGGTCTCATCGATATCAACTTTTGCCCGGACGATACGTGTTCGTCCGTTGTGGTTCACGGGGATGGGGGCAAGACCTCTGGTGCCGGCACCTATGGTGTAAATTTTTATATCCATCGTCTTTGCCGCATCGGCAGCGATGGCTGGCGGCACCTTGCCGCTGTTGTTTACACCATCTGTCAACAGGATGACGATACGGGATTTCGATTTTTTGTCTCTCAG
>PDWJ01004792.1_pt1 | contig 12548 bp, 11 predicted proteins | sample 1430881 | NCBI WGS metagenome assembly PDWJ01 (sample SAMN01162460, study PRJNA174530) | Oral metagenome, whole genome shotgun sequencing project. | biome: Marine environment; feature: Marine mammal; material: Swab sample of the gingival sulcus; isolation source: swab sample of gingival sulcus... | reverse complement strand
GAAGGAATGTGAGTTTCGTTTTAACCATAGAAACGAGGATATTTACAAATTAATGTTAAAAATCCTTCGGGAAAATCCTCTATTCTAGTCTAGACCCTTTGATTATTCTTTCTGCTCGGTTTGGTTTTATATAATGATAAAGTCCGATTTTTCAAATTTTCGATTTTTTTGCGTGAATGTGTCGCTTCCGCTTGCCGCTAAAAATTGTCGTTTTGTCTCGCTTGACGCCGGTATACATGATGTTTTTGCCGTTTTTCCCGAACTTACTCAGCCACGTCCTTTTGACATTTTGTTGCAGGAAGAGGTTTTGGGGCGGCGAGTTGTGTTGCAGGGTTTGGAAAATCTGGAGTGCCGCAGCGTTTTTTGGACAAAAGACCCGCATCTAAATTTTTTTTGGCAGGTTTTTTATGCTCGCCAGTTTGATTTGGTTTGTTCTACGCAGGAGCGTTTTGCAAAATTGTTTCGTCAAAACGGCTCGCCACAGGCGGCATGGCTTCCGTGGGCAGGAACGGATTTGCCGTTTACGCCGTGGGGCGAGCGGACAAATGAGCTGGCGTTTGTCGGAAGGCTCGTTGGGCGACCTATTCGCCGCAATTTATGTGATTTTTTGCAGCAGCGATTTGGATTGTTGCAGGCGGAAAATCTGGAGCGTTCTGCGATGTTTTCTTTGTATGCTCAGACAAAAATCGTTCCGAATGAAGCGATTTTGGGCGAAGTGAATATGCGGCTTTTTGAGGGGGCATCTTGTGGCTGTGTTGTGGTCGGGCAAAAAATGACGGAAAATGCAGAGCTTTTGTTTGAGCCGAATAAAGAAGCACTGTTTTTTGAAAATGTCTTGGAGCTGGAAAATCAGATTGCGAAATTGCTCGCTGACCCTGAAGAAGCGGAAAAAATCGGCTACCGAGCGTGGCAGCGGGTACAGTCGGAGCATTTGCCCTTGCACCGCAGTAAAAAATTGTTGCAACTGGTTGCCGCTTCCCCAAAAAATCGCTGTTTGCCGGAAGTAGGCAGGGTAAATTTTGTCCTGTCGCTGCACGCCCTTGCTCAAGCCGGAATGCCGCTTTTGCCGCCTAAAAAAATGCTGCAACTTTTGCTTGAACTCAAAAATACCGATACGCAAATCAGGCGGGCGTTGTTGCAGCATCTGTTTGCGGTGAAGCAATATGAAAGATTGGAAGCGGAATTGGTGGAGACGGCTCAGGGCGATTTTGCCGATTTTTTTCTTTTGCAAACCTGTTCGGTGGCGGCACTACTTGGGCAAAACCGTTTTGATTTGGCACGATTTTTTTGGCAAAAATACAGTTATCTTGAGAAAAAAAGACCGAGTGTGCTTGCAAATCCCGAAGAATTATTGCTTGTCTGGGCGGAAGAATTGCGGCGGCACTCGCAAATCAGTCGTCCCGGATTTTTCTTTGACGAAAAATGCCATTTGCCGCAAACGGCTGTAGAATGCGTGCTGTGTGCGATTTCGCAGGCGGACGAGCCGACAGCGGTAATTGAAAAAATGCAGTTTTTACTGCGAAACGAGCCGGGCTACGATGAATTTCGTTTGCGGCATTTGTCGTGGCTCGGATTGCGGCGACGACAGGATTGGCGGCTCGGAATTGAACTTGCTTTGACGAATTTGCGGATTTTTCGCAAAGAAGAAGGATTGGAGGAATTGTTTCTTGCTTTGGAGGCGGCTCGTTTGCAGGGGCAGGAGACGGCATTTTTTCGATTGCTTCGGGCAATGGATTTTTCCGGTTTGGTGTGGAAATTTTTGCTCGGCAGCTAAAAATTGTGGTTAAAGAAAAACTTGGTGGAAGAAATTAATGTTTTTCAATGCGGCATTTTTATAGTTTAGATATTTAATTTTTCATATTCAGCAAGGTCTCTACTTCTTCAAATGAAAAAATTCATGAACTGTTTGGTATGAATGTCAGTAAGTCGTTATTTTACAATATACAAGTTTTCCATGTCGTCCAAATTTCTCAATCAACGGTTGCCCCCCAAAAAAAAATCTTACGCTCCCTACCCAAATTATCCATTTTCCATTATCCATTTTTAATTAAAAAAAGAAGTTGCAGGAAAAGACAGACCGAACTTCTTCGTAAACTTTGCCTTTTTCGTACTCGACTTGCAGTTGTAAATGTACATTTCTGTTAATTCGCACCGTGCCGTCGATTTCTGCCCAAAAGAGTTCGCTTTTTGAGGGAAAAAAATGCAGGTAACGGGAAAAAGCATGCAGGCGTGTTTTCGGAGTTGGGGCGAGCAAGAGTCCGCCACTTCCGCCCAATCCGATTCCGTAGCCTTTTGGCAGTCGGTGTCCGACTTCGCTTTGCTGTTCTGCAAGAGCATAGACGATGATATTTTCGCTCAGTAAATTATACGCCGCTCCTCCGCCCAGTATGAATTGGTAAACATAGGCTTCTTTTCCTTCCGAGCTTATTTTTCGGTTTATGCCGGTTTTAACCTTCCATGAAATTGGTTTGAAAATATCGCTTCTGGGTGAAAGGGAAAAAATATCAAAGACATCAAAATAATCCAGCTGTAGCTTTTGGTCTTTTGGCGTGTAACGGAAAGCCAAATCGCCAAAATCTATCTGCGCGCCTTTGCCTTCGATATAATCGGGGTCGGTCAAATCCTTGAATGCCGGTCTAAAACGCAGTCGGGCAAAAAGTTTTTCTTCTTTGTGGGCAAAACCGATTGCCTGCGAAAGAGTAAAGGAGTCGTGTCCTTGGTCGGGAGGAATTGGTGGCGTGATGACAATTTCGTTTTGGTTTTTTCCGAGTTTGCTTCGCAGTCGTAAAAAACGAAGGAGTTGCTTGCGGTATTGTTCTTTGGAAATTTTATTTTTAACAGCTGAAAATACAATTAAATCGGTTGCCAAATCCAGCACCTGACGCCTGTCTTCCTGATTTGGAAATTGGTTTAAGGTTTGCTCGGGGGAATCGTTAAAAATAAGTTGCATGGCAATTTGCCGTTTGTCTTCGGCAATTTGTTTTTGTTTGGCTTGTAGCGTGGTTTCTCTTGATGGGCGAAATCCCGTAGCTTCTATAAATCCTTGTTGTTTTAAGGCTTGGATTGTGGAAATGGGCATAACCGTTGTTTTAAATTGGCTGACGAGCTTGGCATTCGGTCGTGCTGCTTCCAGCAAATAGAGCAAATTGTAGGAGCAGTTTTTGGTGAAAAAATAGTAGTTTGCATAAATTTTATTCATCTCCGCAATATGATAAATCATTTTTTTGGTTTCGTCGGGCGTGAGATTGAGTTTGTATTCCCACATATCTCGCTGTTCGATTCCCGCGTATTCTTTGATTTTTTTATAATAGGGCGTAACGGTGTAATATCCTTTGAAAAAACCGAATGTCCCGTTAAAAGCAAAGACGATGCCGTTGGTGGTTGTAACTTTTGCCGCATAGTTGACGGCATGCGACAAACGTGGATTTTTGTTTTCCGCTGCAATGGTAAGCAGCGTGTGTCCGAACATCGAAGCCGGATTATTCATATAATATGTCGGAAAAATAATGCTGACCGTTCCGGGATAAATTTTTTCAATTTCTTCGTACTGTATGTCGGGAGTGATTGTATTTTGCGGGTCAAGTTGTTCTTTGAGCCAGCGATAACGGGCATAAAATCGCCTGATTGCATCTTTGGAATCGTGTGAAAAAAGGGCGGCAATCGTTGCTTTGAGTTCTGCTGTCGGATTTTTGTATCCGTTTGTTGCAAGAAAAAATGCGGGGTCGTCAATTTCACTTTTGACTCCGCCGAAAATGCTTGGCTGGTAATGCAAAAGAATATGCCAGTAGCGGTCTTGCTGGAGATTGAGTGCAAGTGCCTTTTGCGTCAGTATTTCAATCGGCCGGGAAAAGGCGGGCAGTGCGGTAAAAAAGTAAAAAAGAAGTACGAAACCGGCTGTTCCGTACTTCTTTGGATTTTTTAATTGCATTATACAATGCTGGTGGAATTAGATGGTTTCGACAACGGCAAGAATTTCCTTGCTGACGGCGTCGTGTGTAACGGCTTCATTCGGGAAAATTTTGGTAAAATTGTTTTGCAAAGAGGCACAAAAAGTTGCCTTTTTGTCAGCGTCAACATTGGCGATTTCAGCCAAAGCGTCAAGAGATTCGCCTTCGCCCTGAGCGATTTCAACTGCCAAAATATCCATATTGTCAGCAACATAGCTGTCCATTTTGGAAAAAATACTGCTTCTCGGGTCACAACCCAAAGTTCCGCTGGAAATACCGAAAGTCTGGTTCGCACTCAGATTGTTTAAAAAAGTTGCAATGATTTTGAAACCGAAACCTGTTTGATTGCCAAGAGCCATTCCTCCAAGACCGCAACCGCAATCCTGACGGACGGTTCTGGCAGAAGCGGTAGAAACGGCGGCAGTCAAAAAGAATGCACATAAAACGAAAGTAAGACCTTTTTTCATAAAGAACCTCCAAAAAAATTAAAAAATAAAAAACAATCTCGTTTCTAGGGAATTTTATTCATATCGTCAAATATTTTATGTTGTGGAAAAAAGCAGGAGATTTACGAAGCCGTTGTTGTTTAATTATCCATTTTCAATTTTGCATTTTCAATTATTAAACCCTCTCCCTGAGCGAAGCCGAAGGGGGGGGAAGCTTTGGGAAATTTTAATCGTCGATAAAATCGGCTAAAAATGCGTTTTGTTTTTTTAATTCCCGAATATGCCTGTCCTGGTTTCGCATGGAATGCAAAGAGCGAAAAATCATATAGCAGCCAAGAACAATCAGGAGTGTACTTAAAGCGATGAGCGGTAATAAAATATACAAAACGCTCATCACTTCGTAATACTGTGAAGTTGCAATCAAAAGTCCCATAATCGAAAGCGGTACTGCCAAAATTGCAATGGCAGTGCGGGCAACGGCAAGCGAAGTGCGTTTTTCCGCCAAAATCATTTGGACTTCGTTGATAATAATCGGGTTGGGTGTTTGTAACCGGGACGGATTAAGAGACTCGGTTTGAATATTTTCATCTGGCATAACAAACTCCGTTAATTTTTTATTCACTTTTAAAGGGCAATTCAAAAATGTTCAAGTTTTGCGGTTTTGTGGGGTTTCTGTGCCCTTCGATTCCGCTCAATCAACGGAGTTTTTTTGGTTTCGCTGGCTTCGGCTCCGCTCAGCCACCGATTAAAAGTTCCGTTCAGCCGCCGCGGTGTTCCCCGAGCCGTTCCCTGAGCGGAGTCGAAGGGGGAGGCGAAGAGTTTGTCAAAAAACAGTTTTTTGCTTTTGATAATTTGTTTTTTGGCTTGGTAATGAGAATTATATCTCTGTAATCTATTGAAATTATTTATTTTTATCTTGTGGAACAAGTTTTGCAAAGACCACAGAACAAGTACTTTGTTTTGAGGAGGAAAAAATGAAATCCTTGTTTGAACCACATCTTAATATGACTGCCAGGGTAATGGATTTTCGCTTGGAGCGGCAAAATGTCGTTGCCTCGAATTTGGCGAATATCAATACTCCCGATTATCGTCCCTTGCGGCTTGAGTTTGAAAAAGATTTGCAAGCGGCGCTTAATTTGGGCGTTCGGGGCAAGCTGACCAGAACCAGCGATAATCATATTCCGGGCAAATTTGACCCGAACAGCAGCAAATCAACGCTTGAGCAAACGCTGACCAAGCGGCTTGTTCGCTCGCATGATGAAATCGATTTGGACAAAGAAATGAGTATCATGGCGAAAAATACCATGATGTATAACGCACTTTCCACGGTTATCAAAAACCAGATGGAAGGGATAAAAAAAGTTATTAGCGACGGGAGCAGATAAATGAACTTTATGAATGCAATTGACATCGGTGCTTCGGGATTGAGTGCGCAACGCACGCATTTAAATGTTGTTTCCATGAACCTTGCCAATGCAAGTACAACCCGAACCGTTACGGGAGGTCCGTACCACAAAAAGGTCGTAATCATGAAGGCTGCTGAACTTACACCTTTTTCAAGTGTTATGGGAACTCGCTTGGAACGCGAACTTCGGGGTGTAAAAGTCAACGCTGTTGTCAACGACCCGGGGCCGCTTCGGAAAGTATACGATCCGACGCACCCCGATGCGGATAAAAGCGGTTATGTCAGTTATCCGAACATCAATGCGGTGCAGGAAATGGCAAATTTGATGTCCGTGCTGCGGATTTATGAGGCAAATGTTAATTCTATTTCCACTGCCAAAAATATGTTTAACAAAGCCACCGAAATCGGAAGAGGATAGATAAATGGCTATTTCATCAGTTGCTTTGCAGGCATATACAAATGCTTTAAACAATCGTCCGCTTTTGCAGCAACGAATGCCTGACGGTGCGAAAAAAGCGAGTTTTGCCAACACAATGGAAAATCTCAATAATTTGGCTCGCACTGCCGACAAAAACGGAAATATAGGAGCCAAAACTTTGACGGAAACGGTTGCAAGTTCGCTTGGCAAGGTCAATCAGTTACAGCAGGAAAAAGCGGATATGATTCAAGCCTTTGCAGCAGGGGAAAAACAAAATGTTCACGAGCTGATGATTTCCTTGCAAAAAGCGGGAATGGCTGTCAGTTTGACTTCCGCTGTACGCAATAAGGTGCTTGATGCGTATAAAGAACTGTCTAAGATGCACTTTTAATATATAAAATTGAGATTGAGAGGACTTTATGTTTGAAGATATTCGCAGATATGGAAAAAAATTGCAGGAATTGTGGAACGAAAGCAGTCGGTCGCAACGGGTTTTAATAGGCGGTGTTTTTGCTTCTCTTATCGGAATTGTTATTTTGGTTTATATTTGGTTGCATGAAGATGAATATGCACTTCTTTATTCCAATTTGTATTCCGAAGATGCAGCCGGAGTTGTTGAGATTTTAAAGAAAGAGAAAGTGCCTTATGAATTAAAAGATAACGGTACTGCTATTATGGTTCCCAAAGAAAAAGTTTATGATTTGCGTTTAAAGGTTGCTTCTTCGGGAGTTGTACACGGGCAGGGAGTCGGGTTTGAAATTTTTAACGAAAACAAACTCGGTCAGACGGAGTTCGTCCAGCATATCAATTACCAAAGAGCCTTGCAGGGGGAACTTTCTCGCACCATTAACGAAATCCCCGAAGTCGAATCCTCTCGTATTCATCTTGTTTTGCCGGACAAAAGTCTTTTTATCGAAGAGCAAAAGCCGCCGTCTGCTGCGGTTATGATGAAATTAAAAGCAGGTCGTTCGCTCAATTCGCAGCAGGTGCAAAGCATTGTCAATCTTGTTGCCTCTGCTGTGGAGGGCTTGGAACGCAAAGATATTACGGTTACGGATAATCGCGGTCGGCTTTTGTACGAACCCGAACGGGAAACAGGTCTTGCGGGACTGACGACTACGCAGCTTGAATACCAGCTTGGCGTGCAAAAAGATTTGGAAACGCGTATTGAGCAGTTGCTTGTTCCGGTTATCGGGCCGGGAAAAGTTATTGCCAAGGTCAACGCCGACCTTGATTTTAATCGCCGTACGGTTCGCAAAGAAATTTACGACCCCAAAAGTGCGGTTGTGCGCAGTGAAAATGTCAGCGAAGAGAACAGTCGCGGTCGGGCAAATTTGTCAAAAGATATTCCCGAAATCGCCTACGAGGGCGAGGTCGAAGGCTTGGGTTCCGGCAGCTCGCAGGAAGTTTCCCGTAATTCCGCCTTGACCAACTACGAAATCAACAAAGAAGAACAGGAAATCGTGGCGGCACTTGGAGATATCCGCCGCTTGAGCATTGCCGTTATTGTTGACGGCGAGCATATTATGGATAAAGACGGGGTGTATTCTTTTTCGCCGCTTGGGGAAAAAGAAATTGCCAATGTTCGTCAGCTTGTTTCTCGTGCCGTCGGTTTTGATGCCGCTCGCGGCGATTCTATCGAAGTTTCCTGTATTTCCTTTGGAGCACCGGAAACAGACGCCGCTCAAACTTTGGTTGACAAGCTCGTTCATTGGTACAATGTTGGAAAACCGCTTATCAATAGTATCTTGGTCGTTTTGGTTCTCATCTTTGTTGTTCGTCCAATTTTGATGAGATTGCTTGCACCGACTATTGAAGAGGACGATGAAGAAGGACAGGAAGGTTTATCGGGCGAAGATATGGAAGCGTTAGAAGGTGTTGAACTAGAAGAATTGGAAGGCCAGAAACGGATTGAGGATATGAAAGATATGGCTCATAAATTAACGACGCAATATTTTGAACAATCACTTCTGGTTATTAAGGGTTGGATGAAAGAAGGAGAAGCGTAAATTGGCTGAAGAAAAGCTCACCGGAATTCAAAAAACGGCAATTTTGCTGCTCGCTTTGGGTGATGATTTTACAAGTGATGTTTTTAAGCATCTCGATAAAAAAGAAATCACTCAAATTGGGCAGGCAATGGCGGAAATGCATACGGTTTCCCGTGAAAATGCCGAAGCTGTTTTGACTGAATTTAATCAAGGTGTAATTTTGGGTAAAGAAATGTTGATGGCAGGCCCTGAACAGGTGAAGCGGATTTTGAGAAATACGCTTGATGAGGAAACAGCCAAATATGTTCTTGATGCACTTAAACTTGATGAAGGTGAAATCCCGTTTAAGGAGCTTGAAGATGTGAATCCCAAAATTTTGGCTCGTATCCTCCAAAACGAACATCCGCAGACTCTGGCTTTGATTGTCGGTCATTTGCCTTCGGAAGTTGCAGCTGATTTTTTGAGTTTTCTCCCACCGGGTGTGCGGCCTGAGGTTTTGATGCGTCTTGCCAAACTTGAAGCAATACCGGAGGAAATGTTGACAACCGTTGATGAAGTTTTACAAAGCCAGCTTGTCGGAATGGGCGGTCGCGAGGGTCATAAGGCAGGCGGAACGCAGGCAGTTGCTGAAATATTAAATGCTATTGATAGGGCAGCCGAAGAAGAAATTCTTGCCGATATCGAAGAAGAATCGGCTCAGTTGGCGGAAGAAATTAAAGCCCTTATGTTTGTTTTTGACGATATTATTGATGTGGATGACAGAGCAATCCGTGAAGTCTTAAAAGAAATTCAAAACGACGATTTGACGTTGGCATTAAAAGCGGCAAACGATGATTTGAAAAACAAATTTTTCGGCAACCTTTCCGAGCGTGCCGGAAATATGATTAAAGAAGATTTGGAAATTATGGGACCGGTTAAATTGTCCGATGTCGAATCTGCACAACAAAAAATTGTTCGCGTTATTCGTCGACTGGAAGCTGAGGGCAAAATCGTCATTGGCAGCAAAGGCGGCGGAGAAACATTGGTTTAGCGAATGTCAGGCGATAAGCAAGAAAAAAGGCAGGTGCAGGTTTTTATCGGGCCGACTTCGCAAATGCAGCTTGACCCGCAATGCACGTCTTCTTTTCGGGAATGGACGGAAGAAGAAAAAGAAGCCTATTATGAAAAAGTTCGCAGTCGTGCTAAAGCTAAAGCACAAGAAATTTTGGAGCAGGCACTGCAAGAAGCGGATAGTATAAAAGAGCAGGCAAGAAAAGCCGCTTATGAAGCCGGCTACGAAGAGGGAATGTCGCAGGCCATGACCGAACGCGACAACCAGCTTGCCGAGATGAGCGAGCGGTTGCATGATTTGATGTTTTTGCTTGAGCAGGAAAAAAAAGATATTTGGGTCGATTTCCGAAGCGATGTTTTGCAGTTGATTCGCTTGAGTACGGAAAAGGTGCTGAGCGTGGAAATGGATGCTCGGCGAAAAGAAATTTTATCTTCTTTGCTGGACGAGGCAGTCGGCACTCTTGAAGAAAAACAAAGTGTGCAGGTTTTTGTCAGCCCCGAAGATAAAGCATATATGCAGGAATTGTTGGCAGGTGCGGAAAAAAAAGGCTCGACCGGAGTGTGGCATCTGCACGAAGACCCACAACTTGCACTCGGTGGTGTACGGCTTGAAAGCACAATCGGCATTACTGACAATTCCATTGCTTCCCGTAAACGCGAAGTTGACGCTATTTGGGATAAAATCAGTTTAAGTCCCGAAAAATCAGCCGTAGAACCGTCCGCTGCAACTGCCGCGAGTGATGATACAAACGAACAAGACAAAAATGATTTGAGTTCTTCAAATCAAGAGTCTGCAATTCCTTCCGATTTGAACTTATCTTCCAAAGTTTCTGAAACGGAAACCCCAACGCAAAATTCAGTCAATTTAAAAAAAACCGAAATTGAACCGTCGCAAACTCCTGTCGGAGCAGAAAAATGATTTCCGTACAGGCAGCCTCTACTCTTATGGAGCAGGTGCAGGGAATGCAAGTCTACGGCAAGGTCAGTAAAATGGTCGGGCTGATTGTGGAGGGCAAGGGTATAAAAGCCCCTCTTGGGTCTGTTTGCCAAATTATTCCCGACGGAAATGATTTGGAAAAGGGCGTCAATGCCGAAATCGTCGGTTTTCGGGACGAAAGTGTTTTGCTTATGCCGTATTCCGATTTACGGGGCATTCGTCCGGGCAGTTTGATTCGGGCGACAAATATTCCGCCGCTTTTTCCCGTCGGGGAAAATTTTTTGGGCGTTGCCGTTGATGCCTTTGGCGAACCGTTGGAAGACGGCATTTTTGTCAGCCCGACGACATACTATCCTTTGCACGCTTACGCTCCCAATCCTTTAAAACGCCCCCAAATTGACACGCCGCTTGATGTCGGCGTTCGTGCGATTAACGGATTGTTGACGCTTGGAAAAGGGCAACGAGTGGGCATTATGGCAGGTTCGGGCGTTGGAAAAAGTACGCTGATGGGCATGATGGCGCGCTACACGCAGGCAGATGTCAATGTCATCGCTTTGATTGGCGAACGGGGACGAGAAGTTACGGAATTTATTACCAAATCGCTCGGAGCTGACGGTATGGCTCGTTCCTCATTGGTTATTGCCACCTCCGATCAGGAGCCGTTGGTGCGGATTCGGGCGGCGTATGCGGCAACGGCAATGGCGGAATATTTTCGCGACCAGGGCAAAGATGTTTTGCTGATGATGGATTCTGTTACCCGTTTTGCAATGGCAGCGCGCGAAATCGGTCTGGCTGCCGGAGAACCGCCGACCTCAAAAGGCTATACGCCGACTGTTTTTGCCCATTTGCCCAAGCTGCTGGAACGGGCAGGACGGAGCGACAAAGGCAGTATCACGGGAATTTATACGGTTTTGGTTGACGGTGATGATTTTAACGAACCGATTGCCGACAGCGTGCGGTCGATTTTGGACGGACATATCGTTCTGACCAGAGAACTCGCTGACCAAGGGCATTTCCCGTCAATCGATATTTTAAAAAGTATAAGCCGCTTGCGAAGCGATATTGTTTCCAAAGATGATTTGCAGGCAGGACGGGAGATAATCCGTCATATTGCCACTTTTCAAAGGGTGGAAGATATGGTGAACATCGGAGCGTACTCAAAGGGCAGCAATCCCGAAATTGACCTTGCCCTTACGATGCGACCGCTAATTGAAGACTATCTCTGTCAAGAAGTTGGTGAATACGAAAGCGTGGAAAGCAGTTTTGCCAAATTAAAATCGCTTAATCAAAATGAGCAAAGTGATAAAAAGAAATGAAATAAGCTTGCTTGACGGCAAGGAACACTTATTTTAAAAACTTTTTTTTATTTTCCCCCCCCCCCCCCCGCACATTTCGTTGTTTTTAATTCTTTCTTTTTTCTTTTTCTTGAAAAGAAAATTTTTTTATCTGTATAACCTGAGTTTCTTATTGTTTTTTAGAAAATTTATTCGAATATTAAATTTATAAATGAATGATTTTTTTATTTATAAATATCATGCTTTATGTAATTTTTTTGTTTAATTGTTTGAAGAAAAATTGAGAGTATGTTTATTTGTTAGTAAAAAATGGAAAATAAAAAATTTATTTAAATATTTTTAGGAGAAAATATGAAAATTCGTACAAAAATTTTGCTTGTTTTTTTACCCTCTATCCTTTTGGCATTAGGGGGAATCGTAGGAATGCTTTCATGGCAGCTTCATAATGATGCGCTTGAAAGCTACAAAGAACTGAGTTCTGCCCAGCTCAATCAAACCGGTCGCTACATTCAACTTTTTTGGAAAGATGTAGAAGAAAACATTACTTTCCTTGCCGACTTACCGGAAGCAAAACTTGCAATTAACTCTGTTCCCAATTTTAGCCAAACCACTTCACCAACGGTAAGCCGTCGTTCCTCATTTGGTAATGAAGGACGAATACTGTTTGACCTTTGGCAAGTTATGATGACATCTCACCCCGAATATATTGAAATTTATTACGGCTACAAAAATGGAGCTATCGGCAGCTCTCTTGAAGAAGAAAATCCCGCCGGATATGATGTAAGAAAAAGAGACTGGTACATAACAGGTATGAGATATCCAAACCAAAGAATAACCAAAAGCCCTGCCTACCGTTCGACAAACGGAAAACTTGTAGCTCCTATAAGTGCCAAAATTATCGACAATTCCGAGATTATCGGTTTTGCCTCAATCGACATCGAACTTGATACCTTTGCCCGGCTTATCAATTCCCTGCGTTACGGCAAAACAGGTCGGTACTTGCTCATAGAAAAAACAGGGCGAATACTTGCCAATACTGCTGATCAAAAAACGGTTTTCAAA
>PDWJ01006526.1_pt1 | contig 12550 bp, 12 predicted proteins | sample 1430881 | NCBI WGS metagenome assembly PDWJ01 (sample SAMN01162460, study PRJNA174530) | Oral metagenome, whole genome shotgun sequencing project. | biome: Marine environment; feature: Marine mammal; material: Swab sample of the gingival sulcus; isolation source: swab sample of gingival sulcus... | reverse complement strand
AGCTTGGTATCAAGTTCAAGTGCACGCAGGGCTTCAAGCACTACGTGTTCGCAACCAATACTCCGGGGCCTGTAGGTTTTGATGCTGTCCAGATTAACCCTACGGTAATCAGGACTTTCCTGTTTTACCTCCTGTTTTTTGCAAGAATTCTTGAGGCAAGAATTGCACACCCTTCGCTGTACCGGCATGGCCGCAGCACTCCAGGAGCAAATGGAGATGGATATTACCGACAGCCTCAGCTTTGGACAAGGGTTGGGACTGTTACTCGACCGGGAACAGGCTGTCAGGGAAACCAGGAAGATGCAGACCAGACTCAGGAAAGCCAAGCTGCGTCAGTAAGCTGGACAAGTCTCTGGTCGTCAGGCTGGCGGATTGCCATTGGAGGAAGGATCACACCAATCTGATTATCACTGGTCCCGCCGGAGTGGGCGAGTCTTAGCTGTGCCTTTGCTCAGAAGGCCTGCAGGGAAGGCTGCAGTGCCCTCTACTTCCCAATGAGCAAGCCCTTTGAAGACCTGGCTCTGGCCAAAGGTAATGGTCGTTACCTCAAGCTGTTGACTGCTTACCCAAAAACAGATCTCTTGATTCTTGATGACTCTGGTCCGGCAGGCCTTCATCAGGAGCAGCGGCACGATCTCCTGGAGATGCCGACGCCATCCTCGACCGCCTGATCCACACCACCCATAAAAGAGAACTTGATGGCCAATCCATGAGAAAAAAGAAAGCAAGGATCGCATGGGGGACCGTCACAGAGATAGCTAAAGCCATACCTATTCTACAAAACCCGACTTTTGAGAATTTATCAAAAAGTTTGGGCTCACAGCATAAAGTCCGAAGCTTCTATAACAATATATTTGCACCAGATAGCACGTACCTCGATGTGACCCTAGACACCCATGCGGTTGCAGCAGGAACCTTACTGCCCCTTGCTAGCGGCTCTCGAGAAGTTCTTCATAATTTTGGAGCGGGAATAGCGAAATCAGGTGACACAGGATTAAACGGGACGTATTTTATCTTTAACGAGGCCTACCGGCAGGCAGCTAAAGCGAGAGGTATATTGCCGCGAGAAATGCAGTCCGTCGTATGGGAAGCTGTTCGGGGGTTGTTTTCTGATGGGTTTAAATCGAACAAAATTAACACTGCTGCAGCACGACGAATTTGGCAGCAATACAAGAAAAGGAGGTTATCCCTTGAATCTGCACGAACTCAAATTAGAGATTTGGCGGGAGGATTCGGCAAACCCACTTGGGACAGACATCATTATCGAGTCGATGTTGAGTCACGAGGAACCAGTTACTCTGGAGTGGTATCTGGAGCTCGCATTCAATCCGCTGAAGGTCGAAGAGTTGGGAGGGGAGCATATACCAAGTATCCCTCGAATTCTGTGCGACCCCAGGCTGAAAGAGTTAGATCCCTCCGAAACTTATTACGAGGAAATTTTCCGAGTAATCGCAGACAATCCGAAGCTTTCAACCGAAAAAGCAAGAAAATTAGTGGAAGCGTACGCGTAACATACCGTCCTTCTTTAGAAATGAATTCAGCCCTGAGGGCACTCAGGGCTGATAGCCCCTCCTTTATTGAAACCGACCCGCAAGCGTTTCACGACGCAATCACAGCAGCTACTCAGAGCAACCCTTACAATGCTGCGGTAGAGGTCAAAGACCTGAGTGAGTATGCGAAGGAAGGCGAGTATCGTCTGTTTATAACAGAAGATGGTAGCGCAGGTTTTGCCCTGTCCAAAAGTGGAGATATCGTTTCCCTATTCAAGGATGCGTCCCGAGGACCAAAGTCAGTTCGCTTCAGTGCTTTGTCTTTAGCCATTGACGAAGGTGGGAGAACTCTGAAATGCTTTGATACGGAGCTGCCGAAATTCTATTCCCAGCTCGGGTTCAGGGCTATATCCCAGATCAATTGGGCAGGAAAATACAAACCCGAAGGTTGGGATTTTAAGTTTTTCAAAGAGTTTAACGGAGGTCGGCCAGACATCGTACTCATGGTTTGGGATCCGTATTATCACGGGCGATATTTACCAGGCGAGGGCAAGCTGGCTGCCACCAGCGATAATGTCGACGAGCATTGGAAGGAGGCGGTTGGCATACGCCGAGCGTTTATTTCCAGAAATAAACTTGCTCCCAACCCAAAAAAAGCCAAAGATGCCAAGATACTCATGCAGAGCGACAGCAGCTTGGCAGGAAGACACTCTCAAAAAAATCCGAAAGTCAAGTTCGTTCAGTAAGCCCCTCCTCTTAAGTCTAAAGCATTTAAACGCTGGTTAAGGTTGTGCCGATCTTTGAAAATTTCCTGGAGATCGTGCCGCTGCTCCTGATGATCAATGGTTGGAGGTACGAGCATTTGTACGGTACTCCTTTTCGCTTCAGTTGGTTATACCTGACGCGAGTGTACAATAGGCCGCCCCACGAATATTGGGATGGCTGAGCGGTTTTTTCTCTGTTTCCGGAAGCGGTTTCTGATCCAGCCCGGTTTTCAGAATAGACGCCACAGAGCGATACGAGAAGGCATTGATGTACAGCGCCCGCTGACAGGCTGATTCCAGGCGTGACTTCCCATAGGCTTTCCCAAGGCGAGGTATGCCCAGCAGCGTGCGCTAGGCCTGTTGGGGATGGTCTCGTTGAACAAGAGCGTTCCCACCAGACAGAGCGTCTCAGGCCCGATCTTGGCCGTCCAGCGTTTGAACCGCTCTGGTGTCCACTCCAGGTATTTCCTGGGGGCTTCGGGCATATGTTCCCGGACCGTGGTATGGCCGCGTTTTGCATTTCGTCGATGACTGGCAACACCTTTGCCACGGTAGAGGTATTCATCTTCAAAGCAGCTCTTCCTGCTGCCAGGCAGTTTTTTTAAAGGGTTTGTTGTTGAGTTGCTCAAGGAGCTGCGGTTCAACTCAGCAAGGCTGAAAAAGGTGTGTTTCCTGGGCCTGGCCAGAATTCATCGCTCTACGAGTAACACCCCTGCTTCCGCCTTGGCTTTTTCCACGGCAAAAAATTCTTTGATTTTTTCTCGAAGCCGATAATTCTCAAGTGCCGTGAATGTGTCCATAGTTTGATTGCTGACAAGGGTAAAAGAGCCGAAATACTTCTTTGCTTCGGCAATAGCTTGGTCGTTAAATCCCACTTTCAACTTTCCCCCTCGTCTCTTTTTCGAGCAGGTCAGATCAATGTTTCACGAAGTTCATCTACTGTCTCGCGAACCCAGACATTATTCGGATCAACCAACGTTAGAAATTTCACATTACGCCAAGCGAATTCGATCATATTCTTTTGGCTGTAATAGCCGTTATCTGTAACAATCAGCGGCTTTTTCAAATTGAGACACTTGAATTGTGTCAGCGTGTTCTCAATGGTTATGGCATCCGGGATATTGCCTGGTTGTTTAGCGAAGGCCATTGGTTCACGGAACTTTATTTTGGAATCACCGGCAATGGTTGGTGGTTACAGAAGTATCGCGAAGGGACAAAGAGGCTTTGGAGGAAATGGCTACACAGGCGTGGAGGTAAAAAAACAATGCCTTGGGCTAAGTTTCAGCAACTCTTGCAGCATTACCCACTTCCACCAGCTAGAGTGGTGCAGTCGATCTACGCAGCGAAACCTTGATCTGAGGAACCGGATGCATTAATTGTGCTCGTCCGGGTCTGCGGGGGAGCCACTCGGGCAACCGGTGGCTCTACCCGGAAATTTAGACTAAATCGGTGGAGCTGACACGTCTATGATTTGCAGGGGTGTGGCCTGACCAAGTTCCCCATTCAGGGATTTGATATGGCCTATGTCCTGCCAGTCTTTCCCCAGTAGTTTTGTCCCATAGGCATCAACAGCCACCGGGTCCGCAGAGGCGACCACCAACCCGGGAGGTGGATCACAGGTCGGCCCCCAGAGATGCGCCTCTACCATGCCTATACTGGCATCAAGCACGGTGAAATCAGGAGCCCGGTAGCGGTTGAGATCTGCTATAGATTTTTGGATTTGTTGATGAAAAGCGGATTTTTTCCAGCCGCCGCGTTGGTAATGTTTTGGTGGCGCTAACCCCATCATGTTTTTCAGCGTCAGGGTCACCCCGGCAAAGGAGTGTGCCTTGAGGACAGGGACGGACAACAGGAAACTGTCCATGACCAGTTCTGGGAGGTGCATGGTTGGCCATCGTGAACAGTCATCACGCTTCAGGGTCACCAGGGGCGCCTGGTTGAGGTCTGCCAGCTTAACCTCGTGTCGAGCTGCCATGGCCGTATACCCCAAACTGTCAAAAACGTGCAAGGTGTCATACTCCATGGCTGCTGTGCCTTCGGCAAGAAGTATCTCCGCAGAGCATGTTTTTTTTAGATAGACAATAAGTTCCTCCACCAGGGCCACCGGCGTGGTGACAGGCGGGGGAATCGTTTTCACCAGGTTTGGTTTAATGATAATCGTGCTGTGGCCGTGTACTTGATTCGGCAGGGAGGACCTGTCCAGCAGTTCCTGTACCTGAAAGGAGGTTCCCTGCACGGGGTAGGTGTATACGGTTCCCCATGGTTCAGCTTGTTTCTTCATACGAGCGTATCGTCCCCTGCGCTGCTATGTACCAATCCAGGAGTAGCTCTGGTTTCTGATAATCATTTAGTCGAAATGTGAGACCGCTCATGGACTTCATATACATTTGTTTGCATGTAGTTCTTTTCAAATCAGACACAATGATCATGAGAAACCCGGGCTAGCAATCTTCTCTGAGCAAGAGCAAAAAGCCTACGATTCCAATGGCTAGATGAATAGATATGGCTGCAATCAGAGGGTTGAGATAACTGGCTTTAGCAAGCGACTGTAGGGTGCCCCATGCGCCCCAGCAGAGAAAGGCCATGCCGCAGCTAGTCGGGATAGCCAGGGAAAGATCTTTGCCCCACTTGCGATACACCAACAGTAAAAGGGGCAGGCCAAGGAGGAGCAGCGGCAGCCCGAGCAGGGTGTAGGAAATCCTGCCGTAAAATTCTGCCCAGGCCTTGTTCCGTTCATCCTCGGATGTCTGTTTTTTGGTTTCGTGGTACAATTCCACCAACGACATCTCCAGGGACTGGTACTCCGGCACAAAAAAGTTTTCCGGGATTTCATGAAAAGTACAATGGTTGGCTGTAAACAATTTTGTAGAAAAACTATTATTGCCAATCGCCTCTTGAATCTGGCCGTGTTTCAGGGTCCACAGGTTGTCTGCCCAGTCTGCCTCCTGGGCCGTGATGTTCTTGGTCAACTCATAAGTGTCGTTCCAGGCCGTGTAGGCAAAAAAGAGGAAATGGGTGCTACGCGGATCTGGTCGGGCAAAGGAGTAAAAGCCGTCCTGCCCACGATAGTAATACCTGCCGTTTCGATAAATACCTAGAGGCACCCTGCCTTTGACTTCCCTGTGCCAGATATGGTTGGTGGCGGCAATGGTTTTTGGAAGGATGTATTGAGACATTGCCAGAAACAGGGTGGTGAAGAGGACTCCGGCCAGGAGAATTGGGGCTGTAATTTTCCTCAAGGGAACACCGCAGGCTTTGAGGGCGATCAGTTCGTTGGTGTAATTGAGGATCCCAAGGGTGACGACACCTGCTAGCAAGATGCATACGGGTCCCACCTGTTCTATGATAAAAGGGATGTTCAGGATGAAGAATTTCAACACCAGCCCCATGGGCTTTCCCTTCTCGAGAAAGTTGTCTATCTTTTCGAAAAAATCGATGAGCAGATAGATGGCGATGAAACTTGCCATAATGGTGGCAACATTCCGCAGAAACTGAAAAAATATATATCGATATAGGAGAATCACGGTCGCGAAAAAAATGGTTGAGCAGGATGCGGCAGCCACGAGCGGTTTTTTTCTCCTCTGGTGTGTCGTTGAGGAGAGAGAAGAACCCCCATTGTCCTTTTCTGCACTTTTACATAGCAGAATCAGGGAAAGATGGATAGGATTTTACCAAAAACCGGGAGAATCTTTTTGGGGTATTGAGCGGTGAAAAGGTTGCAACCTCTTGGAATAAAATAAGAAAAGTTTTGTGGTGTCAGGGCTAGTCTGAACTTGCCATTTGTTAAAAACCTGTGGTATATTGGACAGTCTTTCAGCTTTGGAGGTCGCCTCCAGGTTCACAAGAGAAGTGCATCTATGAATCAACAGGATATAGAAATGACCTGTGGTGCAGGCTTGCATCAACAGGATGGCTCGATATTCACAAGGAACGTATTTTCCTTGTTTGAGTGGATGTTGCCACTGCCTGCACGGACATTGCGACAGGCGGTGTTTTTTTTTTAAGGCGTTCATATTATGGAGAAACGACTGGAAAAGATCGCGGATTGCATTACCCAAAGTGCAAGCAGAAATTCCGCGCTCTCCAGACTTAACGGCTTTTGGGGACTTTTTCAACGCGATGACGAAGTTCTTATACTAATCAGTGCGGATCCGGATGCCATAGCATCGGCTTTAGCTCTCAAGCGGTTGCTCAGCTACCGGGTGCAAAGTGTCACCATAGGGTATCCAAACGAGATTCGGCGGTTGAATAATCTGACTATGGTGGAACGTCTGAAAATTCCAATTGAACGTATGCATACTCTGCCGGTCAAAGAGTATTCAAAACGTGTCCTTGTGGATTCCCAGCCGCCACATAATGCCTGTTTTGAAAAGATAGGTTTTGATGCCGTGATTGATCATCATCCCGTTACCAAAGGGTGGGATGCTGACTTTATAGACATCAGGCCCGAATATGGTGCGGTTGCTTCCATGATGGTCGAGTATCTTCGGGCTGCCGGTATTAAGCCGTCTGTGGCGCTGGCAACGGCCTTATTTTATGGAATCAAGGTCGATACTCAAAATTTTCAGAAAAAAAATATGCAGCCTGCGGACGGTATCTCCTTTCGGTATCTGTTCAACATTGCCAATCTGAACCTGGTTCGCAAATTTGAGTTGACCGAGCTTCGTCGCTCCGAGCTGAAGTATTTTCGAATTGCTCTGCGTGAGGTGAAAGTTAGGAAGGGAAGGGCCTATGTGCATCTGGGGAAAGTAGGTACTCCAGATATCCTAGTGATTATAGCAGATTTTTTCAATCATGTGGACAAGTTCGATTGGGTTATTGTTTCCGGGATTCATGGGGAAAAGCTGGTTGTCATTTTTCGTTGTGACGGCTACCGTAAAAATGCTGGAAAACTGGCGCAGAAAACGTTTGGGGAATTCGGACCTGCAGGGGGACATAAAGAGGCTGCCCGGGCAGAGGTACCCATGAAAAACCTGCCTCTACGGGAAAATCAGGAGTTCAGCACGAACACCTTGATCCGGATCGGTACCCGGCATGTCAAGTAGTATGGCTATTCAAGAGCCGTTGCATGGGAGGGGCATGCTTTTTTGTTGTCCAGAGAACCTGAAGCACCTGCTGTGTGCAGTTAAACCTTGCGTAGGGAGTGCCAATTGCATACTATGCCCAGTGTATAGGCGGTGATTTTTCTGGAGGCTTGCGATCGTTTTCTCAGACTTAGTTTGTATACTTGCTCAGCAGAAAGGGTGACTGGGGTTTGCGCTGGTGCAGACAAAAGTCATGAGGAATGCGGGGTAGGACAGTACGGCAAGACAGGCATGTCAATAGTACCGTGGAGGTGCTTCTATGTTTAAACCCTCTACCTTGGCCATGATCCTTGCTGGGGGTCGAGTTGATGAGCTGGGGGTTCTCACTCACTACAGGCCCAAGTCCGCAGTGCCGTTTGGCGGATTTTCCAGGGTCATCGACTTTCCACTCTCAAACCTCCTCCACTCGGGTATCGGACTGGTGGCTATCCTCAGCCAGTATCGGTCGTACTCCCTTATCAACCATATCGGCACAGGCGCTGCCTGGGACATGATCGGTAGAAACCGGGGAATCTCCATTCTTCCCCCTTTCAAGGATTACGACAATCCTCACTGGTACAGGGGGTCGGCAGATGCCGTGTATCAGAATCTTGACTTTATCTCCTATCATAACCCTGCCAACCTGTTGATTCTCTCAGGTGATCACATCTACCAAATGGATTACCGCCATCTCATCCGTTATCATAACGAACAGGACGCTGATTTGACGGCCGCCTTTGTCCTGGCTCCTGAAGGGACGGCATCCCGATTTGGGGTAGCGGAAATAGCCGATGAATCCATTGAAGGCGGTCGTATGCTCTCCTATGAGGAGAAACCGGCCGCCCCTAAAAGTCGCTGGGCGTCCCTGACCGTTTTCTGCTTCAAGCCGGAGGTGTTGCAGGAGGTGCTCAAAGCTAACCAGGCCAATGCCTCCTATGAGTTTGGTCGGGATATCATTCCTTTGATGATGGATCGCAGGTATAAGGTTTATGGGTACAAGTTTCATGGGTATTGGGGCTACACCAAAACCGTGGACGAATATTGGCAAACCTCTATGGACCTATTGGGGCCTGAGCCTGCAATTGACCTTGAAAGCTGGGGTATCAGGACAAACCTCGTGCATAGAAATATTGCCGGCCGGCAGCCTTTGAAGATAGGCCCTTGCGGCAAATTGGAAAACGCCATGGCATATAATGGGTGTGTGGTCGAAGGAACGGTCCGTAACTCTATCCTGTTCCCAGGCGTTCGGGTGGAAAGGGGAGCAGAGGTCAATGATTCGGTACTCTTTTTTGACAATGTCGTTCGTCAGGGAGCCCATCTGAACAGGGTGGTCAGTGATGTGAACACCACTTTTGGCAATAAGGTGTGCATTGGCAGCCCTGATCGTCAAGGTTTGGGTGCGGTGAGCGTGGTCGGTTGGAATAATATTGTTCCGGACAGTTTTCAGATTGGCAGTGGTTGTACGGTTTGGCCCAAAATTGCACCCAAGCGCTGGCCGGAACGAGCACTGCAGGATGGGGAGGAATTACAATGATAAGCGGCAGTGATGCACTGGTTCTGCTGCTGGCAGGCGGAATAGGCAGCCGTCTGAATCTGTTAGTAGATCACCGCGCAAAACCCGCTGTCCCCTTCGGCGGTCTGTATCGAATCATCGATTTTAGTCTTTCCAATGTCATGAATTCAGGGTTCAGCAAGGTAGGGGTTTTGACCCAGTACAAGCCGCTCTCCTTGATGGGACACATCGGCGGTGGTGAGCCTTGGGGATTTACCGGACGTACCCGTGGGGTGAAGATTTTACCGCCCCGAACTGGTGAAAAGGACAGTGACTGGTACAAAGGAACTGCTGATGCCATCCGGCAGAATGTGGACTTTATTCAAAGTCATCCCTCGGACCAGGTGGTGATCCTTTCTGGAGATCATATATATCGCATGGATTTTGATGCCATGCTCTCGTATCACCAATACAAAAAGGCTGATGTTACCATTGGTATGATGGTGGTTCCTAAAAGTACAATACATCAGTTTGGAGCAGGTATTGTGGATGACCAAAACCAGATAATCGACTGGGAAGAGAAACCGGTTGAACCGAAAACCAATCTGGCTTCCATGGGTATCTATGTGTTTGAGACGGACTATCTTTTGAAAACTTTGGCGCGGGATAAGCAAGAATCTGATTTTGGGATGCATATACTGCCCAGAGCCATTGAACATGATCGTGTCTTTGCTTATCCCTTTTACGGATACTGGCGCGATGTAGGAACCATTCAGGCGTATTGGGAAGCGAATATGGACTTGCTCCTCGAGGATTCAGGCCTTTCGCCGGAAGAGTGGGAAATACAGCCTAATCCTGAGTACGGGGGACGGCCCATGGATCGAGCCCCAAGTCGTTTTCTGCCTGGATGTTCGGTGCATTCCTCCATTATTTCAGCTGGGTGTATCGTGGAAGGTGTGGTTGAAAATTCGATTCTTTCGCCAGGGGTGCATGTGAAGAAAGGTGCAACCGTGTCGCAATCGGTCATCTTTGCTGACAGTGTCATTGAAGAAGATGCAACGGTGGATTTGGCCATCTGCGATAAGCGGATCAGGGTAGGGCAGGGGGCGGTTATCGGTCACGGTAGAAATATGCATCTGGTCAACAGGTTGTTCCCCAAACACCTGTATACCGGTATTAGTCTGGTAGGCAAAGAGGCCCAGATACCTGCTCAGGCACGTATTGGGCGGAACTGTAGAGTGCGTCTTGGGTTTTCGGAGAACGATTTCAACGGATCTCTGGAGCTGGGTGATGGGGAATCGATCTGAACGCTGGAGCGTGAGCGCCGGACGGCCCCCTCTTTGAAGAGCCACGCCCCCCCCCTCCCCGCAGAGGGGTTCTAGCGAATTATTGTCCCCGTCCCATGCAAGCACAGCGTGCGCAGGGACAGGAGGGGAGCATGATACCAATACTATTGCACTGTCCCGGTGCCCACGATTTTTGTATGGAGCGAGATATAGGCTTGACGACATGTGGTATGTTTGGTAATTTCTCCGATTCTGCCAAAAATATCGTATTTGGCGTCGACTGAGCGGATGATAAATTCGAACTGGGATGCTTTGGAAGACAGAAATCGGGCAAAAAAGATTGCTCGATGGTCTGCAAACAAGAGAGAGCATACCGCTCACCTTTCCTCATGGTGTGGCCCCCGTCGCATGCAGCGTGGTCCCGTAGCTCAGTAGGATAGAGCACCAGATTCCTAATCTGGGTGTCGCAGGTTCGAATCCTGCCGGGATCACCACTTGCCGTATCAGCGTGTACCTCATTGGCCGAGAAGCAGCTTCAAACCCTTATCTGGATGGATATAAGGGGATAAAGTCAGGTAACGTCCATCTGTTGTCGGCAGGCGGAGTTCCTAGCATCTGTAGAGTAGAAAAGTACTCCGGAATAGATCGAGGCGTAAGGCCGGGGGCAAGTTGCCGTGCTCGATGCTTGAGTGTCACCAACAGGAAACAGGCAACAGGCAATAGGCTATACAAGCAACAAATATGTGGGCCTCGTATGGTTATCTGTTTGCTGGTGGATTGGCCGTATTGCAAGATCTCCTCTCGATTCCTTGAAGGCCTGGCCAAATTTTTATGAGCTGAATGTACTGTGATCATTATACAGGTGGAGGGGGAGTACTATCCATATAATGCTTTGACATCACATATTGCTGAAATTCATTACTCACATCGCCATAAGGCTTATTGGGTTGTTGTATGGGTGGTTCGAATTTTCGGCATTTCGGGCTTTACCAATTTCTTACCTGAACATTGCCAAAAATCATTTGTAGCCCCAACCTAATACGTCCAGCCGTTACCGATTTATTTTGCCGCCAAGGAGTTACGTCAAACCATTGTTTGAGATGTTGGTCACCATAAGTTGCCAGCAACTGCGGCAAGGCGTATGCCACAGACAAAATTTGTGTTCAGCGATGCAACACCTGACGGGATTGCTGCCAGGCCTCTCTCCACCCCCAATTGTTCTTCATCTGGTTGAAAAGGTCTTTGGTCGCCCACCGTCTTGCATAAAAGGTGAATATTTTTTCCGCAGTCAATTTCGGAGCTGTTGACATAAGCAATCTTAGCTTACTGAGATTGCCGGAAGCATCTTCAAATTGCACCCATACGACTCGCACCTTTTTCCATCAAGAAATTAGGCTAAGCAAACTGGAGTCCGATATCGCACGATCTTATTTTTGCCATAGAGAAAAACCTCCTTCCTCTTTTCTTCCATACAGGCAACTCGCTCATCCGATACTTTTTCCCCATATTTCCGGGGACGACCTCTTTTTTTGTCTGGGTGGGAAGATCGTACAAAGCGCTATCTTTTCTGACCTGCCCTATGACGATAAAGGTATCTTTGAAAAGAGAGCAGAGGAATACCTTCTCCATGAGAACGGGAGCAATAGCCCTGATCAGAGTTTTTGCAGCATCAAGTTTCCTCGTATTGCCATCCGCCCTCATGAGCCTGGACAAGAGAGGAACTGCGGAATGCTTCTTGCCGGTTGTGATGGATAGAGCCATGCTGAGCCAACACTGGCCTGGGGCAGAAACAGGCCGGTTGATTGTATTGCCGTGCTGGTGAAAAATCCCACTGCCCGGAGCTTTTTTCGAGTTTCGGTAAATAAATGTGTCGTCAAAGATCAAAAACCAATGTGGTTGCAGGTAAAACCGTATAACCATCCTGGCCAGTTGCACCCCAAGTGCAACCCACGACCATTACCCCTCTGTGGCCACTTATAATAACTGGTCCAGGTTCGTAAGGGGTGTATTGCTAGCCAGGATTGGGTAACGAACCCTGACTGCGTGATCATGGCTCCAATCAGTAACTCAATAATTGTTGGTACGAAACGAAGTGGTAGAGCCCTGGTGAGATATGTGATACTCTCAAACAGGATACTGGGGATGGTAGAGCATCCTTTGTTTTCCATAGTGGCATCCAGAAAGGATAAAGTTTTTCTTTTTGGAGGCCACGCTTTCTCAGGAGAAAAAAGACAACAGCTTGTTATGAAATGGGAGAGGAAATGAAAACACAAATAATTAATGGATTTGAAGCGACTGGGATTTCTATTCGTACTACTAATGAAAATGAGATAAATCCTTCTACTGCAAGAATTGATAACCTCTGGCAAAGATTTTACGAAGATGTTTTCTCAACATTACCTAAAGAAGCAAAAATTTATGGAATATACACAAATTATGAGTCTGATTATAAAGG
>PDWJ01008717.1_pt1 | contig 12551 bp, 9 predicted proteins | sample 1430881 | NCBI WGS metagenome assembly PDWJ01 (sample SAMN01162460, study PRJNA174530) | Oral metagenome, whole genome shotgun sequencing project. | biome: Marine environment; feature: Marine mammal; material: Swab sample of the gingival sulcus; isolation source: swab sample of gingival sulcus... | reverse complement strand
CCACAGCGGTTGTCGCTCGTCGGTTGCTTGCGACCAGCAGGCGCCCTTCTCGCTCCTACGCCGTGATGCCGCATCCTTCGCGCAGCTCGGTCCGGTCAGTGGGTCAGCGCTCTACTACCGGGCGCCTGGAGACGGGAGCGGCCACGCTCGCGTGCCTTCCGCTTCACCTCCGGGGTCACCTTCAGCGGTCCGAGCTCGCGCTTGCCGGGGGCGCCGTCGCGCTCGGCCTGGCGCTTCAGCGCGACCTTGCGTTCGACCTCCGCGCCGACCTGGTCGATCGCCGCGAGGAGCCCGCGCTTGTATTCGAAGTCGAGGTCGGTCATCGCCGTCAGCGCCTGCCGCCCGTCCTTGCCGAAGGCTCGCAGCAGCGCCTGCCGCTCGCGCATCTTGCGCTTGAAGATCCGCCTCAGGTCGCTCTGATCGCGGATCACGTGGGGCGTGAGCACTACCAGCAGGTTGACCCGCTCCTTCTTCTTCTGCTCGGTGCGAAAGAGCGCGCCGAGGATCGGGATGTCGCCGAGGAGCGGTACCTTGCTCACGGCGGCGGAGGTGCGCTTCTTGACCAGGCCGCCGATCACCACCGTCTGCCCGTCGCGGAGGGCGACCACGGTCTTGACCTTGCGCTTCGAGATCGAGGCGCCGAGACCCGATCCGAACTGCTCCTTGGCCACCTCGGAGACCTCCTGCTCGACCTTCAGCCGCAGCTGGTCTCGCTCGCCGATGGTCGGGGTGATCGTCAGCTTGACGCCGACCTCCTCATAGTTGACCGGCTGCACCAGGGCCGCGAGCAGGCTCGCGTTTTGGCCGGCCGCGGCGGCGCCCGAGGTCGCGGTGGCGCCGCTCCGCAGCGGGATCGAGTCGCCGACGACCACCTCGGCCTTCTGGTTGTCCATCGTCAGCACGTGGGGCGAGGAGAGGAAGTCGACGTTGCTGTTGGTCGAGAGCGCCTTGATCAGCAGCCCGAAGGCGCCGAGGTTCTGACTGAGGCCGAAGGCCTCGGCGGTGCCGGGGATCCCCTCGCCTTGGACGCCGAGGGCAAGACCACCGAGGTTGGCCAGGGTGCTGGCGTCGAAGACGAGCGAGTTCAACCCGGAGTAGACCTGTCCGCCGACGATGCTCGTCGAGCCGGCCGTCCCGCCGCCATGAAACGAGATGCCGAGGTCGCGGATCGAGCCGACGTTGGCCTCGATGATATGGGCTTGCACGTAGACCTGCCTCCGCGGCCGATCCAGGTCTTGGAGGATCGCGCGCAGGCCGAGGTAGTCGCGGGCCGTGGCGAGCACCACCAGGGCGTTGGAGTCCTTGTCTGCGGTGACGCGGACGGTGCCCTCGAAGGCTGGCGTCGGCGCCTTCCTGCGTTTCCCTCTGCGACCGGCGCTCGCCGAGGCGTGGCCGAGCATCCCCGACAGCACGGCGGCCAGCTTGCTCGCGTTGGCGTGGCGGAGGCGATAGACCCAGGGCCGGCTCCGCGCTCCCTTCGCCTCGACGTCGACGGCGCGTACGAGCGCGGCGATGCGACGATAGCTCGCTGGATCGGCGACGATGATCAGCGTGTTCGAGTGGGCGTCGGCGAGGACTCGCGGCGCGCCGCCGAGCACCCGCGGTGTGCCACCCTCAGTGGGCGTCACCCTGGTGGCGCCTGCCGCTCGTGCGCTACGCCGTCGACGTTGGCGATCGAGCCTCGGGCGGGAGGGGATCGGATATCGTGTCGCGGTCATGGCGCCCTTCGTCGGCGCGAAGAGCTGCTCGATCAGCTTCGTCAGCTCCGTCGCTTCGGCGTGGCGGGGACAGATCAGGTAGATCGACTGGCCTCCGCCGGGGCGCTGGTCGAGGGCCCGCGCGATGCGCAGCAGGCGGCGTAGGGTATCCGCCGCGGCGGTGACGATCAGCGTGTTCGCCGGCGCGTAGAGCAGCACCGAGGCGGAGCGATCTTTCAGCTGTGAGAGCAAGGGCAGCAGCGTCTGGGCCCGGGCCCAGCGCGGTCGCCAGAGCTGCGTGACGACCTCGCTGCTCTGGGGCAGGCGGCGAGCCTGCCCGGGACCAAAGGTGCGCACGGCGCCGCGGGCCGCGGCGTCGCTGCGGGTGACGCGCCAGCTCCGACGTCCGGCGGGTACCAAAGCCAGGCCCATCGCCGCGAGGGCGCTAGAGAAGGCGCGGTAGGCCTCTCGCGGCGTGATCGGGCGGGGGGCCAAGAGGGTCACGCGTTGGGCGCTGAGGTTGCTCGGGACGATGAAGCTCTGACAGGTCATCGCGCTGATCCAGGCGATGAGATCCTGCACCGTCGACGCCGCCTTGAGGTCGACCTTGATCTTACGTCCGCGTGGCAGCTTCAGGCAGCGCACGAACTGCCGCTCGCCGATCGTCTCCCCCGAGCCTGGGGGCAGCTCGGGAGGCCGTGAGGCGGCTGCTTTGGGCTCTTGAGGCGGTGTGTGGCGCGCCTCGCCCTCGGCGGAGGCGTTCGCGGACAGCAGCACGGGGAGGGCCAGGGGCAGCAGGTGAGCGAGGTGGCGTGAGCGAGGGCGTATCGACATGCTCGACCACCGAAGCAAGGACAGGGCCAACCCCGCCGACGCAAGAAAGACGGCCCCTTGGGCAGCCAGGCGCCCCAGCCCTTGCCATCGTGACAACGCCAGGGCGGCTAGCGCGTCAAGGCGTCGCGGAGGGCATGTCTGCGAGCAGCTCGTCGAAGGTGCGACCGATGCGTGTCTGATCGCGGATGAGCGCCAGCTGGGGCCAGGTCGCCTGCTCGCCGAGGCGAATGAAGAGCTTCAGGGCGTTGAGATCGGGGTTGGCGGCCACGCGACGGTAGAGGGTGGGGCGGAAGGGGAAGTGGATGTTGATGTCGCCGCGGTAGGACTGCTTGGTCACCGCATGAGCGCGGTCGAGGAGCGGGCGCCAGGGCAGCCTGCCGGCGAGATGTCGCGAGGTCCCGAGGATCTCCGCAGCCTGGGCCCGGGCGATCGACGCCCCGGCTTGCCAGGCCAGCGAGAGCGGGCCGCTGCTGCGCCGACCGCGGATGAAGGGCACCACGTGAGGGTTGGCCTGGCTGACGATGGTGTGGTTGACGTTATGCAAGCGGCTCAGCCGCAGGGTCGGCACGTCGCCGTGCAGCGAGCCGTCGATCCAGCGCTCCGTGCCGACGTAGGGGACCTCCCGACCGTCGGGCCGTCGCTCGAAGAGCTTCGCCGGCGCGTAGCCCGGCGGCATCGCGCAGGAGGCGAGGGCGCTGTGGGCGATGGTGACGTCGGGCGCCGTGAGGTGGTTGAGCACCCGCGGCTTCTGCCGCGACCGGGTCGGCGAGACGCTGATATTGAGCACCCGCCCAGAGCGCTGAAAGGCCTGCTTGAAGGTGAGGTCGCCAGCGTTGGCGATGATGTGCGCGAGGAGCTGCCCCTGATCCAAGAGCTGCCCCTGCCGCAGCATCTCGAGGGGGCGGGCCAGCTGCAACGCGTGGAGGTGGATCCGATCGGGGTGGGCGAAGAAGGCGTCGAGCTCGGCGTCCGAGCGCGTACAGACGGCCGCCGCGACGATCGAACCCATGCTCGAGCCGGCGATCACCAAAGGGAGCAGCCGCTGCTCCCAGAGGGCCTTGACCACGCCGAGATGGTAGATGCCGAAGGAGAGGCCGCCGCTGAGGATCAGCGCCGTTCGGCCGAAGGTATGCTGGGCGCGCTGAAAGCCGTGGAGCTTCTCGGCGGCCCCGAGGGGGGCCAGGTCCGCCGCCGCGACATAGCGCATCCCGCGCTCGGCCTCGGCGAGGTAGTCGCCGATCAGCGCCTTGGTGCCGGTGTGCGCATACTGATAGAGCTGCGGATTGGAGATCTCGCCGAGGTGGCGGTAGAGGCTCTCTTGCAGCTCGCGGATCAGCTGGTTGGGCTGATTCGCGGCGCGGAGGCTTCGAAGACGCTCGAGGTGTTCGCGAAGCAGCCTGTGATCATAGAGCGGCGAGGCGTCCTGGGAGCGCCAAAGGTCGTTACCCTCGAGGACGTCGAGCGCCTCGGCCGCCGCGAGCCACACCTGGTAGCTCTCGGCCTGCCTCATGGCCTTCCGCAAGGCCCTGCTCTGACGCCAGCTGCCCATCGCGCGACCCTAGCTCATGGTGAGCGCGAGGAGAAGCTGGCGGTTGCCTCGCTGTTGTGCTCGAGAGTGTCCTCACACATTCGGGACCGAGCCGGGTGCTGAGCTGCCGCGCCGCTTTCGTAGCCGAAGAAACGAGCCGGGTGGTACGGCGAGCTCTCTGAGGCCTAGAAAGCGGCCGGCAGTGCTGTACCCGGCGATGGGAGGCATTTGTAGGGGCGCTCTCGAGGCGGCTCGGCAGCTGGTCGGCTGCCTGAGCCTGGCAGACGCCGCGGCTACTTGCTGGCGCCACCAATGAAGAAGGGGCTGGATATGGTCGTGGGGCCGACTTTGATCTTGACCTTGTAGCGCCCGGCGTCCCAGCCGCTGGTAGGCCGCTTCCAGGTGCCGACGACCAAGGTACGCTCCCCATTTTTCAAGCCTTGGATCACCGGACGGGGGGAGGCGACCATCCGGCTCGTCGTCATCGAGCCGCTGCGGTCGATGCGGTAGAAGGTGACGGTCGCGCCCTCGATTTTGCGTTTGGTGCGGTAGACGGCGTGGATCTGCGGCGCGTCTTCACCAAAGCGCGTGCTCGGCATTTTGCATCGGTCGCCAGCCGCGTTCAGCTCGGTGCAGAGCTGCGTTCCGAAGAGGCCACTGAGGGAGCCGAAGCCCGCGGTGCCCTCCTTCATGCCCTTCTCGATCGCCTTGCTGACCTTGTGTTGGCAGTACTGACAGGCGGCGAAGATCGCGCCCCCGAGCACCAGCGCGATGATGCCGAGCACCATGCCAGCGGTGGCGGCGCCGGTCTTCTCCTGCCGCTCGACGGCCTGCCTACGGCCGACGATGCCGAGGATCAGCGCTACGATCCCTAGGATCGCGCCTACCAGCGCGGTGATCCCGAACGCAGGGATGATGGCCAAGACCAGGCCGATGATTCCGAGCACGAGCGCCGCTACTCCCACGTTGTACCTCCTTCAGCTGTCGGCGCGCCATTACGCCGCGAAGTCGATGCGTTCTGACGCCAGCTCGATGAACGCTAGAGCGCTGACCAACTTACCTCCCATCGCCGCGCTGGTCTGCGACATCAGCTCGATCAGCTTGTTGACCACGTTCTCGGCGCCGAGGGCGATCTGCGAGACGGTGGCGTCGAGCATATAGCAGGGGGTCGTGACCAGCTTCGCGTTGGTGTCGACGACGATCTCGCCGTGGTCTGTGTTGGCGTGCTTGGCGCCCATCTTCTCGATCCCCGCGGCGGTGTCGACGTCGCTGCCGATGGTGACCTCCACCGCGCCGAGGACCTTCGCCATCAGCGCCGGGCTGATACACAGCGCGCCGATCGGCTTGCCTGCCTCGCGAGTGTCTTTGATCGCCTTCTCTACGCTGGGGTCGACCTTGCAGTCGGGGCCATCGACGGCGAAGGTGCAGAGGTTCTTCGCCGCGCCGAAGCCGCCTGGAAAGACGATCGCGTCGAAGTCCGCTGGCGCGTACTCGCCCAGCGGCTTGATCGCGCCGCGGGCGATGCGCGCCGCCTCGGTGAGCACGTCGCGGGTCTCTCCCTCCACGGCGTCACCGGTGAGGTGGTTGACCACGTGCAGCTGGGGGATGTCCGGAGCGAAGCATTGATAGCGGGCGCCGACCTTGTCGATTGCCAGCAGCGTGAGCACGGACTCGTGGATCTCGGCGCCGTCGTAGACGCCACACCCGGATAGGACCACAGCGATCTTCTTACTCATCGTACCCCTCACAGATAAAGTGGTGTTGCCGAACGTTAGGCGAGGTCGGCGCGGAAGCCAAGCCGAGAGCGCCCTGCTGACTTCTGCTAGAGTCGCTGCCGATGGCTGACAACCTTCTCGAGGGGCCGCTGGCCGGCCTGATCGTGATCGACCTCTCGCGGGTGCTCGCGGGACCCTATTGCACGATGATGCTGCGCGACCTGGGCGCGCGGGTGATCAAGATCGAGCGACCGGGTAGCGGCGACGACTCGCGGCAGTTCCCGCCCTTCTTCGCCGGCACGCGTGACTCCGGCTACTTTGTCTCGGTCAACCGGGGCAAGGAGTCTCTGGCGATCGACTTCAACCACCCGGAGGGGCGACAGCTGGTCGAAGACCTGGTGGAGCACGCGGACCTGCTGGTAGAGAACTTCTCGCCGGGGCTCCTCGAGCGCAAGGGCCTCGCCCCCGAGGTGCTGCTCGAGCGCAACCCGCGGCTGATCATCGGCCGCCTCTCCGGGTATGGGCAGACGGGCCCCGACCGCGCGCTGCCCGCCTACGACGTCACGGTGCAGGCGCGCGGCGGGCTGATGTCGATCACCGGCACCGAGGACGGCCAGACCGTCAAGGCCGGCTCGGCGATCAGCGACATCGCCGCCGGTATGTACATGTCGACCGCGCTCCTCGCCGCGGTGATCGAGCGGGGGCGCTCGGGCCGCGGCCAAGTGATCGACCTGGGGATGCTCGACGCCACCGTCGCGCTGCTCGAAAACGGCATCGTCCGCAGCAGCCTCGGCGGGGCGGTGCCGGGGCCGATCGGCAAGCGGCATCCGGCGGTGACGCCCTTCGACGGCTTCCGCTGCGCCGACGGTGTGGTCGTGATCGCGGCGGGGAACGACGGCCTCTTCGCGCGTCTCTGCGCCGCGCTGAGCCAGCCGGCGCTGGTCGAAGACCCGCGCTTCGCCGACAACGCGGCGCGCACGACCCATCAGCGCGAGCTGAAGGCGGCGATCGAGGCTGTGATGCTCGAGCAGCCCGCGGCGCATTGGCTCGAGATCTTTCGCCAGCAGGGGATCCCCTCGTCGCGGATCCAGCGCATCGACGAGGTCATCGAGGATCCGCAGGTGCAGGCGCGAGGCGGCGTGCAGTCCTACGTGCATCCGGAGACCGGGCAGCAGGCGACCCTCGCGGGGTCGGCCTTTGGTCACTTCTCGCGGACGCCAGGCCAGACCGCGGCGCAGGCCCCGCGCCTGGGGCAGCATACGGCCGCCGTGCTGCGGGAGCTCTTGGGGCTCGACGACGCGCGCCTCACCGCGCTCCGCGCCTCGGGGGCGATTGAATGAGCGCCGCGTGGCGAGCGACCCTCGCGCGGCGAGCGGCCCTCGCGCGGCGAGCGGCCCTCGCGCGGCGAGCGGCCCTCGCGCGGCGAGCGGCCATCGCCGCGACGCTGATCGCGCAGCTCGCGGTTGGGGCAGCGGAGGCTGGCCCAGCCCCCACGAAGGCGGCGACGGCGTCGGCGGCTGCGCATTACGGCGAAGCGCAGAAGCTCTACGCGGCGGGTCGCTACACCGAAGCGCTCGCGCGCTTCCGCGCCGCGCAGGCGATCGCGCCACACCAGCTCACGCTCTTTGGCATCGCGCGTTGCCTGGAGAACCTGGGGCGGCCTGGCAAGGCGCTGGAGAGCTACCGCGGGGCGCTGAAGCTGGAGAAGGATCCCACCCGTCGTGCCGACATCCAGGCCCGGATCCGACGGCTGGCGGCGCGGCCAGGCCGGATCTTCATCACCAGCACCCCGCCAGGGGCACGGATTACGGTCAACGCTGGCGTACTCGACGGCAAGCCGCCTGCCTCGCATCCGACCGGCGAGAGGGCCCCCTTGACGCCAGCTGTGCTGAAGCTGGCGCCTGGGGCGTACATGCTCGTGCTGCGCAAGCAGGGCTATGGCGTTCGACTGAAGCGGGTCGTGGTCACCGCCGGCGCCAACCGGACCCTCCAGGTCGCGCTAGATCGGCTAGCCCGAAGCAAACCACCACCCTGCAAGCCGAAGACGATCGTCGTCGAGAAGCTCGCGCCGGGGCTGGCGACGTTCGACCGGCTGCGCCTCTTCATCAACGTGGGCTTCGCGATGCTGGGCGCGCGCGCCTGGGGTGGGCAAGCGGGCCCCAGCTTACAAGCCGGGGCGGCGATCAAGCGGCTCCTCGTCGGGCTGCACATTCAGGCGATGCCCGTCAACCGCGACGTCGAGGACGTCCTCGGTGAGAGTGGCTTCGCGTCGCTGGTCGTCGTGCAGCTGCGGGTGGGCTGGATCATCCCCTTTCGCCACGCCTACCTCATGGTGGGAGGGGCCGGCGGCGGGTACGTCGATCGGGTCGAGTCGGGGAGCGGCATCAACCAGGCGGGGAAGAGCCAGACCGCGGGCGGCGCGGCCTACGGCGCCGAGATCGGCTTCGGGGTGATGGCGACGAGCTGGCTCTCTCTGGACATCGGTCTGCGGGCGGGGATGCTCCACGGCCAGCGCCTCAACGAGGCGCTGAAGATCGACGCGCGACACCACTTCCCCTACGTCTCGCTCTGGGGTGGGATGTCCTTTCACCTTGGCGGCTGAGGCGGGCGAGCTCTGGGGGTAGTCGCCGGCGTGGCGACGTGCTAGTCAGCTTGCATGTTCAGCTACATCGATCGCGCGATCCGCGCCAAGCTGGAGAGCGACCAGCGCGTCGTCGACCTCGACGCCCAAGGGCGGCCGATCGCAGACGGCGACGTCGAGACGCCACCTATCATCAAGCTGCTGGGCCCGATCCCGATGCCGCGGACCTTCGACGACGGCGAGGAGCTCGTGCTGAGCTGGTATGTGTTCGTGCGCCGCGTCGAGCTCGGCCGCGTGCAGGGCACGGCCAACGAGGCGAGAGAGCAGGGCGGCGAGGCCTTCCGCGCGCTGCTGCAGGAGAACATGTCGGTCAACTCGCTGCTGTTGCTGCCCGGCTTCGACGACGTCAGCGCCCCGCTGGTGCGCGTCCACTCTTGCTGCATGACCGGCGACGTCTTCGGCTCGATGCGCTGTGAGTGCGGCCCCCAGCTGGCGACGTCGTTTCAAGAGATCCGCGCTGGCGGTGGCGGCGCCGTCGTCTACATGTCGGGCCACGAGGGCCGGGGCATCGGCCTCTGGGCCAAGGCGATCACCTACCTGCTGCAAGACGACGGTCAGGACACCTACCAGGCCAACGTCTCCCTCGGCCTGCCGGAGGACTCGCGCGACTTCCACGACGCGGGGGTGGCGCTGCGCTACCTGCTGAAGGGGCGACCGATCCGGCTCTTGTCGAACAACCCGCTCAAGCGCCAGCACCTCAAAGAGAGCGGCGTCGCGATCCAAGAGGTGGTCTCGCTGCTCACCGGGCTCAACGACCACAACCGACGGTACATGCGGTCGAAGCGCGAGAAGGGTCACCTGCTGCCCGAGGTCTGAGGGGCGAAGGTGGGCGGCCCTTGCGTTGATTCGTGGGCGCTCGAGCTGATGGGGGCGTCAGGGCTGATGTAGGGGGCTGAGAGGTCTCTTACCTCATCAGAGAGAGGCTCGTCGCCGACGACGACGAGGCGATCGCGGGCTTGGTCGCGGGGCAGAATCAGCGGCGCCAGCTCGTCGGCGGTCGGGCGAAGGACGTCTACTTCACCGATGACCTCTGTGATCTGATCTACCCCATCGCCCTCGCTCGACGCGCCAGTCGCCAAGACCAGGAGGTGCTCGCGGGCTTCCTTCGCCTCGCCACCGACATCGCTCCAGCGCTGGACCCGGCGATGGGGCGTCTTCTCGAGCGGGTCGAGGTGCTGGCTTACGGTCTTAGGACCGACGCCGCCAAGCTGCCGCGCGCGCGCGACTCGATCATGGCCTCAGCGTCGCCGAGCGACCGGCTCGCGACGCTTCTGCGGGCCCTTGTGGGGACCTGGCTCGACTACCCGGTGTCGAGGCAGGAGCGCGCGGCGCTGGTCGAGATCGAGGAGGCGGCGATCGCGGGAGGCTATCGTTGGGTCGCGGCACAGGCCGCGGATCTGCTCGGCGCTGCCGGAGACGAGCGCCGCGCGGCGGGGCGCTTGGATGTCGATGAGCTGCTCGCGCTGCTCCGTGATGGGCTGATGACCTGATAGGAGGCCGCGCCCTCCGGATCCGGCGACGACTGACGACGAGACCCGCTGCGGCGCTACCGTGGATCGCCAAACGTGCGGCGCCGGAAGCTGTTGGTCACCACGGTCAGCGATGACAGAGGCATCAGCAGGGCGGCGATCAGCGGGGAGATCACGCCGGCGATGGCGAGGCTGGCGCCGATGGCGTTGTAGCCGAGAGAAAAGAGGATGTTGCTGCGGATCACGTGGAGCGTGGTCTGGGCGCCGTGGAGCAGGGCGATCACGGGGTGCAGGCCGGGCTGGCTCATGAACACGTCGGCGGCGGTCAGGCTGGCCTCGGCGCTGCCGTGGACCGCGACGCCGCAGGTCGCGGCGGAGAGCGCCGCGGCGTCGTTGACGCCGTCGCCGACCATCACCACCGGGCCCTCCTCGCTCGCCGCGCGAACTCGCTCGAGCTTACGCTCGGGGGTCGCGCTGCCCTCGGCGTGCTCGATGGCGATGTCGAGCTGACGGGCGACGGCTTCGACGACGCGAGGGTGGTCGCCGCTGAGGATCTCAGGGATGAAGCCGAGGCGGCGCAGCTCGGCGATCAGCGCGGGGGCGTCAGCGCGGAGCGGGTCACCGAAGGCCGCGACGGCGACGATCACGCCGTCGACGGCGACGGCGATGGGGGTCTGGGCCTGCTCGACGGCGGCGTCGACAGCGCTCGCGAGCGCTCCCTGGAGCTCGGTCTCGAGCGCCTCGGCGACGAAGCGCGGTGAACCGACGAGCACGCGCTCGCCTTCGACGACACCGGCGATCCCGCCGCCGAGGGTCTCCTCGACGTCGGCGACCGCCAGCGCCGCCTCGTCCGCCTCGCCGCCCTCGGCTCGAAGCAGCGCCAGCGCCAACGGGTGGGCGCTCTGGCGCTCGAGGGCCACGGCCAGCTCGCGGGCGCGGGCGTCGCCGGTCCACGAGATCAAGGTCTGCTGCCCCTCGGTGAGCGTGCCGGTCTTGTCGAGGAGCACCCGCCCCGGGCGGGCGAGGCGCTCGACGACGTCGCCGCCCTTGATCAAGATCCCGCGGCGCGCGGCGCGGCCGATCGCGACCGAGACGGCCAGCGGCGTCGCCAACCCTAGCGCACAGGGGCAGGTTACGATCAGCAGCGCGACGGCATGCTCGACGGCTCGTGGCGTGTCGAGCCAGCTCCAGAGCAGCGCCGTCAGCGCGGCCAGCCCCAGGGTCGTGCCGACGAAGTAGCCCGAGATGCGATCGGCGAGCTGGACGATCGGCGCGCGGCGGCGCGCGTGCTCCTCGATGCGCTTCATCAGCTGACCGACGCGGGTCGCCTCGCCGGTGGCGTTGACCTCGATCCGCAAGAGGGCCCCGAGGTTCACCGTCCCCGCGTGGACCTCGTCGCCCTCGCGCACCGGCAGCGGCTTCGACTCGCCGGAGAGCAGCGAGGCGTTCAGCGTCGAGTGGCCATGGGCGACGACGCCGTCTGTGGGGATCGTCTCCCCAGCGCGGACCTCGATCAGCGTGCCCTCGGTGACGGTCTCCACCGGGACCTCGCGGATCTCGCCGCCGCCGACCGCGCCATCGACGGCGCCGGTGACGACCCGCACCGATGTCGGCGTGAGCGAGTAGAGCATCTCCGCCGCGTCCGCCGCGCCCCGCTGCTGACGTTGCTGAAGCCAGCGGCCGACGAGCAACAAGAAGATCAGCACCGTCACCGAGTCGAAGTAGACCTCGCCGCCGCCGCGGACGGTGTTCACCGCGCCCCAGATGAACCCGGAGGCGATGCCGACCGAGATCGGCAGGTCCATATGCAGCGAGCCGACCCGCAGCGCGCCGATCGCGCCGCGGTAGAACACAGCGCCGCACCAGAGCACCGAGGGGAGGGTGATCAGCAGCGAGACCCAGCGGAGAAACGAGCGATGCTCAGCGCTCATGTCGCCGAAGAGGCCGGCGTAGAGCGCCGCGGCCATCAGCATCACGTTGCCCGCCACCGCGCCCGCGACGGCGATGCGGATCAGCAGCCGCCGGTCCTCGTCGCGGCGCAGCTGTCGTCGGTCGACGCCTCGGAAAGGGTGCACCGGGTAGCCCAGCGAGTCGAGCTTGCGGGCGATCGCCGACAGCTCCACGGTGTTGGGATCCCAGCTCACGGTGGCGAGCTGGCGGCCAAGGTCGAGGCGCGTCTCCTGCACGCCGTAAAGCAGCGTCGGCAGCCGCTCGACGAGCCAGACGCAGGCCGTGCAGTGCACGGCCTCGAGGTAGAGCTCGACGGTCTGCACACCTCCATCGGCGCGCACGTAGAGCTCGGCGAAGGCCTCGTCGTCAAACTCGCGATAGCTGCGGTCGGTGACCTTGGCCTGTCGCTTGTCATCGTCGTCGAGGAGCTGATAGAAGGTGCCGTCGAGGCCGTGCTCGTGGAGGATGGCGTAGACCGCGCGACAGCCCCCGCAGCAAAACTGCAGCCCGCTCTCGGCCTGGATCAGCTCGGCAGGTACGGGGAGGTCGCAGTGGGCGCAGGTGACCTCTTTCGGCGCTTCGGACACCTCTTGATGCTAGCGCTGGATGCCGTCCGCCACTAGAGCGCTGATCCGCTTACCGGACCGAGCTGCGCGAAGGATGCGGAATCACGGCGTAGGAGCGAGGAGGGCGCCTGCTGGTAGCACGCAACCGACG
>PDWJ01004355.1_pt1 | contig 12552 bp, 8 predicted proteins | sample 1430881 | NCBI WGS metagenome assembly PDWJ01 (sample SAMN01162460, study PRJNA174530) | Oral metagenome, whole genome shotgun sequencing project. | biome: Marine environment; feature: Marine mammal; material: Swab sample of the gingival sulcus; isolation source: swab sample of gingival sulcus... | reverse complement strand
CTTTTAAATTTATTTTATATGGTATATAGCTAGTTTATAAAGTGTTAGAAAGGAAATTTATGGAACAAGAAAAAATTAATATGCCTTTACTGGGGGATGCCTTTCCTTCATTAAATGTTCAAACAACACACGGTCCGATGGCTTTGCCGGCTGATTTGAAAGGTTCGTGGTTTGTACTGTTCAGCCATCCGGCTGATTTTACACCGGTATGTACTACGGAATTTGTAGGCTTTCAAGAGCTGGTTCCCGAATTTGAGAAAATCGGAGTAAAGCTCGTTGGTCTTTCGGTTGATCAAGTATTCAGCCATATTAAATGGATTGAATGGATAAAAGAGAAGCTGAATGTAAATATTACATTCCCTGTTATTGCTGCAAATGACACCGTTGCAAATGCAATCGGTCTTTTACATCCGGGAAAAGGTACAAACACCGTCCGTGCTGTTTTTGTTGTTGACCCCAATGGTATTCTCCGCTTGGTTCTGTACTATCCACAGGAAATCGGTAGAAACATGAAAGAAATTTTCCGTGCAGTAAAAGCGTTGCAAGTATCTGATAAAAACGGTGTTGCGACACCTGCTGATTGGCCGAATAACGGGCTTATCAAAGACCGTGTGATTATTCCACCGGCAAATAATGTTGCAGATGCGGCAAAACGCTTAAAAGAACATGAAGGATTCGACTGGTGGTTCTGCCATAAACAATTGTAATATAAGATACACTGATTAGCCTGCTTTTGGGTAATCGGTTCTTTAAAAAACCTCCTTAGCATATAAGTAATTAGCCCCCGAGTGCTGTAAAACAGTGTTCGGGGGTCTTTCTGTATTTGGAGCTTTTTTTTATGTTTGATTGGCAGAAAAAAACTTGTTAAGGCTACAGCAAGGCTTCAATGTCAATCTCACCGGCAAAACAGGGAACAGTAACCGCCCAGTTTTCCAGCACTTGCGGATGAATTTCTCCGAATATGCCTATTTGCGTACCATTGTGCAAAATACCCGCTTGTCTGCCGGTAATAAAGCGCGGATCTTGGGTTTCGCATACGGTGTACGGCATCTGCAGGTAATATAAAAGCCCTGCAACATGGCTTGCCGCTTCATTAAAGTTTGCTTCGGGATGTGCAGTCATAAACCCGAGACTTTGACGGGTGCGTGTACCGGTATTTTCTTTTTCATCAAGGTATGCAATTTTCCCTATTTCAAACAGGCGGTGCGGATACACGGCATTTCCGGACACCGTTTCCGCCGAAAACAGGGACGGAATAATTGACGGGCGTACAAATTGATAGTTTTCAGACATGGGGTTTGCAATTTCTATAACAGATTCGCCGCCGATATTCATACGGTCAATGTAGTCTTTTTTTGAACCGAGATAGTTAAAAATCATTTCTTGATAGCCGAAACCTGCCATAAGTGTTTTTATTTTCCGGCTTAACTGTGTTACGGGCAGCAGCCGCCCAATGGTAAATTCATGCGGGGTTTCCGGTTCAAAAAACTCAACGGTTTTCCCCATCATGACATCTTCAATAATATCAACTTCATGTAAAAAGTCATTACGGTACGGCGGCGGACTGAGGGTGAGAGAGTCTCCGTCAGCAACTACACGGTTATCCATGCGTTCAAGTGCTTCGATAATTTCGCTTACCGAAAGGGAAGTACCCAGCAATTTGTTCACAGCCTTTCCGGTTGTTTTTGTTACCGGCTGAAAATACCGCGGGGTAACAATGGTTTTTCCGAAACCTGTTTCGTAGGGATGTTCAATTTTTACCGGTAATATGGTATACCCTGCATCGGAAAAGTCGCAGGCAACAATGTTGGTCGCAAGCAAGAGGGAGGGCATGTCCGTTCCCGTTAACTCCACCAGTAAGCGGGAATCGCCTGTTTGTACCGCGCCGATATGGGCACTGTTGATAACGGGTGCCATGGAAAGTGTTTCGTTTTTTGCATCGAAAAGGAGCGGAACCTTTTTTTTGCCCTGTAAAATCCATCCGTATTCTTTCCCTTTAGGATGTTCGTTTATAATATGCGTACAGGTGCATTCGGTTTCAAAGCCGAGCGGGGTAAACGATGTATTGTCAGGGTCAACCGCCTTATAGTACAGCGGCCATTGTATTAAATCACTGCGGTAAACCCCCATTGATACCGTCCGCCGTTTCCTGCCGAAATTCCGGCAGAGTTTTTCCTGCGTTTGAATAATGTCTTTGAGCATCGGCGCATCTATGGGTTTGCCGGTAATAATAAAGGCGGTCATAAAAGGGCGTACATCTTTTAAATCGGGGTCAACAATTACCGTTCTGTTTTCTGTTTCTTTGTCTGAACCGGCTGTTGATAAAAATGAATCGTATTGCGCTTGGTTCGATTTTCCGCCTCTGTGTATCCGTAAAAGGCGGGCAAGTCCTGCAGTTGACCACAAGTCGGGACGGTTGGTGTCATTCAATTCAATTTTAATAACATGCTCCTCTTCCGGCAGCAAATTATCGGGAATATCGTCAAGTTCAGCCTTTGCAGCACTTAATAAATGTTCAAATTCCGCATCGTAGTTATAACGGGTTTTTAACAGATTGAAAAAAAGCGCTTCGTTTACATCGATTTTCGGCATGAGGTATCCTTTTTACACGAGGAACTTACAGACACTTGGGAAAGGTGTGCAAGCGGCTCATTCTTAATAAAATATTTCCGGCAAGTATATGCAATATAGCCGCTTTTGACAAGAATGAGCCGGTATTAGAAAACCACTGCCTTTGACGAATGGGGCGGTATCAGATAAAATAGCCGTTTATGGCAGAAACTATTAAGCCCCTGATTATTCAAGGCGACCGCAGTATTTTATTGGACACTCATGCAGACGAGGCGCAGCAAGCCCGTTTTGCACTAATCCCTTTTGCCGAGCTGGAAAAGTCGCCTGAACATTTGCACACCTATCACCTCACGCCGCTTTCGCTGTGGAATGCTGCAAGTGCAGGACTTTCTGCCGGCAAAATAATTGAAACCCTCTGCCGCTTTTCCCGTTTTGAGCTGCCCGAGGCAGTCAATAGCTGGATCCATGAAACAATGGGCAGATACGGAAAAATTCAACTTGAACCATCTGCCACTCCCGATTTTCTTTGTCTAAAAACTGAAACCGAGCGGATATACCAAGAACTCAAATCGGCGAGGCAATTACAAAAACAACTTTTGCCCGCAGACGAGCCGAAAACATTTTTAATACGGCTGCTGCACCGCGGTACCGTAAAGCAAATTCTTTTAAAAATGGGCTGGCCTGTCCATGACACCGTTCCGTTAAAAGAGGGCGCACCGCTCCCCATCGTATTACGGCAAAAAACACAAAAAAACAACGATTTTATCGTTAGAGATTACCAAAAAGAAGCAGCGGGGGCATTTGTCGGCAACAAAGAACCCGGTACCGGCTTCGGCACCATCGTACTGCCCTGCGGGGCAGGAAAAACAATTGTCGGTATGTTGAGCATGGCACAACTGAACACCGACACGCTGATTTTAACCACCAATACCGCCGCCGTATATCAATGGAAGCGGGAATTGCTGGACAAAACAACCGTACCGGAAGACAGTATCGGCATTTACTCAAGCGGCACAAAAGAAATAAAGCCCATCACCATTGCAACCTACCAAATCCTCACATGGCGGCCGGATACAGAAGCGGAATTCCCGCATTTTAAACTCTTCAGCAAGCGCGACTGGGGGCTTATCATCTATGATGAAGTGCACCTGCTGCCCGCTCCCGTTTTCCGCATTACGGCAGAGCTGCAAGTAATCAGAAGACTCGGGCTGACCGCAACGCTCATCCGCGAAGACGGCTTGGAGGGAGATGTTTTCAGTTTGGTTGGCCCGAAACGCTATGATGTGCCCTGGAAAGAGCTGGAAGAAAAAGGCTGGATTGCTCATGCCTATTGCACTGAAATACGCATTCCGCTGCCTGTTTCAAAGGAAATTGAATATGCCGCTGCTCCGTTGCGGGAAAAACATCGTATTGCCAGTCAAAATACCGAAAAAAATGCAATGGTAAAAAAATTATTGGCAAAACATTCCGAAGATCAGACCCTTGTCATAGGGCAATACATTGCACAGCTACAACAAATTGCAAAAGAAATCAACGCACCGCTGATTACGGGAAAAACGCCCAATGCGGAGCGGGAAGTCTTATACGAAGCATTCCGGCAAGGAGAAATCAGCGTGTTGGTTGTGTCAAAAGTGGCAAATTTTGCGATTGATTTACCGGATGCTTCGGTCGCAATTCAGATTTCGGGAACATTCGGCTCAAGACAGGAAGAAGCACAGCGGCTTGGACGCATTTTGCGCCCGAAAGAGCGGGATTCATTTTTTTACACACTGGTTACCCGCTATTCGGTTGAAGAAGATTGCGCCGGACATCGGCAAAAATTTCTTGCGGAACAGGGCTACGCCTACTCCATTCTAGCGGATACTGAAATATAGCTTGCTTTATTCGGTTTTTCTAAGCGTAAGGCGAACCAAATCCTCTTTTTTGGGGTCGGGGTAGATGTTTATGCTGAATTCGGTTTTATCTGCATTCATGGAAACAGGATACGCCCATGCAATTTTGCGAAGCCGCTGAATTTTTGCACCTCTAAACACGGCATTTAATCGGAACATTTTACCGCCCGAAACACTGTCGGAAGCATAACTGAAAGAACCGTTTCCCTCTTGCATAGTTTCTGTGCCTGCTTCGGTTACGGTAGTTACTTTAATTGTGCATTTTGATTTTCCTGCAAAACTGATTTCGTAATAGTCATCAAAATCTTCGCCGGAAACAGAGCCTGTCCACACGCCTGTAAAAATATTGGGCATTGGGATTTTTTGTACGCAGTCGGCGGCAAAGGCGGGCAGTTTTTCTTCGTAGTCGCTCCAAAAGTTCAGCTTCATTTTTGCAGAATGCAACACCGTACCTTTTTCCACATCTATCATACGGGCGGTAATGTACAGCGGACAACCGAGTGCCGCAACCGAGCCGACTATAATGCAGTCCGCCCCAAGCCCCTTGCCCATTTTCTTTGCGGTTTTAATGTCAACAAAAGGGCTTGCCTGAAATGCGTATTCCTGCATAAGTTTGTCGAGCCGTTTCCGCTCAACAACGGTAACCGAGCCGGATTTTACCAACTCGTGAATAAGCAAATCACTCATCATTGCGGTTTTTTCGGTAAAATTAGGGTCATCGCAGTCAAATTCAAAAACGGCAACCGTTTGAGCGGCTATGTGCAGGGGAGCTGCACACAACAAGAGGCTGAACATAAGGCAAAGAAAGCGGGGGTTTTTCATTGTGTAGTTCTATTTCACGGTAAATTCGCGAACGAGACAAAGTTTAGCTTTATAAACAATATCATTTTGAGTCTTCATTTTAACCTCATTATCTCCATATTGATTAGGTTCCTCAAAAAATCTCGTCCCTTTACCCCACCAGCCTTCTATTGAGGGAGGGCCGAATATCACTGAACCAATAAAATCTTTCCATCTATATCCAGTCCCATGATAATAAAAACCACTTAATTCTTTATTTTTAATTTTTCCTCTTGCATCAATAAATAAATTTTCAAAAATTAATTTAAACTCCTTTTCAGTAGGAAATCTCCACCCCTTATATTTCCCGTTTCTATATGAATTTCCTAATTCATCTATATCCTTAATATTACCAGTCTCATGAGGAAAAAATACTGCTTCATAATAAGTATTACCATCAATGTGAAAAATAGTTCCGCCACCAGGTCCTTTTGTATATAGCAAACCTGCAAGCAAATCTTTAGCTAAATAACCTAATTGACTAAATATATCATCCAGACGAAAAAACTCCTCTCTTCCGGAAGAAATAATTTCAGCTGTTACTATATCGATAAAAGTGACAGAAAGGTATATACGACTTCCTAGCTTTGTTATTTTTCCACGAACAATAATCGAAGCATTTATAGCCTTCCCAAGCTTTGCCGTTTTTTCTTTATCAGACCAGTCTGAATTTTGAAAGTTTATTTCTTTAATAATTTTATCAAAGTTTGCACGATCAACAACAGTACTCTTTCCGGTAGAAGCAAGTTCTGATATAAAAAGTTCCGTAATTCCTTCTGCTTCTTCCTCTGTAACCGCATTACCAGCAACATCAAAGGTCATTACCGCAATGTTTCTTGCAGCACTTAACGCTATTGTTGCACATACGGCAAACAATAAAACTAAAACAATCTTTTTCATAAAAATTTCTCCTAAAATTTGTATAATTTTCTTTTAGTTGCTTTTAATAATATTTCCTTTAATATCTATCTCAAAAAGAAAGCGGTTGGCAAATGATATTCCAATGGTCTTGCTAATATATTTTGCCAAAATAAAGATTAAGGTTAAAACAATTGAAACAATTATTTGCCCGCCGGTTTTCGTTATGAGCATGTAAATAAGAAAAATACATTGAGTAATAATCATAAACAAAAAGGTTGTATCGCAGCACTGAAAAATTTCACTGTAAAAATAGAATTGATAAATTTGTTGGTCTTTACTTATGCCGGCAGCTAAACGCCACATAGTTTTGATTTTATCGCATTTTTCGTTTTTAAGATTATTTATCCATTCAAGGGTGCATTTTTCATTTCTGAATTGATAAAGACATTCTTCAACAACAGTTCCGTGACGGAAAAGTCTAAAAATCATTCTTGTAAATAGATTTTTTATTCCTTTTTCATACAATTTTTTATAGCCCATAAACCCGACATACCGGATACCGTGAACCGCCATACTTACTATGTATGCGCTTACTGCCAGTAATACAAGGAAATGATATTTATTTTCAAGCAGCGGAAATACATCGGTAATATCAACTCCTGTAAAAACATAAGAAAAAATATACAGCAAATAAATAAAAATAATTGCAGCCGGAAATAAAGTAATATAGAAAAAACTTAGTTCCATCTTGTTTACACTTTCTAAACCCATAAAAAACTCCTTTTGCACCATTTAGTGCGTAATTATATTTTCTCAATAAAAGCTTTTTCCACTATTCAAAAATTGTTCCACCCATACTTCGTATGAAAAAGGTATAGAATTGTGTTGAATAGTTTGATAACTTTTTATTGTAAGAAACACAAAAAAAGCCTTTATACGCGCAAAAAAACACACGCATACAAAGGCTTCCCGTTGCTGAGTAACTATCTGTTAAAATTTGAATAGTAAAGGCACTTGCAAAAGTCAGACGAGTTTTGCAAGTGCTTCCAAAATCATAGTAAAAAGCGTAATGAAATGAGCTTTTTGAGGAGCTACAGCAAAAGTAACCGACTTTTGCAAGTAGCTCAGTAATATTAAGAATTGAATAAAATTGTACAAAATAAGAAGAACGCCATGTGCCGGAAAAAGCACGGCATGGGTACTTGACAAGAGAATTTAGCGGTTCATAATTGTACTCGGTACTCGGTACTCGGTACTCGGTACTCGGTACTCGGTACTCGGTACTTTAGTAAGTATCATAAAAAGACTTATGCTATAAAACAGAAAAACTGTCAATAGCTGTGTTGCCCCGCAAAACCTTAGTCCAGCAAAAAAAAATCAGTCATTCTGAAATTGCGAAAGAACAGCTTGCGCATCCCGAATGGTTTTATCCATTTTTGAAGAGAATGAAGCAAGAGAATCGTATACCGCTGCGGTTTGTCCGTTCAGCATGTCAAAAACATTGTTCAAATTTTCGCCGGCAGAGCCTATTCGGGTAATGGTTTTTATAATATGAGTGATGGTTCCGCCTATCTCATGCGAGCTTTCCAAAGCGGCAGCACTCAGACGGCTCAACTCTTCGGCAACAACACCAAAGCCTTTTCCCGCATCGCCTGCATGAGCCGCTTCGATTGCCGCATTCATTCCCAGCATTTTAATTTGCTCTGCAATCGACTCACTCATTTCAGACATTTCCCGTATTTTTGAAACATTCTGTACAATATATTGCATCTGCTCATGGTGTTCCCTAAATATTTTTTGTCCTGACTGAAAAGTTTCAACCAAAGTTTGCATGGTATGCGTGTCGGCACTGTGCAATTCGGCGGTTTCTTGTACGGTCTCCACCACTTTTTTGATATTTTCGCCGGACAGTTTGCTTTGCGAAATTGCCTCCGTGTGTTTTTGCCGGAGTGTATTGTATGCGGTCTGTAAATCCTGATAGGTCTTATCCAACTCGGTATGGCTTTGCCGTAAGTCAGCAACTTCGCACTCCAACGCGGCAAGTTTTTCCGCTGTATCTACTGCCGTATTGCCCATACCGCCGCCGGAAACCGAATATGGCTCTGCGCCGCGGGAAAATACACTTTCCGCTGTGTCTGCTGCAGCATTACCTAAACCGCCGCCGGAAATACCGATTCCGGTTCCGCCATCCGAATGCAAGCCGGTCTTTGCATACGGCTGCATAGGTTCTTCTTGTATCCGTAAACTGTCCGTATTCTGTGCCTGTGTACCGCCGTTTTTCGGCTTCGGCCCTAAGCGGATAACAACCCGTTTTTTTTCCGCACGGGCAAGAAATAATGCGTACAGCGTTTTCGCCAATATCCATGTAATAAACAGACCCAAAAGCCATGTTCCTACAATTAAAATACCCGAAACCGCAATGTTTTTTTTCATCTGTGTTTTTGCTGCCGCGCTGCCCTCACGGAAAAATGCGTCAGTGGCCTGTATGTACGCATTGGTTAGCGTTTCTATGCGGTTAATCGTCTGCATATCCAGCCGTTTAACCGTAGCTCCGCCCAAACCGTTGTACCTGCGTATGATGTCCGTGTATGCAGCCAGTGTCTCCTCACCGGCTGCCGTACACGACGCAAAGGCAGTTCCCGCCGGCAGTTTCCGTATACTGTACGCATACCGGCTGCCGCTCATCGTGCGTAAAAACTGCTCCGCTTCGGCAATTTTTTTGTTTACGGAATTGGGAATGCGTACCGCCGCCGCATTATACCGGTAGATGTCTCCGCGGACTTCCAGCGCAAGCCTAAGACATAATTGCGAGCGGACAGCCTCAGCCTCAAAGCCTCCCGCCGGATGGACAATCCGCATAAATAACGCCGCACCGCAGACAAGCAGCAGTATCAGTACGCAGCCGGCAATGATAATTTTGACTTTTTTTTGCATTGAATATGTCCCTTTACACGCTTACTTATTATCCATACAGTATGAGCAATGAAACTGCTGCATACAGCCGATTTACACTTAGGCAAAACATTACACGAAACATCCCTGCTCAGCGGGCAAAAAAAAATGCTCGATGACATTCACTTCATCCTAAAAAATGACCGTTATGCGGCACTGCTTATTTGCGGTGATGTATACGACCGCGCCGTTCCGCCCGCCGAAGCGGTTACACTGTTCAGCCGTTTTTTGGCAGCCGTCCGTTCAGATTGCCCCGATACGGCAATTCTTATTATTCCGGGCAACCATGATTCAGCCCGCCGCCTTGCCTTTGCCGATGAAATTTTACAAAACCAAGCTATCTATATTATACAAGATACCGGACGGCTGCAAACACCCGTTACCCTCACCCAAGAAAACGAAACGGCAGAAGTGTTCATGCTGCCTTTCTTAAATTTCGGCATATTTTCACCGGAGCAAAAGGATTTCGCAGATTTCCCCGAAGCAGGAAATTCCCAAGCGGAAATGGCAGCCGTAGCGGCGGCACTGCTGAAAAAAGCAGTAAACCCCGCCGTTCCCTCAATACTGCTTGCCCATCTTTTTACAACAGGCGGCACAAGCTCTGCCAGCGAGCGTACTTTTATCGGAACGGCGGAGCATGTTGACCCGTCTCTGTTTTCTTTTTTTACCTACACCGCATTGGGGCATTTACACCGCTTTCAAAAAGTAACAGAGCGCATGTACTATTCCGGCTCGCCCCTTCCCTACGCTTTTGATGAAGCGGATGACGAAAAATGCGTTTTGTCCGTTGAAATATGCTGCAATGAAACAGGCGCACCGGTGCATATTACCCCCATTCCCATTCTTCCCGAAAGAAAGATGAAGCGGCTTGAAGGCTCATTTGAAGACTTTTTGAACGGCTCGGCTTTTGATGTCTTTCAAGACGCATTTTTAGAAATCACCCTCACCGATTCAGCCGTTATCACCAACCCAATGCAGCTTCTCCGCCAAAAATTTCCCCATATTCTTTCCATACGGCAGAACAGCTTTATAAAAACGGAAGATGAAATGCTGCATACCGCACTGAATGCGGTCTATTCCGAAACATCGGAAGCCCTTGCAGACAATTTTACCGCATTTGAATCCCTCATCGGAAATGAAGCGGAAAGCGCGAAGCAAACACTGTTTGAAAAACTGTGTAAAGAGAGCGGAAATGAGACCTAAAACTCTGACTTTAACCAACATCGGACCCTTCGGCGGAGAGCATACCCTGTCCTTTGATGAGCTCGGCTCTATTTTTCTGATTTACGGAGAAACAGGCGCGGGAAAGACAACCCTGTTCGATGCCCTTTCATACGCATTCTACGGAAAACCCCTCGGCGGGCGGGCATCAGTTACCAAAAATCTGCGCAGTCATTTTGCCGATGAAGCGGCAATTGCGGAAGTTGCATTGAGCTTCTACCTCGGCAGTGCCCTGTACCGCATAACCCGCCGCCTGCCCTACACAAAAGAGGGCAACAAGAACGAAACACCCGAAGAAGTGCTGTTGGAGCAGTACACCAATGATGAATGGGAAAATATCTCATCGGCAAATAAACGGGAAACTGATGCGGCAATAAAAGCATTGATAAAACTGTCCGAAAAAGAATTTTCCCGCATTGTGCTTTTGCCGCAAGGCGAATTTGCGCAGTTTTTAAGCGCGAATTCAACCGAAAAAAAAGACACGCTCACCAACCTGTTTCCCGTGCAGCACTACAGCCGGATTATGGCTGCCGCAAAAGAGCACGCCGCAGGCTTAACAAACGAAGTACGCAATATTGAAAAAAATCTTGAAGCTCTCAATGAAGAATTTTCCGTATACCGCTACGAAGACGACATTCAGCACATCATTTCCGACATTGAACATATACGAACCGGCCGCAGCACCGTGCTTGAAGCCTTAAAAGAAAAAAACACCGCTTTGGAGCAGGAAAGCATTCTTGCCGGAAAACGGAGCGAGTATGCAGAGGTGTGTGAAGAGCTGACCGCCCTTGCAGAGCGCGAAACCGCCATCAATGACTTACAGGTAAAAATTGAAAAAGCGCAAAAAGCTCTCCCGCTTGCCGTGCATGTCCGTCAGCTGCATGAGCTGAATGAATCGGTACGGAAAACACAGTGTAATATGGAAGAAAAACAAACACGGCTTGAAAGTTTCAACAAAACCCTTGAAGAGCTGGAAGCGGAAAAGCCGGTAATAGAAGCCGAAAAACAGCGGAGAGACCGGCTGCACACCGGTATCGAATCGCTTAGGAAAGCGGTTGAGGTGGAAAAAGAGCTGCAAGCGGCGCAAAAAGAAGAAACGGAACTCCGCACGGCACATACTGAATACAAAAAACAGGCACAAGAGCTTGAAACACAGTCGGCTGCACTGCGGGAAAAAATAGAAGCACTTGCCCCCGATGTTGACGCATTTGACATACGGCAAAGACAGTGCGAAACACTGCAAGCGCAAATTCATCTTGAACGGAAACTTCTTGATGCGGTAAAAAAACAGGCACAGCAGAAAATATTTTTTGACAGCCATTTAAAGGTAGAGCAGGATACCGAAAAAACACTTGCGGAAATTACCCGTGATGCCGGTGTGTATACGGAACAGATTGAACAATTGGAGCAGGAAAAAACCGCCGCCGAGCGGCAAAATCAGGCGGCAGCATTAGCAGAAACACTGAAAGAGGAAAGCCCCTGCCCCGTCTGCGGCTCCGTACACCATCCCGATCCGGCAAAGGCGGCGGCAGTAAGCATTTTTACCATTGACGAGCGGATTGCTGCGGCAAAACGGAGCCTTGCCCATACGGTACAGCAAAAAGAAACCGCACAGAAAACCCTTGCCGCAGAAAAAGCTTCACGGGAAACCTACGGAATGCAGCTCAATGAATGCACCGCCGCCGTACAGGAACTGGCAGAAGAGCACCGCAGCGTTTTCGGTGCCGCTTTTCCGCTTGAACCGTCCGAAGGAGCCGCAGCCCTTGCAGACACCGCACAGCAAACAGAGCAGGCTGCACGGCTTTTAACCGCATCACGGAAAGCTCTTACTGCAAAAAAAACACTTGAAGCCGAATATCTTAGCTGCGGACATAAATGCACGGCTGTTTCCGCCTCAATAACCCGTCTTGAAAGCAGTCTTACCGCATTAACCGCCGCTTCAGCAGAAAAGAAAAAGCGATTTGACCATGCCTTTTCCCTGCTGCCGCCCGGTATGCCCCCGTCTTCGGATGCGGAAACGGCATTAGAAACAGCGGAAGCCCTGCTGCAGGAGCTGAAACTGCATATTAATGCGTACAGCACAAAAACCGCCGAAATTACCCAAGCACGGGACAGAATAAGCGGAGAGCTGACCGCCGAGCAAGACTATGCGGAGAGGCAAACACAACAGTACGGCGAAAAAAAGGCTGAATTTGACATTTCCTGCAAAAAAGAA
>PDWJ01004354.1_pt1 | contig 12560 bp, 11 predicted proteins | sample 1430881 | NCBI WGS metagenome assembly PDWJ01 (sample SAMN01162460, study PRJNA174530) | Oral metagenome, whole genome shotgun sequencing project. | biome: Marine environment; feature: Marine mammal; material: Swab sample of the gingival sulcus; isolation source: swab sample of gingival sulcus... | reverse complement strand
AAAGCCAAAAACGGTTTGATGAATATGCTCACAAGTCATTCTTTGGATTTTGGCATTTCCCCCGAAATATTTAATCTCGACCAGATAAATAAAATATCACATCCTAAGATTTATCCATTTTTAAGCACTTCCTCAACTAAATTAAAATTGTGTTAATTTACGTTTTTTTGCTATACGATAAACCACCAATACCAAAGCTGCTCCATAAAATATTTGTCGCATATTGGCAGCTGTGCTTGAAGGCATACCTATAAATCTCAATGCTTCAGGTAGTAATACCAAAAACGCTGCTGAAAAAAAAACATATCTTAAATTCCTCATGCCTCCAATAATCACAATACTTAATATAAAAATAGATTCATCAATAGTAAAACTCGTTGGGTCAATATAGCTGATATAATGAGCATATAATACACCGGCAATAGATGCTAACATACCACTGATTGTGAAACTGATAATCTTAGCATCGTAAACGTTTTTTCCTATACTCATGGTATAAATTTCGTCCTCACTCAATGCCCTCAGCATTCTTCCAAAAGGCGATGAAGACAAATTTTTTAATAAAAACCATATAAAAATAGCAAATACGAACGATAGAGAGAAGAAAGTTACTTTATCATTAAATAGTATTCCAACAATACTAATAGATGGAATACCGGGTATTCCAAGAGGTCCTCTTGTAAGTTCTTGCCAATTATTCATTAAAGAAAAAATAACAACCTGTATACCTAAAGTGATAATTATATAGTAATCATCTATGGTTTTTACGGCAACTTTTGCTACTACCCAAGCAACAATGCCCGAAAATACCATTGCTATCGGCAAGGTTAGTAATACAGAAAATCCATAATTTACAGAAAGTAGAGCAGTGGTATAAGCTCCGATGCCATAAAAACCCGCATGTGCCAATGATATTTGTCCACTATAACCCGCCACTAAACTCAATGATTGAGCAAGAACGGTATAAATACAAATCAATATTGCAAGATGTAGAATATAATCCATTTGAATTTTACTTTTATCTTTAGTTTTTTAGGACATCTGTTACAAACTTTATAAGTTAATTTTCAATTAATAATCATCTAAATATCAGCTTTTTTTAGTTGTTTTCCACTAAATCCGTAGGGTTTAAAATATAGAAATATAATTAGTATTATAAAAGCAGTTGCATTCATCCATTTACTATCTAAATAATAAGCGGCTAAATTCTGGGATGATGCCAAAAGTAAAGTTCCCAAAAGCAAATAACGAATTTTCCCCATACCTCCTATAATCATTGCCACAACAGCATACAATAACCAATTAAATCCCATAGTAGGTGTCATATCAGTATCTGCAGCAATTAAAATACCTGCACAAGCTGCCAAAGCAGACCCTAATGCAAAACTCCACATTACAGCTTTTTGTTTAGAAATACCCAGTATTTCACTAAGTTCGGGGTTTGAAGAGACTGCCTTTATTTGCTTTCCAATGTGTGTACACTCTAAAAAAAGTAAACTAATAAAAAGTAAAACCACACTACAAGCTATGGTAACAATTTGCACATCGGTAATGTAAGCACCAAAAAACTCATGTCCCTGTTTTACTTCCCAAGTACGAAAACTTAAGGTATTATCGCCCCAAAATATAGATATAGTATTCTGTAATATTATATATAGCCCCAAAGATACAATAAGCATTTGCCAATTCTCTACTTTTAAGTTTTGTAATGGCTCATAAATAAACTTATTAAGCAATAGCATTATACCCACCACAATCACAGTCGAAACAGGCACAGCTGCTACCAAAGGTAATTCTACTTTAATATTAAACGTATATACTAAATATGCCCCCAGTGTCAAACTAATTGCGTGAGCAATGTTCAAAAAAGAAGAAATCCTAAACAGTAAAAAAAAAGAAAATGATAATATTACATATATTGAAAATGTATATACTGTATTGTATAGTAACTGTATCATCTTTTTATTGCAATTATAATTTCTAATTCTTTTAAATTATATATCTTCTCAATCGTGTCGTCTTTTATAATATCAAAATCGGCAATATCCAAATGATCAATAATATTTGTCCTATACAAACAATACTTTAACCATGAATTAGTATGATCAGATAAAATACCTTTCCCATTAGATTCGTATATTTTTTGTAATAAATAATCTTGTTGTGTATTAATAATTTCCTCATGTAAAGAATAGTTGCTTGAATAATCTGTTCCAACTACTTTCTTAGTAACACTTTTATTTAACAAAGGTGTTAAGTTTCTAAAATCAATAACAAAAATTCCTTGATTATCTAAAATAGAATTCACTTCTAAAAAAATTTTAGTTATATCTTTTCTTTTGTTTATAGAAGGTAAAGAATTACCCAATAAACAAACAATATCCCATTTGCGGTTTTTTATAATTGCATTTTTGCTAAGTTCTTTCCAAAGAACGGGTTCATCAATAATCAATTTATCATAAGATTTAGATTGTAATATATTCTTAGAATACTCAATAACATTAATATCTCCGTCACTGCCTAATACATGTACATCAGGGTATTTATCCTTCAATAAAGATAAAAACATACCTGAACCGCTTGCAATATCTAATACATTTATATTGTTAATATTTGATAATCTGTTTTCTATGATATAGCTAATAATTTCTAGTTGTTTCTCATAATAATGATTATATGTTGAGTATTTATTCTGCAAATCAGCCCCTTTATTATCATAAATATCAATGCTACTGTTTCTATTAATCCCATTCATTGTTGATACAAACGGTATAAAAACACTCAAAATTAAAGCAACAATGACTACAATATAAGATACTTTCAAAAAATATGAAATTCTTCTAAACTTCCATTCTTCGGCAGAATATTTCAAAAAAAGATTACTACTTGCATAATCTTTTTCGATACCAAATAACACAAAAGAATAATATAAAAAAAAAGTACCTGAAAACATATAAAGCGCGCCAAACATACTGTCATACAAGACATCTGGAATCTTTATTAAAAATAATTCATAAACATAAATGCCTCCCTTCTTTGTAATAACATTATAAAGAAAACTTCCAGATAAGGCCACTAAAACAACTCCTAATAACTCATAATGCTTACTATTTATTAGGAACATTTTTTTTAATAAAGAATTACTGCTCTTCATCTTTATTTCATATTTTTATGATATCTTTCATACCAACTTTCTAACCCTATTTCTCCTGCCAACCCATCTTTTAACCATTTATAAGCAAAATACAAGCCTTTTTCATTAAATTCATCATCAATCTTTTTATTGGAGAGTTTTCTTTGAGACGGTTGTAGTTGATATATCATAATGGTAACTTGTTTTATTCGTTTAGACAAATCCTGTTTGATTTCTTCAAACTGTCGTTTTCTATTTATGGACACAGAAGACAATCTATGAATGTGTTGATTAACTGAATCTAACAAAGAACGCAAATTATCCAAAGAGACAATATCATTTATATTCACAAGAGACTCCTTAACCTTTATAACTTTATTGATTTCGTCTATATTTAAATATCCGTTATTAATTAATCTTTTTGTTAATTCTGTTTGTATTTTAACCTTCACATCCTGCAACTTAGAATAGGTTGCAGTTTGAATAAAATTTTCACATGCATTGATAGTGGTTAATTTTTGGGTATTATCAAATTTAGTGTTATGTATTGTCTTTATTGGTTTAAATGTATTGATTAAATCAAGGTTTCTTCCATCACTTTTATCATAAAAGTCTATTTTAGAATTTTTAACATCCTCAATTGTTGGGTATTCTTCTAGTAAAAAATGACCAATAAAAATGAAGATATTAACACCTCTATTGTTATATCTATACTTTTCTAAACCTTCAGATTCGTTAGGATTGAATAAAAACAATAAATTAGTCACATCGGCATAACAACAACATAATAAAGGTTTTATCTTTTCTGTGTAATTAGGTTCCCCATACAAAATATTATTTAAGTAATACTCTTTTGCTTGTTTATCAAACAAATTACAACTTTCTTTAGTCAATCTTTGCCTCTCTCTACAATAACAATTAACAGCATCCGTATGCTCTCGTGTTGGAGAATACTCATCTTGCACTTCATAATAAAGCTGAACAGAAACTCCCACATGCTCTATATCTTCCTGTAAAGCGAACATAATTTCTTTTTCAAACCTATTTATTAGTTTAATATAGGAATTATATTCCTCAAAAAGATTTTGCTGTTTTCTCATTATTTCAAATTACTTAAAACTTTATTGTATAGATCTACAGGTATAGTTTTACCATCTTTAGCAATACAACGATTATTAAACACTCCTGCCCTTCGCAATTTATTATTAGAATTAGTCCAGATAGTTTCTATATCACTATCCCAAATATTACCTTCATATAAATTTTCACTTCCAGGACAAGAAAGAACCACTCCATTCAAAGATATATATAGTCCTGCAGCAACTTGGTTACATGGATGTCCTCCAGCATAGGCAGATATTCCTTCATCATATATTTGTTGTTTTGTTTGGATGCCTTTTTTTATGTTATATTTATATATTTTTGTATATAATTCTATTAGTTTTTCTTTTGCTGGTTCAATATCATACATGGCTATATTTTTCCCTCTACCACTAATCATAGAGGGAGTTACAATACAATACATATTTCTTTCTCGTCCCCATTTATAAATATCAAATGCCTCGTCAATATTTTCTTTTGTAATAGGGTTGACAGCGAGAGCTAGCCTAGTAGGGTAAGTTTTATTAAAGCCTTGATTTACCATTAAAATTAAAGCCTTATTTCTATTTTTGGCATATCCTTTTACATTACCTACCAACTTTTCTTGTTTGTTAGAATCAAAAGAATTAAATCCGATCATTATACTTGTCCCAAGTTCGTACAATTTTTCAACTAATTGTTCAGCTGTATATATATGATTTTGGGCAAAATACTTTTTTACTAGTTCGTCACTTCCTAATACATGTCCTTTAGTGAAAATGAGAGGAACAATATTTTGTTCATGTAAAAATTCAAGAAATTCTAAGAATAATTTATTTTCAAACATTTCCCCTTTACCCAAAAATTTGACACTTTTTAACCCTAATTTTTTTGCATCAATAATAACTTTTTGAAGTACTGTGAATGACAACTTATTAGTCTCTTTATCAATATTATTATTCTTTCTGAAACATAATGGGCAATTTAAGCTACATTTTACGCCAAAATCAATATCTAAAGTCAACAACTTACCAGCTTCTTTTAATAATGTCCTTTTATCAACTCCCCAGCCATGAATATCATTAACAAAATTAGGTGGAAACGTTGAATTAACAAGAGGGATATCTGGTATTATATTACTACTTAACACTTTCAAATTTTCCATCTTTAATTTGTAAAACACCAAACGTTCTTTTCACATCTCCATTATTATCAAACGAAATATTGCCAGTTAATGAGTTGAAAGAGTGTGACAATAGATAATTTTTAATATATTTACCACTGTTTCCAACTTGTTCTAAAGCTTCTTTTAATATTACTCCAGCTTCATAAGAATAGGCTTCATATACATTCGGTTTTCTATTATAACATTGCTCAAATAATTTAACAAAATCAGTATAAAAAATATTATCATAGTCTATGTGAAAATGAGTGCAATAGAATCCCTCTGCTGAGATCCCCGCAACCTTAATTAAAGAACTACTATAAGAGCCGTCTCCACCAATAATAGGGATGTCTAACCCTATCTCTTTTGCCTGCTTTATAATAAGTGCCGACTCTTCATAATTTCCAGGTATAAAAATAGCTTGAGTTCCAGATGCTTTAATTTTTGATAATTGAATCCTAAAATTATTATCTATAGATGTATAAGATTCTTGTACTGTAATCTCTCCACCAAGATTTTTAACTTCTTTAATAAAACTTTCAGCTATGCTATTACCATAATCGTCATTTTCTTTCAAAACAGCTATCTTTTGTACGAACAATTCATTTATTAAAAATTTGGCTGCCGTGTTACCTTGTAAAAAATTACTTGGTACATTTCTAAATATATATTTACCACTGTTTTTTATATCATCTGCTGAAGAAATAGAAGAGAATAATATTATCTTATTTTTTTCAGCGATAGGTGCAATTGCAAGTGTAACACTTGATGCTGCCGCACCGTATATAACTTGAACTTTATCAATATTAATAAGTTTATTAATTGCATTTAAGCCTTCTCTAGGATTTAACTTGCTATCCTCATAAATTAATTTATAGTTCGTACCCTGAAATGCTAAATCAAATCCATTCTTCATTGCTTCGCCATATGTAGCTCCTTCGCCTGTCAAAGGTGCAATTATTCCAACTACCACACTATCATCTTTTGTGTTTAAATTATTGTTCCAAACCAAATAACCACTAACCCCTATCACTAAAATAAGTATTCCAATAATTAATCCTTTATTTTTCATACTAAAAATGTTTTAATATCATTTAATGTTTGTAAATTATCTGTATGTAGTTGACCTAATTTTAGACCAATTATCCTATCTGCAAATTTAAGTAAACTTTTAATTCTATGCTCTACTATAACAAGTGCAGTACCATTTTGTTTTATTTTTTCTAACCAGCTTATAACCACATCAATGTTATCATCACTCAATCCTGCAAAAGGCTCATCGAATAATAAAAGTTTAGGGTTATTAAGTAGAGCCATGCCCATAGTTACCATTTTTCGTTCTCCTCCACTTAATTGGTTAGCTTTTTGTTGGCTTTTTGTTTTCAAAATAGCAACTTCTTCTAATAAATTTGTAATGCGTTGTTTTTGTTCTTGTCTATTCTTCAAATGCAAAATACTCATCTCCAAATTTTCTAACACACACATATCCTCAAACAATTCATTTTTTTGAGGTAAATACATCAAACCTTTAATTATTTGCTTTGAGTTATCAGTTTTAAATTTTGAAGCGTCATGCAGTAGCTGACCATTGAAATTAACTTCACCATTCCAAAGGGGTATAACACCAAAAATACTCTTTAGCAAAGTGCTTTTACCTGAACCATTTGAACCAACTAATAAAACTGTTTCGCCCTTTTGTATCTGTAAAGAAACATCAAACAATACTTGTTTTTTTCCATAACCCGCATTAACATTATAAACGCTTAAAATATTAGAATTTGAAGCTTTATGTGTTACGTTTTTTAATAAAACACTTTCTAACATCAATTATCACCTTATTCTTGCATTAAACCTCTATTTACTCACAACCCTGTAATTTGAAATTTTACATATTAAAACTATACAAATGCATTTTTTACTTTTTCATTTTTTCTTAACATGTTGTAGTTCTCAAATTCTTGCACTTGCATATTATTCAAAAATAAAATTTTATCTGCCACTGCTTCTATAAAATCTGTATTATGCTCTATTATCAATAATGTATTTCCCTGTTTTTTTAATTCTACTACCACCCTAGACAATCGTTTCCTATAAACAGGATTAACCCCTGCAACAGGTTCATCCAATAATAAAACTTTGGGATTATTCGCAATACAGCATGCCAAATTTAATAATTTTTGTTGACCATAAGAAATGTCAGAAGCCTTACTTTCTGCAACATTATCAATAAAACACATATTCAAAATAGTGTTTGCTTCTTGTTCATTTTTTAATTGCTCTTCTTTTATTTTTTTATTAGGAAATATATTCCTATACCATTTTTCTCCTTGTTGATTAGTAAATGCCAATAGTACATTTTCTTTTACAGACAATTCTCCTATCAAACGCATATCCTGAAAAGTTCGGTTGACACCCAAATGGTTTATCTTATAGCTATGCAAACCTGTTAAGTTCTGTTTTCTAAGCCAAACCTCTCCCTCATCTTGTTTTAAAAATCCTGAGATAATATTGAACAATGTTGTTTTTCCACTTCCATTTGTTCCTATTAAAACAGAAATAGTACCTATATCAAGGCTAAAAGAAACATTTTTTAGTATTTTATTATCTCCAAAAGATTTTGATATATTCCTTATATCCAGCATTTTAAAAACCTAATACTTTAATCTGTTACTTTACGTGTAATCAGATTCAATTATTTCACAAAGTTAAAATAAATTTTTTAAATATCAATACTTTGTTAAGTTTTTTATAAAAATCTAATAATCAGTACTTTATAAACCATTTATTCTTTTGTGTAAGAAATTGATTATCAGGTGTATAGTTACTATGTTAAATTACTAATTTAACGAGGTGTTAACACATATTTAGTCATAAGAACAATAAAATCTATTAAGTTTACAACTTCGGTGAGATTTTAAAAACTCATAGCAATAATAATAACTAAAAACACACAAATTTCCCCAGTCGTTTATAATATAATTAACAGATCATTTCTGTTAACAAAGACCTACCCTAAAATCAAATTTCATTACAAGTTTTTAATATCGCATCGGCAAGCTCTTCTAGTTCTTTGTAGTTTATGGTAAGTGGCGGCGATATTCTAAATCGTGTGTCGTTATACAGAAACCTATCTGATATAATGCCGTTTTTTACCCCTTGGTTTATAAATTTATCGGCTTTATCGGCATTTTGCAGTTCTACGGAGTAATATAAGCCTTCGCCCCTGCATGATTTTATCTCAGGGTGACTTATTTTATCAATAATAAACTCGCCTTTTTTGTTTACCTCATCAATAAAGTTATCTTCTAATAAAATTTTTAAACTTGCCAATGCTGCTGCAGCCGATACGGGGTGTCCGCCAAAGGTAGTTATATGACCAAGTGCAGGGTTAAAAGTCAAACTGCTCATAATCTCCTTTGATGATACAAATGCACCTATTGGCATACCGCCTCCCATAGCTTTGGCAATGGTCAAGATATCAGGAGTAATTCCGTATTTTTCAAAGGCAAATAATTTGCCTGTTCTGCCAAAACCTGTTTGAATTTCGTCTAATATAAGCATTGTGCCTGTTTGGGTGCAGCGTTCTCTTAATTTTTGCAAATAGTTGTCTTCGGGAGGAAGTATACCCGCCTCGCCCTGCACGGGTTCTACAATTACACAGGCTGTTTTATTGCTTATTTGCTCTAAATCAGCCTCGTTATTAAACTCAATATGCTTGACAGCAGGCATTAAAGGACGAAATGCTTGCGAGAACTTCTTATCACTCATTAGTGCCATAAGCGACTGTGTACTACCATGATAAGCATTGCGACAAGCTATCACCTCATATCGTCCCGTATATCGTTTTGCTAATTTTATTGCACCCTCGTTTGCCTCGCTGCCTGAGTTTACAAAATATACACTTTCTAAATTATCGGGCAGTTGTCGGCTTAATAATTTAGCATATTCTACTTGCGGCGATTGTATAAATTCACCATAAACCATAAGGTGCATATATGTTTCAGCTTGCTTTTTTACAGCTTCTACTATTTTGGGGTTTCTATGACCTAAATTACTAACGGAAACACCCGAAACCATATCAATATATTTTTCGCCGTTTTTGCCGAATAAATAAATGCCTTCGGCTTTTTCAATTTCTATTGCCAATGGTGTGGGTGATGTTTGTCCTACGTGTTGTAAAAATAGTTGTTTTTGGCTTAACATTTTATTGTAGATTTTTAGTTAGAAGGTTGAAAGGTAAAAGATGAAAGATGAAAGGTAAAAGGTAAAAGATAAAAGTTGCAAGGTAAAAGGTAAAGATTAGTAATTTAATTTTTATTTTGCTGTCTTCTGTAATAATCTCTCTCAACAATATCTGACCTTTTTATACTACTGCGCAGCCAGTTTAATATTTCTTGCTCTCGTTTTTCTTCACTTAACTGCCAATTTATATCGCTCATTCTTAGTTTGTATGTCAAATGATGCAATATTATTGATGCTGATACCGAAATGTTAAAACTCTCGGTAAATCCGTACATGGGAATTTTAAGGTATTCATCGGCATTATCTAACACAATTTTACTTAATCCGGGCAATTCCGAACCAAAAAATAATGCAACTTTTCCCTTTGATAAATCAAAATCGGTTAATTCCACATCATTGGTGTGAGGTGTGGTAGCTACTATGCGATAATTATTATTTTTCAGCGCTTCTATTGCCGATAAAGTATTGTTTTCCAATTCATTGTATCGCTTTAGAGTAAGCCATTTAGATGCTCCTAAGGCAACATCAGGGTTTACATTGTATTTGTTTCTGTTTTCTATAATATGAACATCTTGTATACCAAAACAATCACAGGTGCGTAAAACTGCACTTGCGTTATGCGGTTGATAAATATCTTCTAATGCCACTGTTATATACTGTGTGCGGTTTGATATTATTTGATTAAATAAATGCCATTTGTTTTCGGTAACCAAAGGCTTCATATACTCAATTAACTTGTGCATGATAGGTGTATAAAAAATAATTTAATTAAAAAAAGGCTACCTACCATAATGAGTAGACAGCCTTTTTTTTAGCAGTTTATTATACATTTATTGTATGCTACCTGCAAGTTCGCTACCAGGCTTAAATTTAACAACGTTTTTAGCTGCAATTTTTATTTCTTTACCTGTTCTGGGATTTCTACCTGTTCTTGCGTTTCTTTGAGATACTGAAAAAGAACCAAATCCTACCAATGCTACTCTATCACCTTTTTTCAACGCACCTGTAGTAGTGTCAATAAATGCATCTAATGCTCTTTTAGCTTCTGCTTTTGTTAGACCGGCTTCCTGAGCCATGGCGTCTATTAATTGGGCTTTGTTCATAATATAAAAATTAATAATTAATAAAAAGTTTATTTGTAATTGCAAACTCTACTTAAAATTATAAGCTTGCCAATATTACAAACGCAAATATACTGCTTTTAGTTTGTTTTCCAAGTTTTTATGCGTAAAAAATATAAAAATTATATTCAAATTAAAAAAATAATCAGTACGCAACCAAATATTCATAAAATAACGAACACTCAACACACAGGGCTTAATCATCTATAAATAAGCAAATTAGCATCTTTCATATTGATTTAAATATAAAATAATTTGACAAACATTTACTTTTGATAAATATCATGCTTTTTTATAGAAAAATTGCATTCGTACATACAAAATATGCACTATATGATTAAGAATTAAAAGGAATAGTTAAAATTGAAAAGGCGAAGTTATCAACTATCAATTGTCAATTATCAATTACTCCCCGTTCATAGATATTAAAAATTCCTCGTTAGATTTTGTTTTAGACATTTTATCTTTCAAAAATTCCATTGCTTCAACGGAATTCATATCAGATAAATAATTACGTAGAATCCATAATCTATTTAAAACATCTTTATCTAATAATAAATCTTCACGCCTTGTACTTGAAGCATTTATATCAACGGCAGGGTATACTCTTTTGTTTGCTAATTTTCTGTCAAGTTGCAATTCCATATTACCTGTACCTTTGAACTCTTCAAAAATAACCTCATCCATTTTAGAACCTGTATCAATCAAGGCTGTTGCAATTATGGTTAAAGAACCTCCATGCTCAATATTTCTTGCCGCTCCAAAAAATCTCTTGGGCTTATGCAGTGCATTTGCATCAACACCACCCGACAATACCTTGCCCGAAGCAGGCGATACAGTATTGTATGCTCTTGCTAGTCTGGTAATTGAGTCTAATAAAATAACAACATCATGACCGCATTCTACCATTCTGCGAGCTTTGTCTAACACAATATTGGCAACCTTAACATGCTTTTCGGCAGGTTCGTCAAAGGTAGATGATATCACCTCGGCATTTACACTTCTTGACATATCGGTAACCTCTTCGGGGCGTTCATCTATCAATAATATTATCATGTAAGCCTCAGGGTGATTTGCAGCTATTGCATTAGCAACTTCTTTCAATAATACGGTTTTTCCTGTTTTTGGTTGTGCAACTATCAACCCCCTTTGTCCTTTTCCTATGGGTGCAAATAAATCTATAACTCTTGCCGATAAACTTGCATTACCTTTACCTGTCAAATTAAATTTTTCATTAGGAAATAATGGTGTAAGGTAGTCAAATGATACTCTGTCTCTTATGAATTCAGGTGTTCTACCATTTATTTCTTCTACTTTTATAAGAGGGAAGAACTTTTCGCTTTCTTTAGGCGGTCTTATTTTACCTGAAACTACATCTCCTGTTTTTAAACCAAATAATTTAATTTGCGATTGTGATACATATATGTCATCGGGTGAATTAAAATAATTGTAGTCGGCTGAACGCAAAAAACCATAACCTTCCGAAAGTATTTCCAATACCCCCGAATGTGAAATTATTCCATCAAAATCGTATTGCCTTTCCTTATTTTTTTTATTCCTGTTGTGTTGATTGTTGTTATGTTGGTTGTTATTATTATGTCCTCCGGTATTGTGGTGATTATTTCCGGACTTGTCTTGTTTTTCTTTTTGCTCTTGCTTATCAGAGTTTTTTTGAGGAGTGCGTTCGTTGCTGTTTTTCGACTTTGAGTTGTCTTTATGATTTTCTGACTGTGATTTTGCAACTTCTTTATCGTTGTTTTTGGTTTGTTTGCCGGCAGTGTCGTTTTTCCTTATTCTCGGCTTTCGCTCTTTTTTCTCG
>PDWJ01004353.1_pt1 | contig 12564 bp, 10 predicted proteins | sample 1430881 | NCBI WGS metagenome assembly PDWJ01 (sample SAMN01162460, study PRJNA174530) | Oral metagenome, whole genome shotgun sequencing project. | biome: Marine environment; feature: Marine mammal; material: Swab sample of the gingival sulcus; isolation source: swab sample of gingival sulcus... | reverse complement strand
ATAAAGCAGCATAAAAAGCAAAACAGCCACGCCGCCGACTGCCGCCGCCTTTACACCGGCTTCGATTGATTCCTGTCCCAAAGACGGACCAACCGTCCGTTCTTCAAGGACGCTGACCGGTGCAGGCAAAGAACCGGCACGCAAAACGATTGCCAAATCCCGCGCTTCTTCGGTTGTGAAACGACCGGAAATACTGGCTTGACCGCCGCTAATTTTTTCTTGGATAACCGGTGCGGAATGCACTTTGCCGTCCAGCACAATCGCCAAGCGTTTGTGTACATTTTCCCCTGTTACCCGTTCAAACAGCTTGCCGCCGCGAGAATTAAAATTAATGGAAACATATGCCTGCCCGTACGAATCAAAGGCAACACGGGCATCGGTGATATATTTTCCCGAAAGCACGGTTGTTGATTTTAAAACAATCGGTTCGCGAACTTCTTTGCCGTCGGGCATTGTTTTAATGAGCCACGAAAGTTCGCTGCCACCGGGCAAAATTCCCTGCTCGGCTTTTTTCGGGTCAGCCCCTTCATCGACGATTTTAAATTCCAAATGGGCAGTACGACCAATAATGGCAATGGCTCGCTGTGTATCGTCAATACCGGGCAGCTGAACCTGAATGCGGTTATTTTGCTGACGGCGAATATCCGGCTCGGCAACGCCGAACTGGTCAATGCGATTACGGATTGTTTTAACGGCTTGGTCGAGCGTCATTTTTTCCAGATACTTGCGGCGTTCGGGCGTAAAAGCCACAAAATACCGCACCGAGCCGTTTTCGTTGACCTGCGTATCTTCTACGGCAAGTCCCGGAAACTCTTTAGTGAGTATCTTTTGTAATTTTTCCTGCCACTCTTTTTTAAGCAACAAAAAAGAAAGTGTCTTTATTTGCTCGACTTTTGGGTGCAAAATCAAAATACCTTCGTCTTCTGCCTCGGCACGCAAATCTTCTCCTGTTTGTTCCAAAGAATTTTTGAGTGCAGTATCGACATCAACGCCCAAAGTAAGATGAATACCACCCTTTAAATCCAGTCCGAGATGAATTTCATTTCCGCCCATGAGGCTTGCGAAATATGAATTTTGCATTCCCGGAACAGACGGCAAAACATATAAAACTGCCAGCAAGCCGACAACAAGAGTAAATCCTGCTTTCCAGTATAAATTTTTCATTCTTTTTCCTTCAAAGAGTTTCCGTAACTTTTTATGAAGACCAATAAATACGATGTTCTTTTCACGAAAGAACGATTAAATTCCTCAGCCCTTCTTTGCCGCAGGTTTTTCTTCCACCTTTGTTGCAGATGCGGGGTCAGCCAAAGAAGCGACAAAAGCCCGATTGATTTTGACTTCTGAATTTGGTGCGACCTCAATCGTCAGCAAATCGCCTTCAATAGCGGTAATCCGTCCGTAAATGCCGCCTGTTGTCAAAATGCGGTCGCCTTTTTTCAGTGCCGCCAAAACCTGACGGTGTTCTTTTGCCCTTTTTTGTTGCGGACGAATCAGCAAAAAATAAAAAATGGCAAACATAATAATCAGCGGCAAAAACGCCATAATCGGATTTCCCTGTTCGGCTCCTGCCTGAGGTTGAGCCATTGCGTAGGCAACACTATCAAAAAACATATTTCCTCCTAAAAATTAAATAAAACAACAAACACAACAACACCGCAAAATTTCCTGCGGCACTGCAAAATCATATTTTTCCGCTTATGTGAGCCTCATTTGCCGACAAAAAACAGCAAAGGCAACTAATTTGCGTTCCACATTTCCCATTTTTTTTGCGACTCAACAATCGCCTGTTTTTCCTGCTCGGTTTTCGCTTCATTTTGTGCTTTTTGAAGATGAAAACGGGCTTTTTCGCTTTTGCCCCGAAAGAAAAACGAAGATGCCAAATGCAAATGGGCAGGAAACATTTGTTTTTGCAAACCAAAATAGCGACCAAGATAAAAATGGACTTCCCAATCAAACGGTACTTCCTGCAAAACCGCCTGCATTTCCCGAATCGCCAAAAGATTTTTTTCCTGCTCGGCTAAAATTCTTGCCAAGAAAAATCGGGCAACAAAGTCCTTGGGATTACGCTTTAATGCCTGAGAAAGCAAGGAAAATGCCTGTTTACTTTCTGTTGCGTACTCAAACAAAAACCGTCCTGTTTCCCGTAAAAAAAGCGGATTATTCGGCTCAAGTTCAAGGGCTTTAAAAAAATACGGTTTTGCTTTTTGAATGCGATTAAGCCGCGAAAGCACAATCCCCGTTGCCAAAATCTCCATAGCACTCGGCGATTTTTTTCCCTCAAAATACAAAAGAGCGTTTTTTGCATCATCGTAACGCCCTCGAATAAAAGTTTGCACCTGCAAAAAGCGTTTGTCCTCATACAATTTTTTTTCTTTTCCCTCAACCCTTTGAACTTGAGAAGAAATAATGCCGATTCGCTCGTCCAAAGCAGGGTGTGTACTCAAATAGGCAGGCAAAGCTGCACCGCTCAGCCGACTTTTTTTTCGCATAATTTCAAAAATTCGCACCATAGCTTGCGGCGGATAACCGGATTTTGTCAGCAAACGCAAACCAACTTGATCTGCCTCCCGTTCGTTGTCTCTGGAATAGCTCAACATCGAACTCTTCGCCCCTGCAAGCGAACCGAAAATAAAGGCATTTCCACCCTCGCCGCCAATAACCGCCCCTGCCAAAACACCGAGCAAGGCCGCCAGATTCAGTGTCGCCCCCTGCTCAAGCCGCTTTGCGATATGGCGATGAATGACATGCCCCATTTCATGCGCCAAAATTGCCGCAATCTGCGCCTCATGCTCTGCCTGCAAAAGAAGCCCCGTAAAAATATACATATGTCCGCCTGCAATGGCAAAAGCATTTAAACTCGGGTTAACAATCACTCTTGAGCGAAAGGCAAAGGGTTGCGGCGGCAGTTTTTTTGCCAAACGCTCAACTACATCTTGTACAAAATCAGTAACATACGGGTCATCGACCAAATAAAAATGCTTTTTGATTTGCAGGGAAAATTTTTCCCCCATTTTCTGCTCGTCCTGCAAAGAAAATTCGCCAAGTAAACCAGGCTCAACCACAAACGGAATACAAATCAGAAAAAAAAGGGAAAAACCAAAAAAAGAAAATCGCCGAGCGTTCATCAAATTTCCGTATCAAAAATGAGGCTTCCACGCCGTTTAAACGCTGTTTTAAAAAACCGCTGCACCACAACGCTTTTTTGTAAAATTTTAAGACGAGCAAGGTCTTTCTCCTTGCATTTTCCGTCTTCCTGTTTTTGCCGCAAAACAAAATACTGTTCAAAAATCGCTTCCAACTCAGCGTATGAGCTAACGCCCAACTGCTCCAAGCTGGAACTTGTAATCCCCAACCCGTCCGTCGGGATTGCCGCAATCGCGGCTTGCAAGGGTTCGGGATTTTTGAGTTCCGTAAGCAGCATTTTAGCAAGAGCGTATTCTGTCGTTTTCGGCAAAAGCTGAATCGGGCTGACATCGCCGACATCGCCATGAACCGTCCAAAAACCGGTCAAAAATTCATCAAGCTGGTCGGTACTCAAAACACAGCCGCCAAGCGAAGCCGCGATATGATACAAAAACATCATTCGCAAACGAGCCTGCAAATTCCCGCCCGTAAGCGGAGTTGCTGCCATAACGGCAGAAAAACGAGAATGAATACAGTCATACAAATCGGAAAAATCGCAAACAACAGGCAAATCTTGGGCAAGTCCAAACGAGCTGCGATAGTGCGTCACAATTTCTTCGGCTCGTTTTTTTTCTTGTGAGGAATTTGTGGTCAAAGGCAGGCTGAAAGAACAAAACGGAATGTCTCTACTATGAAGCAGGGCTGCCAAAAAAGCAGAATCAATGCCGCCCGAAATACCGAGAACAAAACAGGAAAGTCTGCTTTTTTGTAAATACTCCCGAAGGGTTGCGGCGATACTTTCCAAAAGCTCCGAACTTGGCCCCACTCGAAGCAGGGAAATCCATTTTTGCCAATCGTTTTCAGCAGGAACACCGGACGGTTGCAGAATTTTCATCTTATTTATTCATGATGTCCAAAAAGATTTTGTTGTTTTTCGTCCCTTTCATTTTATCAACCAAAAAAGGAATATTATCAACGGAGTTCATCGTATCCAAGACTTTTCGCAAAATCCAAACACGACTCAAAACATCTTCGTCAAGCAACAATTCTTCTTTTCGAGTACCGGAACGATTTATATCAATGGCAGGGAAAATGCGTTTGTCGGACAAAACGCGGTCAAGATAAACTTCCATATTGCCCGTTCCTTTAAATTCTTCAAAAATAACCTCGTCCATACGAGAGCCGGTATCAATCAACGCCGTTGCCAAAATGGTCAAACTGCCGCCCTCTTCGATATTTCTGGCAGCACCAAAAAAGCGTTTGGGGCGTTGCAGGGCGTTGGAATCCAAACCACCCGAAAGCACCCGACCCGACGAAGGTGAAACCGCATTATACGCCCGTCCCAGCCGCGTAATGCTGTCAAGCAAGATAACCACATCTTTTTTGCGTTCGACCAGCCGCTTTGCCTTTTCAAGCACCATTTCCGCAACCTGCACATGCCGCTGCGGCGGCTCGTCAAAAGTCGAGCTAATCACTTCTGCCCGAACCGTACGCTCCATATCAGTTACTTCTTCGGGGCGTTCGTCAATCAGCAAAACAATCAGATATACTTCGGGGTGATTGACATTGATAGAATTGGCAATGGTTTGCAACAAAACGGTTTTGCCTGTTCGGGGCGGAGCAACAATCAAACCTCGTTGCCCTTTTCCAAACGGAACAAGCAAATCAAGAATACGAGCGGAATAATTTTCCGCCCCGTTTTCCATGCACAACCGTTCATCGGGATAAATCGGAGTGAGGTTATCAAACAAAACAACATGTTTTGCCTGCTCGGGGCGACTAAAACAAACATCTTTCACTTTTAAAAGAGCAAAATAGCGTTCTCCTTCTTTGGGAGGACGAATTTCACCGGAAATCACATCACCGGTACGCAGTCCGAAACGACGGATTTGCGACGGAGAAACATAAATATCGTCGGGCCCATGCATATAACTGTAACTCGGGGAACGCAAAAAACCAAAACCGTCAGGCAAAATCTCCAGCACCCCCTCACCGTAAATCGAGCCGTTTTGAGCGGCACAAGCCTGCAAAAGGGTGAAAATAAGCTCCTGTTTTCTCATACCGCTGACATTGTCAATTTCGTATTGCTCTGCAAGCTCAAACAGTTCAGCCATTGTTTTGGTTTTCAAATCGGAAAGATTCATCTTAAATTCCTTGAAATAAATAAAAAAAGGTTAATCAATAATACAAAAAACAGTTTGTCTTAAACAAAAACAAAAATGCTTTTGTAAAAAACAATGAGGCGGTTACGCCTTAAATATTTTCATTTTTATTTGCAATCGACTTACACAAAAACTCTTGCAAAAAAGATACGCATAAAAGAAATAAAAGGAAAAGATACTTGAAAAAATATCTCTATCAGACTTTTTAAAACAAAACGACAAACACTAATCCTTTCGATAGGCTGCAAAAAACAAAAACCGCAAAACAAAAAACTATTCTTCTTCGCCTGCTTCTATACCGGCTTCGTCTTCTTCATCAAAATCATCATCTTGCTTTTGTCGTTCCCGTAAAACATCAGCATACATTTCTTCAATTTGCGTTCTGATGTCAGCTTGATCGCGTTTTAATGCAAAAGAGAGTTCCAAAGAAATAAGACCTTGAGCCTGCTCCAGCAAACGGCGTTCTCCAAAAGACAAATCCTTATCTCTACCAATCAAAATCAATTCTTTCAAAACATAAGCAACATCACGCAAATCGTTACTTTTTAATTTGTCGGAATATTCCCGATAACGACGATTCCAATTTTGCCCCGAATAACCGGAAAAATCGGAACGGTCTTCCAGATATTCGAGAATTTTAAGACCTTGTGCTTTGGTATAAATCGGTCGCAAGCCGACTTTTTCGGCATTGCCCACAGGAACAAGCAAAGTAACATTATTGGCAAGAATATGAACAATATACAGCTCAACTTGAATGCCGCCAACGACCTGCGTTTCAATTTTTTCAACTTTTCCGACACCTTGTGCAGGATAAGAAACTAACGAACCGACACTAAACACGCATAACCTCCGAAAAAAACATCAAAAGAAACAGCGTGTATCTTACTTCAAAAAAGAAAATCCGTCTATGAAAGATGCACGGCTAATTTTTTCTACTCAAAAATTCAAAAAAACAAATACTGCTTTTATTTAAAAGCACCAATCTACGTCCTTGTATGCACAAGCTGCATGGCTGAGTCCATTCCGTTTTCCAAATATTTTTGCAGGGCAAAATTGGCGTCGACAAGCATTTTTTCTACACAAGACTTTTCTTCGGGACGAAAACGGGCGAGCACATAATCAGCCACTTCACTTCCACCGACAGGACGACCAATTCCAAGACGAAGACGAAGAAAATCACGACTTCCCAAAGCATCGGCAACGGAACGCAAACCGTTATGCCCTGCCAGTCCTCCGCCTCGCTTGAAACGGACGCTCCCCAAAGGCAAGTCAAGTTCGTCGTGAATAACCAGAATTTGTTCAGGCAAAAAATGCTGTTTACGAAGAATGGCGGCAACACTTTGCCCCGAACGATTCATAAAAGTTTGCGGACAAACAGCCAGCCACATATCAGAACCGAACCGCACTTCAAACAAAAGAGCCTGCGCCGACTTGCGTCCACGCAAAATTGCTTCGGCAGAGCGATTTTCACAAAAAGAAAGCAATGCGGAAAAACCAAGATTATGGCGAGTATGCTCGTATTGTTTGCCGGGATTTCCGAGTCCGACCAAAAGTCCACGATACGCCATTTTATTACTCAAAAAACATACAACGGTATGCCGACATTTCGACATACCGCGACAAAAATCTTATTCTTTTTCTTCTGCCTCGACCGTTTCTTCAGTGGCTTCTTCTTCCTCTTCCGCTTCTTCGACTTCGGCACTCGGATTGATTATTCCGACAACGGCAAAAGAAACAGCCTCGTCAAAAACCGCCTCAACATTGGCAGGCATTTTAACTTCTTCTATCGAGATATTCTCGCCAATCTCCAAGTTGCTGATGTCAATTTGAATGGAATGCGGAATATTGCTCGGTTTGCAGCGAACTTCCACCGTCTGACGAAAAAGCCGCAAAACACCGCCGTCTTCTTCGCCCTTTGATTTTCCGTTCAATTCGACAGGAACGGCAACAATAACATCATTTGACATATCCAGTCCGAAGAAATCGACATGCACAAACATATTTTTGACAGGGTGCGGAACAAGCGACCTGATAAGTGCCGATTTTTTTGTTTTTTTGCCGTCTTTTTCAATCTCAAGTTCCAAAATCTGAGAAACGCCAACTTCCTTAAAAGCACGAGTAAGCGGCAATTCAGCAACCTGAACGGGAATATTTTCACCATCGTAACTATAAAAAATCCCCGGAACAACGCCCTGTTTCCGCAATTGTTTATTCGTACCTTTTCCGCATTCCGAACGGTATTGAACCGCAAGTTTTACTAATTCCGCCATTTTTTCTCCTATTATCGCCATATTTTTGGCATAACACTGATTATAATTTTTTCCCGCCAAGCAGAGGGATGCACCAACAAAAAAAACATCACCTTATCTTGAAAACAAAACGCTGACCGATGTTTCCTCGTAAATATTTCGTATCGCACTCGCAACAAGTCCGGCAACACTGATAACCTTAAATTTATCACAAGCCGCTGCCGCTGCATTCAAGGGAATGGTATCCGTTACTACGACACTTGAAAAAGGCGATTTTTCCAATCTCTCAACAGCCGGACCGGAAAGCACGGCATGCGTTGCACAGGCAATAACATCTTTTGCACCATGTCCCAACAAAACCTTGCCCGCTTCGCACATTGTTCCCGCCGTATCAATCATATCGTCAAGAACGATAGCCGTTTTGCCCTTAACCTCGCCGATAACTTCCATAGCTCTGGCACTTCCGGGGGCATCACGCCGCTTATCGACAATCGCCAAACCGACATTTAAGCGTTTGGCATACGCTCTTGCCCGCTCCGTTCCGCCTGCATCGGGAGAAACAACAACAATATCGCTCCCAAGCGATGCCATATAATCAATCAAAACTTCGGCAGCAAACAGGTTGTCAACAGGAACATCAAAAAAACCCTGAATTTGCCCTGAATGCAAATCCACGGTCAAAACCCGTTCCACACCGGCAGCCGAAATGCAGTCGGCAATCAACTTGGCACTGACAGGAACGCGAGGGCCGACTTTTCTGTCCTGACGGGCATATCCGTAATACGGTACGACCGCCGTTACCGTTCCGGCACTGGCTCTTTTGAGTGCGTCCAGCAAAAGTAACAATTCCATAAGGCTGTTATTGACGGGAGAACAGGTCGGCTGCACAACAAAAACATCATCGCCGCGAACATTTTCACCGATTTCAACCCGAATTTCGCCGTCGCTAAAAGTCGTAACCAAGGCAGGGGTCAACGACAGTCCGAGATTTTTGGCAATATCTTCTGCCAATTTCGGATTTGATGTCCCTGTTACAATTCGTAACTCTTGTTGTCCTGCCATATTCAGTACCTCTTTTTTTGTTCCAATTTCCCCAAAAAAACAAACTGCCTAAAAAATAGGCATAAAAAAACAAGAAAAATTATGGAAATTTTTTTGGCTGGGGTGGAAGGACTTGAACCCTCGAATGACGGGACCAAAACCCGTTGCCTTGCCAACTTGGCGACACCCCAGTATTTAACCGGACAATGGTAAACGAATACCCGAATTGTTGAAAGTGCGTAACGGCTTTTTGTAAATTCTCTTTTTTGGAAAAGCGGGCAAAAAGACTTGCCCCCGTTCCGCTTAAAACTGAGCCGTTACACCCAAAACGCAGCAGATGTTCTTTTATCTGTTGCAGCTGCGGATACTTACCCAGAACAAGCGGTTCAAAACTATTATATAGCCAAGTTCCGCTAACGAGTTTGTCTCTATACTGTTTGTGCAAACTGCTTGTCAAGCAAAAACCTTGCATCTCTCGCATTTTATCCAGTTCCGCATAAGCAGCTGCCGTGCTGACTTGAAGACTCGGGTGAATCACAAGTCCCCAACCATCCAAAACCGTTTCGCACGGCGTAATTTTTTCTCCCTTGCCTTCAACCAAAGCCGCTTTTCCCTGCAAAAAAAACGGCACATCAGCTCCAAGCTGCGCCGCGAGTTCTCGCAGCTCAGATTCCGCAAGTGCTTTTTTACCGGCAACACTGTTGAGCCAGCGCAAAAAAACAGCGGCGTTTGCACTGCCGCCACCAAGCCCCGCCCCGACCGGAACATTTTTTTCCAAATAAAGATGCACGCCAAGAGAAAAACCCGTCGCCTGCAAAAATTTGTCATATGTTCGGGCAAGAATATTTCCCTTTCCGCCGAGTTCTTCCCGCGAACAGGAAACACTGCAATTTTCATCTTGAGAAAATTGGGGAAAAAGAAACAGGCGGTCAAAAGGACGGGAAAGCGGATAAAACAAACTGACCAAATCATGAAAACCGTCGGGGCGTTTTTCCCCAATTTCCAAATATAAATTGACCTTACAAGGACAACGCAAACACACGGGAAAATTTTGACCGAACAGCCACTTTGAACTGTTCGGTCTTTTTTGTATTCTTTCCCTCACGATTTATTCAAAAGGTATGGTGATAAAATAATTTTGCAAATTTCGCCGCAATAAAAACATAAGCACCTGTTTTTTCTTGGCTTCACCACGCAAAACAGCTTCAAAATCCCTCATATTTCGAAGCGGCTTTTGATTTGCCTCAAGCAAAATATCTCCCGGGCGAATACCGTAACGAGCAGCCAAAGAACCTCGCTGCACCGCATCAACAAAAAGTCCTTTGACAGCAGCCATCTTCGCTTCGGCAGCTTCTTCCGGCGTTACTTTATGGAGCGCAAGCCCAAGGGCAAACTGTTCCTGTCCGCCGTCGTTACCGCTCGCAGCTGTTTTTGCGTCCCGTTCGTGCAAAATAATTCTAAATTTCCGCTTTTGCTGCTTGCGAATAATTTCCATTGTTATCGTATTGCCGGGCTGCAATTTGCCAATCTTGCGAGTCAAATCGGAAGCATCAGTAACGGGTTCGTTATTGATAGAAATAATAACATCGCCCGAACGAACACCTGCCTTTGCCGCCGGTGCATCGGGCAAAACACTCACAACCAAAGCACCTTCCGCCTTAAGCAAACCAAGTGCCTTTGCCGTATTGGCATCAAGCGGCTGCACGGAAACACCAAGCCAACCACGCCGCACTTTTTTGTTTACCCGTAACTGTTCGACCACATTTTTTGCCAGATTCGACGGAATGGCAAAACCGATTCCGTGTCCCGAAGACAAAATTGCGGTATTAATTCCCACGACCTTGCCTTCTTTATCAATCAACGGACCACCACTATTACCGGGATTAATCGAAGCGTCCGTTTGCAAAAAATTATCATACGGTCCGGCTCCGATTGTCCGCCCTTTGGCACTGATAATACCCGCTGTTACGGTATGCTCAAGCCCGAACGGATTGCCGATGGCAATAACCCACTGCCCGACACGCAATCGAGTCGAATCACCAAACTGCAAAAACGGCAACGCCCGATTTGCCTCAATTTTTAAAAGCGCAATATCGGTGTCGGGGTCTGTACCGACAATAAGAGCATTATATTCCTTTTCGTTTCGCCCCTCTTGAATCCGAACCGTGATTTCGTCCGATTTTTCAACAACATGATTATTGGTAACAATAAATCCGTCGCTCGAAATCAAAAAACCTGACCCCAAAGAAGTTTGCGTTCCGCCGGAAGGCGCTTCGCCGGGGCGTCTGCCGAAAAAACGGTCAAACTGCTCAAAAAAATCATTTAAAGGAACTTCCTGCCCGTAAAACGGATTTTGAAACGGCACATTTCTCACCGTTTTAACGGTACTGATATTGACAACCGCACCGGCACTCGCCTCCGCCAAATCGACGAAATCAGGCACCGCAGCCAAAGCCGTTTTGGTACAAAACAGCAAACAAATAAAAAAAAGAAAAAACTGTCTTCGCATAAAAAACTCCATTTCGACAAAACTGCCGAGCAAAAATCTTTTTCAAAAAGAAAAAGTACACCGCCAAATTCGAGTTTGAAAGCAAGTACAAAACCGCCTCAAACCGTAATCTTTTATTACAAATTAGTTAATCAAACTTTGCAGCGGTCCCGGAATAAGTCCGCCTCTGCCGACAAAAGCATCGCTGCAACCGTTGCTGCGAACCGGCAAAATCTTCGCCTGCCCGAGAAGTCCGCCAAACTGTACGCTGTCGCCGGCTTTTTTCCCCGGAACAGGAATAAGCCGACACGCCGTTGTTTTTTTGTTAATCATACCGATTGCCATTTCATCGGCAATAATCCCTGCCAGCGTTTCCGCACTCGTACTGCCCGGCAAGGCAACCATATCAAGCCCGACAGAACACACACAAGTCATCGCTTCCAATTTTTCAAGCGGCAAAACGCCTTCCGCTGCCGCCATTGCGATATTCAAATCTTCACTGACGGGAATAAACGCCCCCGAAAGTCCTCCAACATTAGAACTGGCAAATGCACCGCCTTTTTTCACGGCATCGTTAATCATCGCCAGTGCCGCCGTCGAACCCGGCACGCCAATCCGCCTCAGCCCCAGGCTTTCAAAAATTTCGCCGACACTGTCGCCCACATTCGGAGTCGGTGCAAGCGACAAATCAACAATACCAAACCGCACGCCAAGCTCCGCCGCCACTTCACGACCAATCAATTCACCAACTCGCGTAACCTTAAACGCCGTGCGTTTAATAATCTCGGAAAGCTCACCCAAAGAAGCACCGCCATTTGCTTCAAGCGCCCTGTCGACAGCTTTTTTCACAACTCCGGGACCGCTTACGCCGACATTAATAACCGCCTGCGGCTCGCCGACTCCGAGATACGCTCCAGCCATAAACGGAATATCCTGCGGAATATTGGAAAAAACAACAAGTTTGGCACAAGCCAGCCCATCCCGTTCTTTTGTCAGTTCGGCAGCTTTTTTCATTGTTTGCCCCATCAAAAGTACGGCGTCCATATTGATTCCCGCCTGCGTTGACGCCACATTGACGGACGAACAAAGTTGGTCGGTTGTTGTCAGAGCTTCGGGAATGGCGGCAATCAAATTTTTGTCGCCGTTTGCCATACCTTTTTCAACCAAAGCCGTAAATCCGCCGATAAAATCGACTCCGACTTCTTTTGCTGCCTTATCGAGCGTCAGGGCAATTTTAATCATCTCGTCTACACCAAAAGGTGCAGCACAAGCGGCAATCGGACTGATGGAAATCCGCTTGTTCACAACAGGAATGCCGTAGCGGTCGCCGATATGAGAACAACTTTTCACGAGCGGCTCGGCAAGCGTGGTAATGCGGTCGTAAATATTTTTCCGAAACCGTTCCAAATCGTCGGAAACACAGTCAAATAAATTTATCCCGAGCGTAACCGTACGAACATCTAAATGCTCGTTTTTCACCATTTCAAAAGTTGCAACGACT
>PDWJ01004352.1_pt1 | contig 12565 bp, 9 predicted proteins | sample 1430881 | NCBI WGS metagenome assembly PDWJ01 (sample SAMN01162460, study PRJNA174530) | Oral metagenome, whole genome shotgun sequencing project. | biome: Marine environment; feature: Marine mammal; material: Swab sample of the gingival sulcus; isolation source: swab sample of gingival sulcus... | reverse complement strand
TGGGAACTCACCACAGAAAAGTACAGGGGGAAAGTGGTTATCAAAAACCCCCTGGCCTCTCTTTCCAACCTCATGGGTGTGGCCACCTTTGTACAGCATGCCGAAGAGATGGAACAGGCCTACGAAAGGCTTACCGGGGAAAAACTGGTACTTTCGGAAGGGATAGAGAACGCAGGCTATGAATGGCTTTACCGGCTGATTCACAATGACATCATCATCCTGAAATCAGGAAGCAAGGTAGCCAAGGCTTCCGGTCAGAAAGGGCAGGACAATCCCCCGGTGAGCATGGCATCCTTCACCTATGCCCGCTATAATCAGAGCAAGGACTATGCCAACGGTATCATGTATCCCCTGGATCCTGTTGACGGAATCATTTACCCCACCTTCATGTCCATTGCCAGACAGGCCCCCCATCCCAATGCGGCGAAACTCTTTATTTCCTTCCTGTTGGGAGACCCCTCCATCAACAAGGATACAAAACTGGATCCTCCCTTCACAGAGGGGAAATCCCTGAAACTCCTTCAGGGAATGGCCCCCTACTACTACGGCGGTTCCATGAGCCCCCGCTCCACCATGCCCATTCCTCCCGGAGGAGAAGCCTGGGCCGAGATGAAGATGTGGACGGTTGACCCCGAATTCATGTGGTTTGACGGCCCCAAAATTCAGGATTTCTGGATGAAAGAAACAGCAAATTAAGCACTATTCAGGGGGCATCGCAGGGTGCCCCCTGCTGTCATTTTTCAGAAAATTTCTTCAGCACAGGAAATCATTTATGAATCGAAAAACCAATTTCTACCTATCAAAACTGAAGGCGAGACCGGAGATTATTCTTTCCATGGTCTTTATTGCCGTATTTGCCGTACTCATACTGGTTCCTTTCGTCCAGATGATTTACACAACATTCACCTATCAGTCCTATGACCTCCGGCTTGACAGGTCGGCAAAGGAAGGAGCCTTAACCCTCTTTCACTACAGGCGGATGTTTGCCAGCGACCTGACCCCTTCCCTCTTTTTAAAACCCTTTTTAAACAGCATAAAGGTAGGGGTGTCCGTAACCCTTCTGGCCATGCTTGTGGGTTCCCTGCTGGCCTGGCTCTTCGTCAGAACCGACATGCCCTATAAAAAGTTTTTCCAGACTGTCATCGTTATACCCTACATGATTCCCTCCTGGGTCATTGCCCTGGCCTGGCAGCTTTTTCTCCAGAATAACCGGACAGGAGGACATGCAGGGGTAATCAGCTCCCTTTTCGGGGTGGACATTCCGGACTGGCTCTGCTACGGCTTTGTGCCCATCGTCATTTGTCTGGCCCTCCATTACTATTCCTATACCTTCCTGCTCATGTCGGGGGCTCTGCGAACCATAGATTCAGAACTGGAAGAAGCCGGTTCCATCGGTGGTTTAAGCCGCATGGAAATTTTAAGAAAAATCACCTTTCCCCTGGTTCTTCCGGCCCTGGGCTCTTCCTTTGTTCTGACGGTTACCCGGAGCATGGGAACCTTCGGAACCCCCGCCCTTCTGGGGCTTCCTGTCCGTTTTTTCACCCTGCCCACCCAGATTTATGCCATGATCAACGCCCGGAACATGGGGGACGGCTTTGTTCTGGCTCTGGTTCTTATTCTGCTGGCAGTATCCTTCATATCCATCAACAACAAGATTGTAGGGGTACGCAAGAGCTTTGTAACCATGAAGGGAAAGGGCTTCCGCTCCCGGCCCATGGCACTGGGCCGGGCCAAGCCTTTTTTGATTGCCCTTCTGATTATATTTATCCTCTGCCTCATTGTCTTTCCCGTGGTCATGCTGGGATGGAGTACCTTTATGCTGCTCCCGGACAACTATTCCTTTTCCAACTTTACCAGCCACTTCTGGATAGGAGAAAGCAAGGATCAGATTGCCAGCGGAGAAATGGGCATTCTCAAGAACCCCGGCATTATGGGGGGAGTATTCAACAGTGTAAAGCTGGGGATCATTGCGGCGGGCATCAATGCCTTTCTGGGTCTTTTAATCGGCTATTCCGTTGTAAAAAACAGGGGAAGCAGACTTTCCCGGCTTATAGAATCCACAGCCTTTGCCCCCTATGTCTTTCCGAGCATCGCCTTCAGTGCCATTTATCTGAGCATGTTCTCCAAATCCATAGGGCCCTTTCCCGCCCTTTACGGCAAGTTTTCCCTCATCGTCCTGATTGTGGTGGTGAAAAACCTGCCCTTCTCTTCCCGTTCGGGGATCAGTGCCATGCTCCAGGTGGATAAATCCCTGGAAGAAACCGCCAGCATACAGGGCATTCCCTTTACGAGGCGCTTCCGCCTCATCATCCTGCCCTTGTGCAAGAGCGGCTTCCTGTCGGGAATGCTTTTAACCTTTATTACAGCCATGCGGGAACTGTCTCTGGTCATTCTGCTGGTTACACCGGCCACAAGGCTTTTGACCACCATCATCTTTGCCTATCAAACCCAGGAACAGAACCAGCATTCCAACGGGGTAACCCTCCTGCTGCTGCTTTTGATTATTACGGCCAACGTCCTTATGCGGGTCATAGTCAATAGAAAATCCGAAAACACAATGAATTTGGGGTAAAACATGGAAAAAATAGAACTGGATCATATTTCAAAACGATACGGAAAAACCCTTGCTGTGGACGACATCAGCCTCTCCATAAAAAAAGGGGAATTCCTGACCCTTCTGGGGCCTTCGGGCTGCGGAAAAACCACCACCCTGCGGATGATCGCCGGCCTGGAAGAACCAAGTGCCGGAGTGTTAAAATCCGACGGCAGGGTTCTTCACTCAAAGGAAGAGGGAATCTATATTCCCCCGGAACAGCGGAATCTGGGCTTTATGTTCCAGAGTTACGCCCTGTGGCCCCACATGACGGTGCAGAAGAACATCTCCCTGGGGCTGGAATCCAAAAAAATGGCCAAAGAAAAAATTGCCGCGAAAGTAAAGGATGTTCTGGAAAAGGTACAGCTTTCAGGCTACGAAGGCCGCTATCCCAGTGAACTTTCGGGGGGACAGCAGCAGAGGGTGGCTCTGGCCAGAATGATCGCCGCCGAGTCTTCCATTTTTCTGATGGATGAGCCCTTGTCCAATCTGGATGCCATGCTGAGGGTGGATATGCGCAGCGAATTGAAAAGGCTGCACCACGAACTTAATGCCACCTCGGTCTATGTAACCCATGACCAGATGGAGGCCCTGACCCTTTCGGACCGGATTGTGGTGATGAACAAGGGGAAGGTCATGCAGATTGCCAGTCCCAAGGAGCTCTACCTGAAACCGGCCAACCTTTTTGTGGCCAAATTTGTAGGTACTCCCAGAATCAACCTGATTGAAGGGACAGTCACAAAGAAGGAAGGGGAAGATGTTTTTGAAAACAGGAACATTCAGATCTCCCTGCCTTCCCTCCCTGCAGAAACAGGACTTCACGGCAAAAAGGTCATCGCCGGGATTCGCTCTGAAGACATCCGCATCAAAAAGAAGGATGATGCCCTGTTCAGAACCTATTCGGTACTCCCTTCGGGAAGCGAAACCATTATTTCCGTATTCAAGGCTGATCTTTACCTTACGGTGAAGGTCAACGGCTTCAGCGACTTTTCCATGGACTGTCCCGTGGAGCTTGAATTCGACACGGAAAAAATCTCCTTCTTTGACGCCGAAACGGAAAATTTGATCTACTAAGGGCTATTTGATGGAAATGATTAAGAGAGGGGCGGCGGGTCTTTTTTTCCTTCTGCCCCTTTTGTTCCTTACGGTGGAGCTTGCCGCTTCAGGCCCTTCGGACAGCCCGGGAAACCCGCCTTCCCGCCTCCTCTGGATTGATTCCAGGGGACAGGAAGTCAAACTGGACAAGATCCCGGAAAAGATTATCTCCCTGGGCCCCAATTTGACGGAAACCATCTTTGCCCTGGAACGGGGCGGAGCTTTGGCCGGGAGGACCGATTACTGCGACTTCCCCCAAGAGGCTTTGTCCATTCCCTCTGTGGGAGGACTACAGGATCCAAATCTTGAAAAAATCATCATCACAGCCCCGGATCTGGTTCTGGCCTCCACCCATGTGAGTCCCCGGAATCTGGAGGCTCTGGAAAGGGCGGGAATCCCCACAGTCCTGCTCTACGGCCCCGAAAGTTTTGAAGGACTCTACACCGTAATTGAAGGCTGCGGAGCCCTTTTGGGAGAAACGGAAAAGGCGGCAGACCTGAAAGAAGAGATAAAAAAAAGGGTCGGAGAAATCGAAAGGAAGGGAAAGGCCCTGTCTCCCAAACCTCTGGTTTACTACGCCCTGGGTTTCGGCGAGGAGGGGGAATGGACTCCCGGGGGGGATACCTTTCTGGGAGCCATGATCCGGATGGCCGGCGGCAGGAATGCGGCGGAGGACAGCCAGGGCTGGTCATGGTCCAGGGAAAAACTGGTAGAGACCCGGCCGGACATCATCATCCTTGCCAAGGGACGGAAGGCGGAATTCCTGAAACTTCCCTTCTACAGGGATCTGGAAGCCTCAAAGGCCGGGAAGGTTTTTGAAATTGACGAGGATCTGCTGGTTCGCCAGGGGCCCCGTCTGGCCGAAGGTCTGGAGGAACTGCACCGCCTCTTCCATGCCTGGAGCAAAGGACATTGACAAGGGGAAAGCTGTTCGGGAAATTTCTCTTTCCCCTTCTGGGCCTTCTGCTCCTGCTGCTGACAGCAGGGGCAGTCTCCGCCGGAGCAGTGTCCATCCCTGTAAGGAACATGGGAGCTTTCCTTTTGTCCCGGGGGCAAAGGGGGCTGACCTCCGGGCAGATTTACATCCTTTTCCACATCCGTCTGCCCCGGATTCTCATGGCAGGGAGTGCCGGAGCGGCTTTGGCTCTGGGGGGCTGTACCGCTCAGGCCGTATTCAGAAATCCCATGGCCGAGCCCTATCTTCTGGGCATTTCCTCAGGAGCTTCTCTGGGGGCGGCTGTTTACTTTCTTTCAGGATTTGATCTGCCTTCCCTGCCCTTTTTGGGGGTCATGGGCTTTGCCTTTGCCGGGAGCCTTGTTACCCTCTTTCTCATTATGGCGGTTGCAGGGCAGTACGGCGGGAACTTTGGCAGTCTCCTTCTGGGAGGAATTGCCTTCAGTGCCATTGCCCAGGCCGGGGTCTCCCTGATGATGATGCTTAAACGGGATAAGGCCGACCGCATCATTTTCTGGATGATGGGGAGTTTCTCCTCCGCCCGGTGGAGCCGTCTTTTCCTGGTTCTGGCGGCCCTTCTTCCCGGGGTTCTGTATATTTTCCTTCACAGGAAGGAGCTGGATCTCCTCAGTCTGGGAAATGAGGAAGCCCATGCTCTGGGGATGAATCCCGAAAGGGAAGGCCGACTTCTTCTTCTGGCAACCTGCCTTATGACCGCCGCGGTTACGGCCGCCTGCGGCATCATCGGTTTTACAGGCCTTATTGTACCCCATATTATGAGGGCCCTGGCCGGAGGAAGCCACCGCCGGCTTCCGGGACTCTGCCTTCTGGGAGGGGCCATTTTAATGATTCTTTCGGATCTGGCAGCCCGCAGCCTTCTGTCTCCCTCGGAAATCCCTGTGGGAGTTATCACCGCCCTGACAGGCGGCCCCTTCTTCCTGTATCTTCTAAGACACTCCTTTGGGGGAGGACGGACATGAGCCCCTCCCTTCAGATCAAAAACCTGTTTTTTGCCCATCCATCCCGGGATGAAAAGACGGGATTCAGCCTTGTACTGGAGGACTTTTCCTTTTATCCGGGAGGTTTTACCGCCATTCTGGGGCCCAACGGTTCGGGTAAAACCACTCTCCTGTCCCTGCTGCGGGGAAGGATACCATGCCAAAAGGGGAAGATTCTGACAGAAGGAAGAGAAATATCCAGCATCCCCGGCAGGGAAAGGGCCGGGATAATTGGTCTGCTCCCCCAGACTTCGGAACCTCCCCCGGCTTTGCGTACCGGGGAAATTCTGGCCATGGCCTTCTACCGCAAAACCCGTTCCTTCCGCCTCTCCCGGGGGGAACGCCGGGAAATGGACAGGGTAATCACAAGGCTTGAACTTCAATCCTGCCGCAATGCCATGGTAAACAGCCTCAGCGGCGGGGAATACCAAAGGGTATTGCTGGGGCGGCTGCTTTTGCAGGATTCCCGAATTCTCCTGCTTGATGAACCGGCCAATCATCTGGATTTAAAACACCAGCTCACACTGTTAAAGATACTAAAGGAGGAGGCGGAAAAAGGAAAGACCGTCATTGCCATCCTCCATGACATGAACCAGGCCTTGGGCTGGGCAGACCGGGTTCTTTTAATGGACAGGGGCAGGGCTGCAGCTCAGGGAACGGCAAGGGAGGTTCTTAGCCCCCGGCGGATCAAGGAAATCTACGGCATAGATTGTGAATACTTCCATCCCCGGGAAGGGGGACAGCCCATACTGGGCATAAAGCAGAAACCTTGAACCATGGCTACCGGAACACAAGGGCTCCCGGGCCGTCTCCACACTGGGGATTTTCCAAAAGTTTATATTCCAAAGCGGCATTTCCGCTGCCGTCTTCTGCCCCGGAAACACTCAAAATGTTGAGTCTATCATGGGAAAAATCACTCACATAAAGCCGGTTATTCCGGTACAATACATGGGAATAGTAATCCTGATCCGGGTCGGAACCTGAAATAATGGGGGTATCCCCTCCCCTCAAGACCTGCCTGTTTTTGTAATCCCAGGATGTGAGTCCACCCACACCGCTAAGGTAGAGGATGCCCCGCTTTCTGTCCATGGAATGACGGTAGGCGGCGGGGGAACCTCCAATTTCCCTTAGCTCCGCAAACTGGCTGCCCGGATGGGCCGGGTCATCCAGATCAAGGGTCAGAACCTTGCCGTCATCTGCCCCGGCAGCCACTCCGCCGCCGTTGGTTCCCGTGCAAACCAGCACCAGCTCCCTGCCGCTTTTCCCTTCCAGCACAAAGAGGGACTGGGGATTCAGCCCTTTTCCGGGACTGTAGCCGCTATTTGACAGACTCTCCAGATCAATTTCCCTCAAAAGCACGGCACCCCTTCTGTCCGTATTCACTTTAAATACAGAAAGCCCTGCCTGCCGGAAGTATCCCGTCCCTCCCGGAATATGCAAATCGTAGCGTACACTGGCCACATAGAGATAAGCCTCGCCCCGGGAATCTTCAAAAAAGGCCATGCCTGTAGGTCCCCGGGAATATTCGTCTCCAAAACCGTTCTGCTCTGTCCCGGAAGGACCAAAAACCTTCAGGAAACCGGACGCTTTTGTCATATTTTTCAAGTCGATAAACACAATTTCATCACCAAGAAAGCCGCTGACCGCCCCCAGGTCCTTTCCCACAGGACAGAAAATCATGGGATTAAAGCCGTTTTTAAGGTAGCATTCCCCCTCCCAGTCCAGACTCCGGCTGTCGTAGCGCTCCACCACATTCTGCCCGGAACAAACGACATACAGCCCTCCTTCTTCCAGAAGCAGGTCATTGGGAATGGCCTGACTCAGACCATGATGTCCCAGACTCTGCAAATTCAGAAAAACCCTGTTATCCAATGGAGTATAGGCACTCAGGGAATCGGACAGACCTGCCAGAATAAACAGAACTTCCCCATAGTCCTTCTGGATAAAAGCCTGATAATCGTTCTCCGCTTCCGGAGCCTTGCAGGAAGAAAAGGAAAGCAAAGCTCCCAGAATCACAGTCAGCAGGGAAAGGAGTATTTTTCTCCTTCTCATCTTCAAAACTCAAAGCCTCCCTTAAGGGAAAATTCCCTTCCCGGAACGGGATAACCTAATTGGTCAACATACATTTTATTCCCCATGTTCCGGCAGACCAGAAGGGCATAAAACCCCTTGGGGAATGCAAGACGCAGGATGCTGTCCAGAGTAACAAAGCCCTCCAGGCTCTTGGTATTGGCCCCGTTCAGATAGCGGTAGCCCATGAAATGGGCCTCAATGCTCAGGCTCTGCTTTTTATAGCCCAGACCCAGCCTTCCCTGACCGCTGTGAACCGGGCGGAAGGGCAGCTGATTCCCCCGATTAATAGAGCCGGGACTTTGAATTAAAGCCTCCATCCATGTATAGGCCCCCCTGATTTCCAGATTCATATTCTCTTTTCTGCCAAAGGCTATCTGCCAGTCCAGTTCTGCTTCCAGTCCCTGATTCTCTGCCTGTCCAATATTCCCGGGCCGCCAGACACCCCCCGGGCCGGGAAGCCACTGAATCAGGTTCTTTGTGAAGGACTGAAAATATACCAGGGAAAATTTAAGCCCCTTCAATACCGGACTATATGATTCAAAACTCAGACCCAAGTCCCAGCTGAAACTTTCTTCGGGAAGAAGGTCGGGGTTCCCCGAGGCGTAAGCACCGCTGCTCCAGAAAAGGTCATCGAAACCGGGAGCATGAAAGGCCGTCCCCGCATTGGCCTTCAAAGTCATCCAGGGGATCTGTCCGGGAGACCAGAGTCCGGCCAGCCCCCAGGAAATTTTCTGAGCCCTCCTGTTTAGCCAGCCCTTGTAGGAGCTGTAAGAATAATCCCAGCGGAGGGCAGGGGTAAGGGAAAAATCCCCGGCTTCTGCCTCACAGCGGCTGTACAGGCTGAAATCCCACTGTTCCGCCTGCCCCGGCAGGGTAATGCCCCCCTGACTGCGCAGGTTGGTGGACTCCAGACTCTCACGGCTGACTTCCAGCCCCATTCTGGGCTCCAGACGAAAGATCCAGGGGAAGATCACCATTCCCAGTTCCTCCCGCCCGGCCAGCCTCTGGCTCTCATGTTCGTCCTCCGCCGAGGCATCGGGATTGGAAAAATGGCTGTCTCTGTACTGCCAACTCATTTCCGCATCACTGAAAAGACCGGAAAGGCCTTCACAGCGGTAGCCGGAAGAAAAGAGCATCCTCATTTCCTCCAGCTCCGCCTTTGGGGTCAGGAATTCCATGACCCCGGGGATGCCCCTGCGGGAAGCATAAAATTCCCCCTTCAGGGAAATGTTGTGCTTTTTATCCTGAAAAAGATCCCAGTTCAGGGCTCCCCCGCTGTTCAGGGCCCAGCCCCCGCTGTTGGTCCGGGTCATACCCCCCCGGGGATCGGAATATTCGTAATTTCCCTCTGTGCCCCGGCCTTCAAGGGAAAGACGGCCTCCAAGGCCGTGATTTCCCGGAAAGGGCCCCCGGACTTCCCCCCCGGCGCTCCAGCTGCCATAGGAAGCTCCCGACAAGGAAAAATGCCCCGCAGGCCCATCCTCCTTAGCCCGGGAGCTAAGGATGTTCACCACTCCGCCGAAGGCTCCTTCTCCATAGACTGCGCTTCCTCCTCCCCGGATCACCTCAATGGCCTCAATCCCTTCCAGAGACAGGCTGTTCATATTCACCCCGTCCCCCTTGCCGCTGTTTAAGGGAATACCGTCCTGAAGCACCAGAACCTGCCGCCCCCCGGCCCCCCGGATGCTAACCAGAGCCGTATCCAGAAAAGTCCCTGTCCGGCGGACTGTAACCCCGGGACTCAGGCTTAAAACTTCTCCCACCGTCCGGGCACCGCTGCGGTTCCAGTCTTCCCGGGTAATCACGGTTTTCTGCCCCCCCCGGCTGTCCCTGCGAATCCTGGCAGCTTCCACGGTGATCACATCTTCATCATCCCCGGTTGCAGCTTTCTCATCCTCCCCCGGGGCCTCCAGGGAAAAAAGAGGAAGAACCAAAACCCACAAAAAGAAAAGAAAAGAAAACCCCTTCACCCTTAGGGAACCTTTTGAATATTCAAACCCATGGCGGCCATAAGGTTGGCCCCCAGACACCAGTCAGGAGCATAGTCCTGCCCGTCAAGGATCTGCGCATCATCCACAATTTTCAAATAGCGCATTCTCCCCTCCTCTGGCCAGAGCAGATGAGGAGCCTCCTTTCCGGAAAAGTCGGAAAGGTCAAAGGACACCCCGCCCAGATAAGGGTCTCCGGCCCTGAAATACTTTTCAACCACCATGCCCGGCAGCTTTTCCCAGACCCCGTTTTTCAACACTTCCGCCTGAATTCCTTTGCGGAAATTCGCCCAGGTAGGTGCATTCCCGTGAATGTTCCTGACATGAGCATAGACATAATCATCATTTGCACTTCCGGGATCAGAATTTTCATCGTATTCTTCTTTTGTGCAGACATACCAGTTTTCACCATCCTCCGAGACCTCCACATGGGCCAGCTCACAGCACAGGCCGTCAGCTTTGGATCCCCAGGCAAAGGTTTTGGTAAAGGTAGTAAAATCGGGGCCCGTACCATTGACAATCACAAAGGATTCATCAAATTTCCAGACCCCCCAGCCGTTAATCCCCACAGGACAGGTACTGCCTGTGCCGCTTGTATGGGAACCGCTCCCCTCCGGAGGCCCCAGAGCCATGGCAGTAAAGGATTCCAGGGGGCGGCCGTCTTCATCGGTGTACTTTCCCCGGCGGTTTTTTCCTACCACCCCGGGCACCCATTCCACAAAGGAAGTAAGGTATACATTTACCGGATAATGATCATCCCCGGCCAGAACATCCTGCCAAAGGCCTTCAACAGGCTCTTCCCCACCGGAAGGAGGGACATAAGGAGCTGCAGGCCCCCCGGATTCTCCTCCGCAGCCCCCCAGCCCCCCAAATAACAGAAAAAACCATGGAACTACAAGAATTTTCAAATAAAGGGATTTCATCCGGTATTTCTTTGCCACTTCAATCATGATTCCCATACTTGAATGTACATCCCGGGAATGAACCCTGGTAAAATACTTTCATTTGGTCATTGTTTTTTTTCAGCCCGGGATTCCTTTCTGCCATCATGTCTCTTACCTCCTGCTTATTGTTTCCATAAACAGAATTTCCCCCCGCCAAGAAAAAGAAAACAGGGGGCAGGCACCCCCCCGGACTCTCATTCATGGCCCCAACCAATGAACAGTATTAGAAACAGAATAGAGAACTGAGTTTATCTATTTGAAAATTAAGGTAGCTGTAGAAAAGTTGTTAAAATATTTAGCCTCGCCAGTCGCTCCGACAATAGCGTCCTCTGCCGTATCAAAATAATCACTCATTCCCTTATATCCCTCTGAATAAGACATGGTAACCTTACCATCGCTTGCTGTCTTTACTTGTTTCCAACGTACAACCATATACTTGTCTGCGATACCTGCATTCCAGGAAGGAGCTTGGGTAAATTTAATTACCATATATCCATTTGGTAAACTTTTATCAGAAGGGTATTCCCCGCCATTCCATCCAGTACTTTCAAAAACAATATCTGCTTTATAGGAAACCGAATTATTATAATAGGAAATATATTCTGTTTCAGTAAGTACCAGCTTAGCATTTTCACCTGTATGCCAAGTACCCCGAATTCCGGAACTATAAAGGTAATATACTGTTTCAACTGTCTTTTCCTGTATTCCATCACAGGACACAAACCCCAAAGCGGTAAACAGAACCAGCAATGACAATAAGAAACGCAATGTTTTTTTCATAAAATACTTCCTTCCCCTGGCTGAGACTCCACCGGGAAGGCAAGCCAGAACAACCAGCCCTGCTGTGCAGAAAGCCGCCCTGAAAAGATCTTTTCCCGTCATTATCCCCGAAGCCATAAATAAATTTTTAATTTGATACCAGAGTTTCCTGACTCGGCGCCTACAATCCTGCCCTTCCCGGCACTATTCAGCCAGTGGTTTACACAGGATGCCTCACAACCTTACAGTGGTGGGTCCGTGGGGGCTTTTCACCCCGCTTCCTCTGAAATATCCCGGTGATTCTACATCCCCAAGGCTAAAAATTCCAGCAATATTCCTGATTTTTACAAAAAAAAGAATAACCAACCCATCTTGCAGGGGAAAAAAGCAAATAAAAGCCCCCTGCAAAACAGAGGATTACCCTCTTAATTTACACCTTCTGTTTCCCCAAATTTCCAAGCCATTCCTCCATCAGTTCATCCGTAATTTGAGGCGAAATGCCCCAGGCCCTGTTTTCCAGATTTTCCAGCCCCGGAGGAAGGCCGGATTCCAAAAGAAGCCGGTAATCTTCATCCTTTTTCAGGTAAGTTTTGACCAAACGGGCCATATTTTGATCAAAGGGAAGGCTGTACTTTTCATTTTGCCGTAAATTTCCCTCTATAATGGTCCGGTTTCTGCAATAATGTCCAATAGCCTTGCCGTGGGATTCCTTTTCGGAATCAATAAAGGTTACCGGCTGGATTTCCATGGGAATATGACAATACTCTGCAGCCCCTATAATATCCGTATCAATGGACCAGTCCATGCAATCCAGCTTCCCTTCAATCCGGCGGGCTGCCTCCAAGGAAAGGAACTTCCAGGGGCACTGGGTATCATGGAGTTTTCTATCCAGAAAATAGCGGGGAGTCAGTTTTCGCTGAATATGCCGATATACCAGAATCCCGCTGCCGGCTCTTGTCATATTTTTAAGGAGGATGGATTGGGGATGCATCCTGTCCCCTATAATAAACCGGGAACCTTCAAAATAAGCGGCCATCAATGAACCGGCCTGAGCCAGATCAAAACTCATATCCGCATCGGTAAAAAGCAGGGCATCAAAAGCACCGGCATCAGGATAACCAGACTTCTGCAAAATACTTCTTATACCGTAAATCATCTCC
>PDWJ01005190.1_pt1 | contig 12567 bp, 11 predicted proteins | sample 1430881 | NCBI WGS metagenome assembly PDWJ01 (sample SAMN01162460, study PRJNA174530) | Oral metagenome, whole genome shotgun sequencing project. | biome: Marine environment; feature: Marine mammal; material: Swab sample of the gingival sulcus; isolation source: swab sample of gingival sulcus... | reverse complement strand
GAGTATTGATCGTCTGGAAGAAAAAAAATTATTGCGCAGGGTTCCTCATAAAACGGATAGAAGATCTTATATGATTGAGTTAACGAAAAAAGGGCACGACATTTTCGAAAAACACCGCAATTATCATCTTAACTTGACGCGGGAAATGATGGCCAGTTTTTCAGAGAAGGAGCAAGAAGCTTTTTACAGGAGTATTAAAAAAGCTATGGAAAATTTTTAAGTTTTTGCAGCTTACAAAAGCTAAATTATTTAGAGCTTCTTCAGAAAACCATCAAAGGTGAGTTGGCGACTACTTTCGTAGGTGATCATATGCAAACCTTTTTGTGGGATTTTGTCATTTTTACTTACACATTACAGCATGTTTTTAACAATTATCCTATTATTATCAAATGACTATTTGTTTTGAGGAGAATCTATATAATCACTCTCTATCCTGTCGGGTAACAAAAAAACACTGGAGAGCATGATGATTTCCTGGTAGATGAGAGCCAGAAAACTCAGGTACAAAAGAAACGCTACAACCATATTTCAGAACATAACAAGAGCATGGCACCAAAAAGACAAACAAAAAAACAAATTATTGCAGAGAAAAACGAACTGGCAATGATCCAGGGCATTCTTGAAGGAAGCCCCGATGCGGTTGGCGTCGCTGTGGTGCGACTCGACTGTGGCTGCCGCAAGATGGCTGCGGTGGATGGCAAAGGTGATCCCGCATCCAAGGTCATCGTTTACCGGGATAAGGCCGAAAGTGTCTGTAAACTCTGCAAAGAAGATAACGGCGCCTTTATGCGGGTCACCGAATCATTCATCCATTTCACCGACCCACCACCATCCGTCGACGATATGGAAATGATCAACGCCAAGGTATTGGGCAGTAACACAGCGCACTAAGCGATTACCCGAGCAGCCCATATCGAAAATTGAGAAACTACCGTCCTTGCAATCTACGGAACTGGTGGCACCGCGCCATCAAGCCAGATGCCCAGGAGGGGGTTCCCCCGGCATGAACATGGGTATACAGGGCAAGGACGTTATGGCGGCATAGCCCATCCCGGCCGTCGAGAAAGCCGGTACCCCGATCAAGCTGCAGTACAAGGCGTACTCCCTGTTCCTTGCGATATTCGACAACCTTTGAATAGCGAAACTCATGGCCTTTGACCTGGGTTCCCGGGACGTAGAAAGGATTCTCTTCTCTAACAGTAAATTGGGAATAGCCATGAGCCTGGGGACGTTTTGACATCGCAAACCTGGCCGGAAAGACTCCTGCCAGCGGATATTCCCGGCCGTCCATAACGAGTGATTCGCCAAGATAGATAAGCCCGCCACATTCGGCGTAGATGGGCAATCCCCGTTCGGCCTGCTCTTTTACAGAACGCCGAAAACCTTCATTGCCGGCCAGATGAGCCACACTGGTCTCCGGAAAACCGCCACCGATATACAGGCCATCAAGCTCAGGAAGCTCCCTGTCTTCAAGGGCATTAAGAAAAACGAGTTCCGCCCCTTCTCGCTCCAGGGCCTCAAGATTCTCTGCATAGTAGAATTGAAAGGCAGCATCCTGGAGTATCCCGATACGCACTTTTTTCCGATCATCCGGCGACGCGCCATGAAGCCTGTGATCTTCCTGGTCTTTGCTACAGGTCACAGGGGCCATAATTTTTTGTACCGCAGCAAGATCGACATGGGTCGTAACAGTATCACAGAGAAAAGCGAGGGCAGCGTCACTTCCCTGATATTCCTGCCACGGAATCATCCCGAGATGTCGCATCGGGAAGATATCCCGTTTCATCCGGGGAATGGCTCCGACCACAGGCACGCCAGTATATTTCTCGATGGCCTCCGTAACCAGAAGCCGCTGCCGTTCTGTGGCGACATGATTCAGCACCACCCCGGCAATACGGAGCCGTGGTTCAAAATGCTGACAGCCCAGAACCATCGCGGCAATGGTTCGGGTTGTTTTGATACAGTTCATTACCAGGAGTACCGGCAAATCAAGCAGCATCGCAAGATCAGCAGTGGCATAACCACCATCGGCCGTTACTCCATCGTATAGTCCCCGATTGCCCTCGACCACAACCAGGTCTGCACCTGCGGAGTGGTGGCAAAAAGAATCAAGAATCTGCCGATTGCTCATCAGGTAAGGGTCGAGATTATAGCAGTCTTTTTTTGCGGCACAACGCAGCCACCCGGCATCAATATAGTCGGGCCCTTTTTTAAAAGGCTGCACCCTGTTTCCCGCACCTTCCAGAGCCGCGGTCAGCCCAACCGAAACGACACTTTTCCCGGAACCACCGCCGAGCCCTGCAATCACCAGCCCCTTTGTCATCGCACTCTCCTGTTGTCTTAGCACTGTTTAATGTTTTTTTGTATCAAACTTCTGCCAGAGCTGCTCATACAGTTGATTCATCTCTTCTTCGAGCTGTGTCCGGTATTTTTCAAGTTCCTGCTGTTTTATACCACGAGGAACATAGAGTGGTTTACCATAGGCAAGCTCCACCCGGGCAAAAGGTTTCGGAAAGGCCATGCGATCCCAGGAATTAACGGCCCAATAACTTGAAGCCGACCAGAGAACCGGCAATACAGGAACCCCTGTCATCGAAGCGGTCAACAGAGCACCGGGCTGAGCCTTTCGAGCTGGACCTTGAGAACCATCGGCAACAATTCCGGCACTTTGCCCCCGCCGAACCTCCTTAATCAAATCTTTTAAGGCACTGACCCCTCTGTTATTTCGGGAGCCGCGCACCACCCCAAAACCAAAAAATTCTCCGAGCCGGGCAATATAAGCACCATCTTTACTGGCACTGACCATCAGCACCGCTTTATATTGACAAAGTACCGGAAACAACCCCAGGGTCGCATAATGCCAAAACGTCGCAACCACAGACTGACCGTTGCCAACGGTACGGTCAAAATGCTCTTGACCATGTACCGTAACCCGACAGGTTGCAAAAAGAAGCCGCAGTAAAAAGCCCACCAACGGGGGCAACAACCAGACGACAAATCTTTCGAGTCTTTTTGACTTCATCCTAAAACTATCTCCATCTTCCTCAACGCCTTAATGCGGTCACGTAACTGGGCCGCCTCTTCGAAGGCCAAAGATTTTGCTGCCTCGTGCATCTGTCGTTCCAGGTTCTTGATTTCCTTGTCAAGCTCAGCAGCAGACGTATAGCTGCCACATTCTTCGGCAAGCTCCAGGGCCTCCTGCTGGGTTTTCATCGCCGCCTGGTATCCAGAATCCTGGAGATGCTGCTCCATAGTGTCTTTAATTTTGGAGAATACCGTTTGCGGTTCAATGCCATGCGCCGCATTATACTCCTGTTGTATCTGGCGGCGACGCTGGGTTTCCTCAATGGTCTCCTGCATTGATCCGGTGATTTCATCACCGTACATAATGACCATACCATTGACATTTCTTGCTGCCCGGCCACAGGTCTGCACCAGAGAACGCCGGGAACGCAGAAAACCTTCCTTATCGGCATCGAGAATGGCCACCAGTGAAACTTCAGGAATGTCTAGACCTTCACGCAACAGGTTAATCCCCACCAGTACATCAAATTCCCGGTTCCGTAAATCACGGATTAACGCAATACGTTCCAGGGTCTTGATCGAAGAATGGAGATAGCGAACCCGTATCCCAAGTTTTTCGTAATACTGGGTAAGATCTTCGGCCATTCGCTTGGTCAGAGTGGTCACCAACACTGCCTCGTCACGTTCCTCACGAAGACGAATTTCTTCGAGAAGATCATCCACCTGGGTACTAGCAGGCCGCACCTCAATTTTGGGGTCAAGGAGACCAGTGGGCCGAATCACCTGCTCAACAAGACGCCCCTGAGATTGCTCCAGCTCGTAATCACCCGGAGTCGCCGAAACATAGACCATCTGATGGGTACGCTCGACAAACTCATTAAACTGAAGGGGTCGATTATCGAGAGCTGAAGGAAGACGAAACCCAAAATTAACCAGGGTGGTCTTTCGCGATCTATCACCCCGATACATTCCGTTAAGCTGTCCGATCGCAATATGACTTTCGTCAATGACCATCAAAAAATCATCAGGAAAATAATCGAGCAGTGTTGGTGGCGGTTCTCCCGGTGGTTTTCCGGTGAGATGACGGCTATAATTTTCAATGCCGTTGCAATATCCCAGTTCCTGGATCATCTCAAGATCAAACATGGTACGCTGCTCAAGGCGTTGTGCCTCGACCAAACGATTCTCGGCATGCAGTTCATCTAAGCGCTGCCGCAGTTCTTCAAGAATGGTGCGGCGGGCAATCTCAAGCCGATCCTTGGAGGTCACAAAATGACTTCCCGGAAAAACTGTGTACTCATCGAGCTGTTCGATAACCGCGCCCCGCAATGGATCAATGATGGAAATAGCATCAAGGGTATCACCAAAAAATTCCAGACGCACCGCCCGTTCTTCTTCATGAACCGGAAAAATATCAATGACATCGCCCCGAACCCGAAAGGTGCCACGATGAAAAGAAAAATCATTCCGTTCAAAGAGCATATAAACCAGACGACGCTGCACCTCTTGCATCGCATAATCTTCATTGCGACGTAAAAAGAGATGCATATTACGATATTCTTCAGGAGAACCAAGCCCGTAAATACAGGAAACCGAGGCCACAATCAACACATCCCGCCGGGTCAGCAGGGAACGGGTCGCCGAGTGGCGCAGGGTATCAATGGCATCATTGATCGAAGAATCTTTCTCAATATAGGTATCAGACTGGGGAATATAGGCCTCGGGCTGGTAATAATCGTAATAGGAAACAAAATATTCTACCGCATTTTCAGGAAATAATTCCTTGAACTCGGTAAAGAGCTGGGCAGCCAAGGTCTTGTTCGGGGCCAGAACCAGGGTGGGACGCTGCACCTCCTGGATCACCCCAGCCATGGTAAAGGTCTTGCCCGAGCCGGTAACGCCCAGAAGCACCTGGTGTTCCAGGCCCTGGCGCACTCCAGAGGCAAGCTGGGCAATGGCCTCGGCCTGGTCTCCAGCCGGGGTAAACGGTGAAACAAGGTGAAAACTTTTTTCCATAATTTCCTTACCCCGAAAACAGGATAAGAGCCTTGATCATTCAGTGTGTTTCGCCATTACCAAAACACATTCAATTTCTTATTTTTATGATGGGTTCTGGTCAGTAAGGCATTAAAAAGTATTATGAGCTCATGAGATACGCTAAAGCTCGCTGCGCCGCAGAACACTACAAAAAAAAGAAGGCTTTTACCAGCGGGAAACAATCCAGAAATAAAATAGCTGTTCTTTAAAACACCCAAGACAAAAAAAAACAATATGGTATAGTGCAGCGGCAATGATGAAAAGCATCTTCGTCCCATTACATTTTTACTCCGGGATATACAGTCATAGCCTACGCCCTGAAAAACATTTTTACAATTCGATAGAGCGCAAAAAATGACCAGATATGGACAGACCAAAACAACCCTGCGCGACCACCACCTGGCCCCTAAAAAACGTTTCGGCCAGAATTTTCTGGTACGGCAACAAACAGCAGAACGCATCGTGCAGGTTGCCGGAGTAACCAAGGAAGATACCGTAGTCGAGGTAGGAGTAGGCCTGGGGGCCTTAACCCAACCTCTGGCCGCAGCAGTCAAAAAGGTCATTGGTTTTGAAATCGATAAAGGGCTGGTGACTTTCCATCAGGAAAAACAGGATCTCCCCGACAATGTAGAGTTGCAGCATCAAGACATCTTAACAGCAGATTTTGCAGCACTTGCCAAAAGCTGCGACGGTCCGTTCAAGATTCTCGCCAACCTGCCCTACTCGATCTCGAACCCCTTTATTTTTAAGCTTATCGAAGAACGGCAATGGTTAACCTCTGCAGTGGTCATGCTGCAAAAAGAGGTATCAGATCGACTCATCGCCGCTCCCCGCACCAAACAATACGGCATCCCCACAGTGCTGTTGCAGAGCTGCGCCAGCATCCAGCCCCTCTTTATTCTGAAACCCCAGGAATTTCATCCCCCACCCAAGATCGACTCTACGGTGGTACATATCTCTTTTTTTGAGAAAAACGAGACAAAGATTCCACCCTGTGATTTTACATTATTACAACAGATTGTACGCACCGCCTTTAATCAACGGCGTAAAACCCTAAGCAATACCCTGGCCACGGCCTCGTTATTCTCTGACGACAAACGAACCAACAAGGAAATGACAGCCAAAGCCATTACAGCGGCTGGATTTGCAACGACACTGCGTCCCGAAGAGCTAACAGTAGCCGATTTTATCGAGCTTGCCAGCACCATCGAGAGTCATCGCTCCGCAGCCCCCTCGCCTTAGGTTTCATAATATGGAAGATTTTGTATTTCATAATCCAACCAAGATTGTTTTTGGACGAGACCGGATTGACAGCGTTGGAGACGAAGCCCGACGGTATGGAACACAGGTTCTCGTTGTATATGGAAAACATTCTGCAAAGAAATACGGCTATCTGCAACGGGTCATAGGTTCCTTACAGAACAATGATCTTCATGTCAGCGAGTTTCGTGGCATACCTGGCAACCCCACCCTCACTAAAGTAGAAGAGGCCATCGACCTCGCCAGAAAAAAACATATAGAAGTGATCTGCGCCCTGGGGGGAGGGTCAGTTATTGACGCGGCAAAGGCCATTGCTTGCGGGGTCTCTGCACAACACAGTGTCTGGAAATTTTTCATCGGGAAAAAGCCTGTCAAAAAAACTCTTCCAGTAATTGCGATCCCAACCCTGGCGGCCTCTGGTTCCGAGACCAATGGAGCTATGGTCCTGAGCCATACGGAGAAAAAGACCAAACTTGGCTATGCGAATCGCCATCTTTACCCCAAGGTTGCAATCATGGATCCCTGCTGCACCTTCACCGCATCACCAGCCCAGACCGCTTATGGTGCGATCGATGCGATGAGCCATCTCTTTGAGTTTTTTATGAGTCACCAGCAGAAAAACGTCCCAATCCAGACAAGATATATGCTCGGACTGGCACAAACCATACGGGAAAATTGTGAACACTGCCTTCGAGAGCCAGAAAACTACGACGCTCGAGCCAATCTGCTCTGGGCCGCAGCACTTGCCTTGAACGGACTTTCCGCAGCAGGGCTTGGCAAGATAGAAGTACCAATACATCTCATCGAGCATTCTCTTTCTGCACTCTACGACGTGCCCCACGGTGCCGGTCTGTCGGTGATCATCCCAGGATGGTTACGTGCTCAAGACAACAACTCTCTCGACAGGGTACACCAATTTATCCAGGCCCTTTTTCCAGGAAAAACAGCCACAGATATGACCGCCGTAGCCGATATCTTTGAAAACTGGTTCATTTCTCTAGGAGCCCCAACCCGCCTTCAAGACCTGGGAATTGCTTACAACAAAATTTCAGAGATCGCTGCGAACAGCCAGACCCAGGCAAAAACCTGGCGCATGCCCCAATACAATCCAGAACGGGTTGCAGCAATTCTCAGCCACTGCTGCCGATAAATCGAATAGAGTAAGGCAGGTTTAATCACCTGTTACACAGGTACTAAATCACTCCCCCCACAAACGGGATAAATGCCTTAATGATCCAAGTTGCTCACTTATATCATAGTCTCAAAAATTATTTTTGATTATCAGAACATTATGATCCTTTTCAAAACCCACCTAACATATTTTATTTCTGCTTGAATTTTCTGGGAAATTAACATATATTGCTTAGGCAATCTAAAGAATATAAATCTATTCAGAAGTTATTGCTGCAACACCTTATCTACAAAATTGTAAAGAAATTACAGTCCAAAATATCAAACAGCAACAGAACCCGTTCAACGAACGTTATTTTTTCAGGACTGACTTCTCAAGTCCTCTGACCTCAGATCAAAAATATCCCGGTCAGCTGCAACGTCACATATGCTGACTGGGTCGCCTATAATACTATTGATGTCTCTGGCAAAGTTCAGGAGACCGTATTGCCTCCTGTTATTCTCCTAAGGTGCGGGAATGTTTTGGCGGCAACCTGGATGGCCATATCTTTTTACTATTGTTTATAATATTTGAATTTTGACGAATTTTTACAGGGTAATTATTCAAAAGAATCCTCAAAGTGGTTGTACCGTTGCAGCCGTATTCTGTTAGCGAAGTAACAACTTATTAATCCGGCGGGTATTTTTACTTAACATTAAATCAATTTGTTTTGTAAAATTGAACAGTTATAAACACAAAATTATCTCTGTCGGCTCGCCAAATTAACATCTAAAGGAGGAGTTTTTTATGAAAACAAAAATAGGAATTATAATGTTTACGTTGTGCTGCCTTGCCTGTCTTCCAGGTCTTTCCCTTGCCCATAGTCATGGCGGAGATAAAGGTGGGGATAAAGCAGGAAATGACGGCTTTGAAAACAGTCTCTCACAAGACGATTTAATTTTTATTCTTGGCAATGATGCATGGGGAGACACCTCAAGTGTTGAAGCTACTCCTATAGAAGATACTCCTATAGAAGCTACTCTTTTAACTTTTCAAAATCCTGTGAAAATAACTCTAGATGAAAAAATAAAATACTATCAAGGGGCATTAACAGCCACTCAATTTCTTCATGGATGGGTAGGTTGGCTTAGTCGTACAGGTCTTTCTGTTGCAGGTGGTGCAGTTCCTGTACAAATTGCTATTGCAATGCTGGACGGAGCGACCTCTTCCTATAGTAAAAATCCAGATGCCTCTCCCGCAGAGATCTCATCCCAGGCCTTCGAAGGTGGTGCTGTTACATACTTTGGCGGTAAGCTTGGTGGCAAAGCGACGAAAAATATGGCCGACTCAATATGGAAAGAGATACTGAGTACAGCAACAGGAGAGGGGTTTAGCCAACTATATTCAAGAGTAAAAGACTGGGTACCACGCAATGTACAACCCAGCCAACGGCCAGAAATAAGGCACGCAGGCCCTTCCGACATATTAAGACCAACAACTCTTAAATGATAGCTCCGCAACTTTTAAAAGAGAGGAGTTATAAAAAGGCGAAAATGAAAGTATGCAGCAGAATGCAAAGCACGAGTTGTTCTGGAAGCAATTAACGAGATAAAAACCCTGAACCATTCTTATCTCTCTTTTTTTAAAAAACATAACCTGAATGTTATACCGGGTTAATATAAGGAGAATAAAATGACAAGAATAAATATATTTGCCTGTTTTTGTTGCCTCGTTTTTCTGTCTGGTTGTATTTCTACTGCCGACCTGAAAAATAGCGGGAACACCGTCAATGTTGTAACACCACAGCCTCTTGAGTTACAACAGGTTTCACCGGATATCAAACTGGTAACTGCCGCCATCGTTGGAAAGATGAGAGGCAGAAGTAAAAAAGTCACCACCACCACCTTTGCTAAAAAAGGTAAACATTACATAGAAGAGAAGTTTAAATACCAGGGATTTGATCTTACAGATCTGGTAATAACCAGGTATTCCTCAGAAAAGATAAACAAAAAACAGAGTCTGGTGACTCTTGAAGGAATCCTGAGATTCAATGATCCGGCAGGACGCAGAGCAGGTGTCGTCTTTGGAGCTAAATATAAACTTGCTTTCAAAAAGATAACCATCCTGGAGTCAGCAGTGATGCCTTTATCGCCTAAAGTTCCTGAAGTCGTAACATTTTTTGTGGAAGAAAAGAAACTGGCTGCTTCTGCGAAGAAATTAAAAACATTTCTGGATTATTTGATATTTGCTGCAGAAAACGCACTTCCAATGACGAAAGGAAGTGGTACAAACCTTCCGAGATCAGCAAAAGAATATCTTATCATGGTATTTTGTCTGGATCGTCTTGCCCCACAATCACAGTTGACGATGGAGGTCACAAATAAATCAATCGGGATGAAAAAGATACTGGCAAAACCCATCTACTTTAATGAGAATGGCTGGCGAATAATGATGGCTGGAGGAAAGTTTAAGGCCGGAATGCTCGCAAATAAATTCTATGTACAGGTCTATTATACAGCATCGCCGGACATAGAAGAAAAACCGATAAAGCTTGCCACCTATCGGAACATGAGACTACCTGCACCCGCAAAATAATTAATTCAGGTGAAGGTTCAGATCAGATCGTACACTTGCCTGTAAAAGAGAGGGTTACCGGTTTTAATAGTTTTGTGCGAACAACAAAACCAAAACCATAGAAGGTAACCCTCGTACTTCATTCTACCAATCCAAATTAAACACAAGACTGGTCTTTTAAATCTTGCTGAAGAACTTGGCAACGCTTCTTTTCTTCCCATACTGTTTTCAAACCGGTAAAGAATAGCTCCACCAGTAAAATCAGCTTAAATGTGACGGCGTTTGCAGGTTAAAAAATTGATTTGAAGTGTGGTACATTCTGTCATAGCAAAACCTTGCTTTTTTCTTTCTTAACAAACTGAATTATAAAGAATTTTATAAAGTTTTGCCTCTCTTTTTATGAAATATTGAAAACCTTGTCGTTGCCAGGAACACCCTCGAAATTCCCGATTATCTGGAATTTGGAGTCATCCTCCTCGTCGGGGCGACACCTCCATCTCGCAGACCGGGTTTGCCCGCCATACTGAGTAAACTAAAAAACGGCCTATACTGCACCTCACCGGCAAGTTTCCATTTCTTGTTTTCCATAGAGGTAATAATAAAATCTTTCAGGGAATCAACTTCCACCCGCCCACTATAGACAAGTATTCCTCCTTTAAAAGATTCGGTACGAATAGCCATACTCTTTTCAGGATTCCACTTTAATTCAATAGGAAGCTCTATATCTTCAAAATTTCCTACATTATTAACAACAGGCTGCATTTCTTCAAATTCCATCGGAGCAACAGGAGCCGAGCTAAACGGAGATTGACTACTACATCCTCCAAAAACAAAAAGTGCACCAAAACACACCACACTCCACAACGTAAAAGCCCTTTTTTTAAATAATTTCATGATAACTCCCTAGAAAAATTATGAAACCATGGATTATTCCCAAATGGTTTCTTTTTTAAATTTGCAACCTCTGCATTTTCACAAAGATACTTTGCATAACCTTATTTTTACATTCAAGATACAAGAAGAGTCCTGTTTTTTAAACATGTTATTTGCATCTTCAATACCACCTATCACCCAAGCAGCTTTTGTATGTACATAAAATTCTCAAAAGGAATCTGTCCTGGGGCCGTCTCCTTTTCCGAAGAAACAGCACAGTAACTCATAAAACCACCAAGATACAACGTTGCCAGCCGACTAATTCTTCCCGCTTCACCCATACAAAAGGCAATGAGATCAATCTCCAATTCAGCAGCCTTTTCCTGAAGAGCCAGGACCCGAAGCACATCTTCTGCGCCATGGGCCATGGTAATCAGTTTTGCTATCTGGGCACCATTCTCTTTCATAACGTGAAGCTGCTGCTGCATCTTTTCTGTATCTGGCGTCTTCGTAAAATCGTGATGTGACACAATCAACCGGGTTGTACTTGCCGCAATAGCCTCTCGTATTCGAATACGGGAATCTTCAGGAGCATCCAGTTCCAGATCAACATAGGCGGCACCGGCAGCAACAGCCTCAACAAGAAAGTCGAGCCGCGTCTCTTCAGTGCCAGCAAAATTCCCCCCTTCCCAGGTGGGTCGCATCGTAAACAAAAGCTCGGTAGAAAGTTCGTTTATAAACGGCTGGATCGCAGGATCGCAAAGAGTATCTAACCGAATTTCAATAACATCGGCCAAATCCTGCTGTTGCTTTGCCAAATGAAGACTTGCAGCTACTGTGCTCTCGGCAACGACGACACAGACCTTGCCGCTGTTTTCTCTTTTCATATATCTTACGTTTGTAACCTGTACAGAAACTTTATTCTAAACCTGTAACCCACCGATAAGTTCACGAACAGAACGTAAGTTTTCTTCGCGAACATAACGGGCAATGCCATGAACAACCTCTTCACTGGCCCGGGGATTGGCAAAATTGGCCGTTCCTATCTGTACGGCAGTTGCTCCGGCAAGAAGAAACTCCAACGCATCTTCAGCTGTTTCAATACCGCCAATGCCAATGACCGGGATCTGTACTGCCCGGGCAACCTCATAGACCATACGCAACGCAATGGGCTTGATTGCCGGACCAGAAAGTCCGCCAATCACATTGGCCAGTGCCGGACGTTTCTTTTTCAGATCAATGGCCATACCTATGAGCGTATTGATCAAAGAAACAGCATCGGCACCGCTCTGTTCAACAGCATTGGCTATACAAGAAACATCGGTTACGTTCGGCGAGAGTTTCACAATGATCGGCACCGAACTCTTCTCTTTCACAGCCTTGGTGGTCGCAGCGGCCATTTTGGGATCACCGCCAAACGCAACACCTCCCTCTTTTACATTCGGGCAGGAAATATTGATCTCAATGGCAGCAATTCCCGGCACCCCTTGAAGTCGCTCGGCAATTTGACGGTACTCTTCAATGGAGCTACCCAGAATATTGACAATGACCGGCACCTCAAGTCGTGCCAGATAAGGCATTTTCTCACGAACAAAACGCTCTACTCCGACATTTTGCAAACCAATGGCATTGAGCATACCACAGGCCGTCTCCACAATTCGTGGCGGTGGATTCCCCTGCCGGGGCAA
>PDWJ01004349.1_pt1 | contig 12568 bp, 13 predicted proteins | sample 1430881 | NCBI WGS metagenome assembly PDWJ01 (sample SAMN01162460, study PRJNA174530) | Oral metagenome, whole genome shotgun sequencing project. | biome: Marine environment; feature: Marine mammal; material: Swab sample of the gingival sulcus; isolation source: swab sample of gingival sulcus... | reverse complement strand
TTTAAAACAAAAACAACCCTATTAATAAAGAAAATAGCTACTGATACTGAAAAGACAATTAAGAAAGCAATAATATATATATTATTTGGGACGCTATTGATTTCTAATACAAAAATACATCTTTGGGTTAAGTATTGCAGCGATTATCCCACAGGAAATGTAGCAACAGCAGAATTGACGAGGAGTAGTAAAGAAAAGCCCGACTAACCGGAGTGAGCCCATCTCCTAATCAACTCTAAATTAAAATTTACGGATTGTTTATAATAGTCTGAGTTGTAAATGCAAATCATAAAAAAATCCCCATAGGCTTTTAAAACCTATGGGGTATTTTAACAACAACTAAAAATTCATATTCCTATGAACTCCTTACCATTCAATCTTTTCGGTAGCAAATGACTGCCACTCTACGTTAAACCATGATTTTTGAGCTAACTCCTCAAATTTATAGGCAGAAATGATAACAACGCAAGACCTGCCATCGTTAATATCATAAACTTCCCAACCAGGCGTTAATTTATCCATCTCAAATTTAGTAGTATTTGGCGGTAGATACTCTCCTGTAAATAATTTTTCCCCATCCATCTTATCTTTGATAGTTACCTGCACTAAGTCCATATCTTTTAATTCGTCCCATTCAATTTTAAATGAATGGTTTTCCTTATTATACTCAAACTTTGTAATTTTTACAGGAGGATAAGTTTTATCCGATAGTTTATTATTTGCTTGCAAAGTATCTCCTTCTTGAGTAATTACTTTAAAATTATAAGTTCCATTCTTAACTATAGTCTTTACATAATCTTCGCTAGTAGGAACCTTTCTAAAAACATCATTATAAGAGGAAACACTGGTAAGCTCTATGTTTTTTGCTTCAGGAGAAGTAACCTCTGCCGATTTTAAAGCTCTGTTGGCATACGCCGAATAAAAAGGAGCGTAAACAGTATCGGTTCCGGATAATTGGCAACGAACAAAAACATCACCTATCATTCGAGGAGGAGGTGGTGGTGTATCGTCGTCGTTACAAGAGGAGAAAGAGAATCCAAAAACAGAAAGAAGAGTTGCTCCTAAAATTAATTTTAAATTTTTCATTTTTTAGAATTTTTGTTAGAATATATTTATTGTGCTCCATAGATACAAAAAAAATAAAAAGGTTGCGTGAAAAAATGCTAAATTTTTATATTTTTCTCTTTTTAAGAAATATATTGTTGATAATTAATAGCATCAATAATATCGTTTTTATAAAAAAAGGTAAATTTGTTACGCAACCTTTTTGCACTTCAGGTATCATAAAATTGGTGCTATTACAAGACAGGAGCTTATCGTAATTTAGAAATTAGGAAATATTAACTTGGATAATAATAAGTTAAAGCAATTAATAGAAGATTGTGCTTTGGGGAATGCCAAGGCACAAGAGTTGTTGTACATTAAATTCTCGCCACAGCTGTATGGTATTTGCCTGCGTTATGCAAAAAATAGAGCGGATGCCGAAGATATACTGCAGGACAGCTTTATCCGGATTTTTGAAAAAATAGGAGATTATAAGTTTACCGGGGCTTTTGAGGGATGGCTGCGCAGAATTGTAATCAATATGGCTTTGCAAAAAATTAAAGAACAGAAAAATAAGGAGCAATATATTGATATGGAAGTCATAAGTGGTGATTTGATGGATTTAAATGAAATTTCTATACCTATGGATACCCTCTTGTTGATGATACAAGATTTGCCGGATAAATATCGATTGGTTTTTAACCTTTATGTTTTAGATAATTACAAACATACCGAAATTGCGGAATTACTAGAAATAAGTGAGGGTACATCGAAATCGAATTTGTCAAGAGCAAGGCGGATATTACAACAAAGAGTAAAAGTTTTTATGGAGGAGAGGCAATGAAAAAAGAGAATATTGATACTGTTTTTGCAAAGGGTTTAAAAGATTTAGCCCCAATGCCGAATCCCGGTTTATGGGCAGCAATAACCCATAAAATGGTTGCAAAAAAACGCAGAAAAAAACGACTAATTATTTTTTTTACATCGGGTGTGGCGGCTGTAATCCTATTACTGCTGGCTGTTTCCATATCGCAATTATGGCGTAATACAAACCATATTCCCCAGAGTACTGTTGTGCATCATATAAAAGATTCAACATCTGAGCGATCTCTGAAGAGAGAAAATAGCTTCACCAAAAATCAAGATAAAAGAGAGATAGATGATAATCTTTTTAATCCGGAAAAAAAGATTTTGAAAAAAATGATAGCCAAAAAAGATTATACATCTAAGCAGAAATCTCAAAAGAGAATTTTAACGAAAGATAAAAATGCAAATACAAAAAAAACAGCGTTATTAGTCAGAAAAAAGCTTAATTCGAAGATTCAAATTCAGCAATCTTTTAAAAGAATAGCTCCAATGGAGAAAAGAACTGCATTATCTGCCAATTTAGAAGAAGACAAGAAATTTCCTGATATTTTACAATTTAAAAATGATCAATCCTTAGAACAGCAATTGATTGCTTATAATCGTAATCTTCAGCAGACAGTTGAAACAACTTCAAAGCAAAAGTGGGCGATTATAGGACAAATTGCAACGGCTTATTCCAGCGAGAAATCATCTAATAAATCCGGAATAGTCAATATTGGCGGAGGTATAAAGGTTAATTTAAAAATGGGGAAAAGGTTTGCACTACAAACGGGAATATCTTTTAACAGATATGGTCAATCGTACGGAGAAACAAAACAATATAATTTTAGGGATGCCATTCATGAGGATGCCTTTTTTTCTTCGAATAATACCTCTCTACCTACTGCTACTCCTGCAGGTAAAATAGCAAGAGGTTCAGGGCTTGAAAAGAACGTAGCGCCTCAATTAGAATTTAGTAAGTATAATATTTTTAAAGGTGTTCCTGAAAATATAGAACAACATTTCGATTACATTGAATTACCGCTATTATTACGATACAATATTACAGAAAAGCGGATTGGAGTTTTTGTAATGGGAGGTTTCGGTATTAATTATTTAATTGACAATGGTGTTTATACCATAAATAATCATCAAAAAATAGGGGAAATTGATAACCTGCGAAAGACAAATGTTACTTCACAATTGGGAATTGGTATTGAATATAGATTATCGAATAAACTAAAAATAGGTATAGAACCAACCATTAAATACCATATTAACTCTCTAAACAGCAAGGAGGAATACAACTACAAACCTTATTCTATAGGTCTGCAAACAGGAATAAGCATCGATTTCTAAATACGTAAAAAGGACAATATTCCCTACAGAATAATGTCCTTTTGTAATATGCTAATGAAAGAACCTATATGGTCATAATATCTTTCTCCTTATCGGCAAGCATCATGTCTATTTTTTTGCCGTAGTCATCGGTCATTTTCTGCACATCGGCTTCGGCATCTTTTTCTAAATCTTCCGACAATCCCTCTTTAACCAATTTTTTTAATCCATCGTTGGTATCGCGACGAGCATTACGGATACTTACTTTGGCATTTTCGCACTCTGCTTTCGATTGTTTTACCAGCTCTGATCGACGCTCTTCGGTTAATGCAGGAATGTTAATACGAATAATTTCGCCGTTATTATCAGGATTAAAGCCCAGATTGGCATTCATAATTGCCTTTTCAATGGGAGCAATCATACTTTTTTCCCAAGGCTGAACAGCAATGGTTCGAGGATCGGGAACACTTACGTTTGCAACTTGTGCCAGCGGAGTCATACTTCCGTAATAATCTACCATAACACCTTGCAGCATACTTGGACTGGCTTTTCCGGCACGTATTTTTAATAATTCACGTTCCAAATGCTCAACTGCAGCCTCCATTTTCTCTTTTGCATCATCAAGATACATATTAACTTCTTCTGTCATAGGAAAAATATTTTTTGTATTGATATTCTAATTTTCGGAAATAAAGGTAACCATTTTTTTATAAATGAAAAGGATTACCATATTTTTTTGATTGCTATTTTCTACATTAACCTCAATTAGTTATGCACCACAGTTCCTATATTCTCACCATTAATCACTTTAAATAAATTTCCTTTTGTATCCATATCAAAAACCACAATTGGCAAATTATTCTCTTTACACATGGTGGTAGCGGTTAAATCCATAACACGCAAATTACGGGTGTAAATTTCGTCAAAAGTAATCTCATCGAATTTAACAGCTGTTGGATCTTTCTCCGGATCAGCAGTATAAACACCATCAACACGAGTACCTTTCAACATGGCATCGGCTTCAATCTCTATTCCTCGTAACGATGAGCCGGTATCGGTTGTAAAGTAAGGGTTTCCTGTTCCGGCAGAAAATATAGCTACATAACCATCGTTTAAAGCATCAATGGCCTTTTGTTTGGAGTAAAACTCACCTATTGGTTCCATGCGTATGGCAGTTAAAACTTTCGATTTACAACCAATTGCTTCCAATGCCGAGCTCAATGCCAGGCTGTTGATTACAGTTGCCAGCATTCCCATAGAATCGCCTTTTACTCTGTCGAAGCCTTTAGATGCTCCGCTTAATCCACGGAAAATATTTCCCCCGCCGATAACAATGCCCACTTGAACACCAAGTCCGGCAATCTCTTTTATCTGTTCTGCATAATCGTTTAAACGTTGGGCATCGATACCATAATTCTGTTCGCCCATCAGCGATTCGCCGCTTAATTTTAATAGTACTCTTTTATATTTCATGTTTTTATGCTTAATTGGTTTTACCTTCGTTTTGGGTTGCTAAAATAAATTAAAAAGGAAATTAAAACAAGATTTAAAATTGTTTTAATTTCCCTGATAAATTTAAATTGAAATGTTTTTCGAAAGAGCGTAAACCTTTGTTTGTTTATCATTCCCAGTCTAACAAACGCTGCTCTCCCTCTAAGCCTCTAACGGTTTGGGCATCATAGGTAATTTCCAAAACACCTTTGTAATGTCCTTGGTCATTACGAACAGCAAAATATTGAATATACACAAACTTCTCACGGAAATTAATCCAAAAATTAGCCTCTGATTTTTCACCTGATTTGAAGGCATCTACAATTTTCTCTACAATATGCACACTTTTAGGAGGATGGCAATATTTTACCTGTCGTCCGATAATGCCGGGACTACGGGGGAAAACTCTATCTTCGCCTTTGTTGTAATAACGTACTTCGTCATTTTCATCAACGTAAGTAACATCAAAAGGCAAATGCTTAAAGATTAAGTTGATTTGCTCCGGAGTAATGGCTCCAACTTCTAAATTTATTCCTCCCACTTTTGAGCTTGAAGAACCTGCTCCTGTAAACGGAATAGCAGCTGCATTTTTCGGATGTTTATTTTGTTCCTGAGTTGGTATTTCTGAGGTATCGGACGGATGTGCCCAATTAGGATTCCACATTGGCGGAGTATCAACTAAACAATAACCAACCTCATCTTCGCCTTTGCGTATTTCAATCCATTCAGCAGTATTCAACAATTCTAAACTTGCAGGCCAAAGAATTTTCTCTTCCTTAAAAATCATATCTTCAATCGCATTAAACATCATTTCCTGCGTATCGAACAATTCCTCGTAATTTTTATCATCAAGTAAATTTCTGTAGAACTTAATTAATCGACGAACGTCATCGTGCAGTGCCCACATTACGGTCGACGGTTTATTAAATCCTTTTGTTTCTAAATAAGGGAACAGCTGATTTTCCTTACGTACATAATGTGTGTTTACCTGCCACAGCTTATCGTAAGCATCTTGCCAGAACTCATCATCCACATGCTGCAAATCAACAGATTTTTCGGCTTCTCGAAGTTCTGTTATCAACTCTTTTAAAGCTGTATTTTCTTTTATAAAAGTATCCAAAGGATGGCCTGTATCTAAGTTATCCACACTTACTTTCTTCAATGATTTTTTAAATACTTTTATCAAATCGTCAATCTGCGCCTCAAATTTTGCATCATCAACCCCCAAGTCCTCCATTTTCTGCTCGGCAAGCACAAATTCAGCAGGAGTTATCGTACCTTGTAACTCATCGTCAAACTGTTTCTGCAAGTCCGGCACCGGCATTCCTTTAAAAAATTTATCAATTATCTCAAGTATGATTGCAATACGCTGTGGGGCTGATTTTAAGTGCTTATCCATACCTATTTTTAAGTTCCACACTTTCGGCGGTTCGGGAATTATCCAGCCAATTTCATCTTCGCCCTGACGAACTTCCAGCCAATCGTTGTTTGACAACAGACGTGCAGATGCAGGCAGCAAGACCCGCTCCTCTTTTATGGTCATTTCATACGCCTCTTTTAACAGGTCAGGCAATACTTGTCTGGCTTCATTCTCATTTTTGTTATTTACAGCATTATTAAAATCCTTTGCTAATTGCCGAATTTCATCCTGCAAACTCCACATTATTGAGCTTGGGTGGCTGAATCCTTTCCGTTCTAGAAAAGGGAATAATTGATTTTCTTTACGAAGATAATGAATATCTAAACTTAAAAATTGCTTGGCAAGCAAGGTCCAGTCAGAATATAATTCGGTAAAACTATTTTGGTTTTCTAATAATTGATTTGCCCGTTCAGTAAACTCTTTTATTATTCTGTTTTCTTCAAGAAATGTTCTAATCGGGTGCCCTTGGGTAAATTCTCCTAAATCCTCTACCGGTATTTTCTGTTTGATTATATCAAATACTCTGCGTTCGATACTGCTATGTTGTTCGGTATTCGCAAATATATTTTCGTCCTCTAATTTTTGAGCCACTTCCACCACCTCTTCGGAGGTTATTTCAGGAATATAATCCAAAAACACTTGAACTAATTTATCGGCTTGTTCTGTTTCGTTTTTTGCCAAGGCTATCATTATCTGCCTTAATAATTCTTTTTTATCTCTCATTATTATATTTCTTTAATACTATTGATTAATTGACGTTTGGTTCTTTGTTAAAAAAATCACCACTAAATGCCGACTGCTATTTTATAATACCAATCCCAACTTTCCCAATAAAACGTAGTATTGTTTTTTATTTCAACCGGAAGTGGAATTTCCTCAATTACAGGAATTAAAGCCCCTAGCTGCGAGAAAAAACGCTGAATATTTTTACCAAATAAATCTTGTGCTACAGTTTTTACTGCTTCAGATGCATCTTTACGCAAAAACATCATTTGAGGTAAAACCATACTGCCCTCTTCAGGAATTATAGTTTCTAAATTTTTACCCATATTATATCTTGCAAAAGGTAAAGGCAATATGCCTATATCGTAAAAGCCTTTGCTTACTCCTGCAATAACATCGAAAGGCAATCCGCTGTATTTCATCGAATTAAAAAAAACTTTTGTTTCTTCACTTCCCGCCATATTTTTCATAATTGAATTAAAAGCTATACTTACCGGAGTTTGTGCATCGGGTAAAAGGATTTTACTGCGAAAACGCTTATCGAACAAATCATGCCATGCTGCCGGAGGATTTTTAATATCCTTATTTATCAACATAATCAAAGGGACAAAAAGTAAAGGTTTTACATATTCCAATGTACTGCTAAAATTTAAGGCCTTTAAATCTGAGCGCAGCGGCATAAACTGAGAGTTCACCTCTGTAAAATGCTGACGCACTTCGTCTTTTTCAAAATACTTTAATATTTCGGGTTGAAGCGTTACTATTAATTCAGGTAGTTCTTCTTGTGTAGGATTGGCAAATATTTTTTCAAAATATTTCAATTCCTCTTTTGACGACAATGGCGTTATAAACTCTGTATTAGGAGCTTTTCTTTTTAATAAACTCTCTAAGTTGCGTCCTATGTTTATCGGTACAAATAAATATATTTTTGATTTCATTTTATTGGACTTTTGGCTTTTATCCTTTAGCTGTTAGTTTTCTATGCTTTAATCATAGTTAACAGCATTTTAAATTGGCTGCGGGCTTCTACTGCATGAGGAATATCAGCCGGCATAATAATAATCTGCCCCTCGTTTACAACATATTCTTTTTTGTCAATAATAATATGTCCTGTTCCCTCTAATATTTGTACAATAGCATCAAAAGGAGCAGTATGTTCACTTAAATTCTGACCTTTATCGAATGCAAAAAGAGTTAAATTTCCTTTATCATTACGTGTAATAATTTTGCTAACAGTTGAATTTTCAGAATATTCCACCATATTTTTTAGCGTATAAACTGTTGATGTAGAAAAAGCTTTATTCTTCATTTTATTTTTGTTTTGCGAGAATCTTTTAATTCTCAATTAATATTTATTTTATTGGTTTATTATCTGCCAACAGCCAGATTAGACGGTCATTAAAAAAGCATCTTTTAAAAAATCTTTAAATTCATCATCTTTATCCACGGGCAGTTCCTCTATAACGCCTCCCGCAAACATCATAAAAATACGATTAGCAAATTGTACCACCTCTTCGGGCGAATGCGAAACATAAAGAACAGGTATGGGATTTTCCTCCAATAGCTCTTTAAGCATGGTTTCCATTACCGATTTTAATCGTAAATCCAAAGCTGAAAAAGGCTCATCTAAAAGCAATAAATCGGGTTCGAGGGCAAAAGCTCTTGCCAAAGATACCCTTTGCAACATACCGCCCGAAAGTTGAGCCGGGAAATAATTCTCAAAGCCGCCTAATCCCATTTTATCAAGAAAAAACATTGCCTTATCCCTTGACCCTTTCTTATTAACACCTGATATATTTAAAGGCAACATTACATTTTCCAGGGTGCTCTTCCAAGGTAATAAACGGGGCTCCTGAAACACATAACCCACCTTTTGTGTGTTGTTGATAAGTGTTCCCGAGGTTGGTGTTTCCAATCCTGCAATCAGTTTCAATATAGTGGACTTTCCTACGCCACTGGGCCCCAGTATCCCCACAATATCTTGATGTCCGATCTCAAAAGAAAGGTCTTTAATCACCTCAAAAGAACCATATGTTTTGTTGATGTTCTTAAATTCTATAAACTGTTGTTCTGTGTTTTTCATATTGTTTGATTCTGGGTATCAGGAGTTAGCATTTGGCGGTTTTCTATCTTTGGTCTTCCGACTTCCGTCCATTATTGATTTCTCCATCGCAGCAAATAATTTTCTATAGGTTTAAAGATAACATATTCGGCAATACCTACAAATACAAGGGTAACGATAACCCAAGCAAACACTTCAGGGGTATTCATATCACTTTTTGAGAATGAAAACTCGTAACCTATACCGGAATTTGTGCCGAGCACCTCTGCCAGAACAATCATCCGCATACCAGCAGTTATCACTATGGTCATAGCTGCCGAAAGAGGTCCTGCCAATGCAGGAATGTAAATATGCCAAAGTTTATGAAACATCGAAAAATTGTAAACATCAGCCATTTCTATAATGTTTTCATCTACCATTTCTATTCCTTTTATTGTATTAACATACACGATAGGAGAAAGCAAAAAAGCAGCAATGGACACAACCATTTCAGACCCCATCCCAAACCACATCATAGCAATACTCACCACAATAACCGGCGAAATACTCATTATCATCCAGCGTGTTGGTTCAAAAAGTTTTTTGATATTTTCATTCAGTCCGGCAATCACGCCTAACAAAAAACCAATGCCTCCCCCTAATATGATACCGAAAACCATTCGCTGAGCAGTAATGCCGCAAGCATTCCAAAAAGCAGCTTTGGCAAACATTTTAAACAAAGCAGAAAAGGCTTGTATGGGCGAAGCAATCATTATTTCGTGCATCGATAAAGAGGCGATTTGCCACATAAGCAATAATAGCAAGATACCCAATACAGAAAAGATAAATTGTTTCGATTTGAGATAGTCGAGCGCATCGCCGGCCATTTGTTGTAACGCATTCATTTTTTTAGCTTTTAGTGGTTAACTATTGGTTTTTTATTGCTTAAAATAAAACTCATTATCAGGCATTTTACCACCAATAAGTGCAGGTTTCGACTCATAAAGCACCTTATAAAATGCTTCTAACGCCTGTTCTGCTTCTACAACATTATCAGCATGTAAACTGACATTTCTCATAGCTTCTTCTACTCCTTTTTTATTCAACTGAGGAATATACTTAACTACTATTTCAGCAGTTTTTTTAGGGTGTGCCATACACCACTGAGTTGCTTTTTTATATTCAACAATGAATTTTTTTATCAATGTAGTGTCTTTTAATATATTCCCTCCGGCTATCATTCCGGCAATAGGAATTTCATTTTTAGTTTTAAAAATACGTCCCCATTCATTCTGAATATCTACTGAGCGATATATATCGGGAGCAATAACACTTATTAATCCTTTTCTCGCTTTTTCAATGACTGTAGAAACTGCAGGATCTATTAACAGTGCATTGTCCACTCTTCTCATTATCATTTTCTGAGCAGCATCCATCGGCGAAGGCACATACTCCAGATTAAAATCTTTTTCAGGATCAAGACCTTGTTTTTTGGCTAACTCCATAAATACAATATGAGGCATATCGCCTTTAAAAGGCATAGCAATGGTTTCGCCTTTAAAATCGGATAATGTTTTTTTATTGTTGTTGCGGGACACCAACCACATAGCCCGCCAAATAGATATATTCAGCAGTTTAACGTTTAGCCCTTTATTGTAAAATATCGCAGCTACATTAGAAGGCACTGCGAAAAAATCAGCTTGATGACCGGCTATAAGAGCTTTAAGCTGATCAGGTGTATTCCAAATAATTAACTCTAATTTTTTGCTGCCTTCTCCAAAGGTTTTGTCTTCTAGCATTTTCAACACAGGATAGGATACCGGCGCAAAAGGTACTGCAAATACAATATTTTTGTCGGTATTTTTAATGTTACCAGAATTGGTATTTGGTTCGCTACTACAAGCAACTAAACTTAATAGCAATATACCCATGGCAAAATAACGAATCTGTTTCATTTTTTTTTGTATCATGATAAAATATATTAGTGTTTAACTTTATTATATACCACATTAATGTAGTATATAATAATAAAAAATTTAGTACTTAAGTATTTCCGGATTTTTTACAACTTCTGAGATATTGGTTTTCTTTAAAAAGCCTATTAATTTATTCTTAACGGGCATCCAATTATGGTGTAACGAACAAGGATTATCTGCCGAGCATTCTGTGAATCCCAATACGCAACCTGAATATTTCTGAATATCTTCCACAGCTTCTATAATTTCATATAAATTAATATCATCGGTACTTCTATTTAAGCGAAAACCTCCATATCTGCCCTGTATTGATTTGATTATATCTTGGTTAGCAAGTGTAGTTAGTATCCTTTTTAAATACTTATCGGAAACATTTAATGTCTCTATCAGATGAGATGCAGAGTACAGCTCTTTTTTTTGCAAAGCCATATAACTGACTACTCTAATAGCATATTTAGCTGTTTTTGACAAATTCATTCTTATAGTAATTTGAATTACAAAGATATAATTTTTTCTAAATACTACAAGAAAGTAGTATTAAAAAAATACTTTTAGCTATTTATTTGAACTTAAATAGAATTATTCTAAATAATATGTGCGGAAAATCCCCTTATTTTGAAGTCTTTAATAAAAAACTAATCGTGCCCAACAAAAATATAGATTCTTGTTTTTATTATTGAAATTTCAATATTTATAGTTGTTTTTTTATTATAAAGGATTCCTTTTTGCTGTAAGGTGTAAGGGAACTAATTTTTTCTATTACGTTGAAAATACCCTTTTTTGACATCACAATTGGTTTTTCAATTATCAATTTATAATCAATAATTAGTAATAAACTTGCCATTAATTCCTTTCAGAAAATTTCACAAGTATTTATTCAACACTATTTTGCAAAATTAAAAAAATAAAGGTCAAAAAAAAGAGCTCCCTAAGGAACTCTTTTCTATAATTTATACAAATGATTGTATTAAGCATTTAAAGTAAAACGCTTCATAGCAACCACTGTAAGCTCTTTGTCTACTTCTGCAAGATATTGCTTGATAGTCTTCTTGTTATCTTTTACAAAATCCTGATTCAATAAAGTAACCTCTTTAAAGAATTTACCTAAACGACCTTGAGCAATCTTGTCCAAAATCTGTTCTGGCTTACCCTCTAAACGAGCTTTTTCTTTACCAATCTCTAACTCTTTAGCTACTACATCGGCAGGAACTTCTTCCTCGCAGATAGCAATAGGAGCCATAGCTGCAGCCTGCATTGCTACATCCTTAGCCATTTGCTCTTCTAACGCTTTGTTAAAACCAATTAGAGTTGATAACTTGTTACCAGCGTGAATATAAGCGATAACCGATTCAGCTTCTACTTTATCGAAGTAGCTTAATTCTAATTTTTCACCGATAATACCAGTTTGCTCGGTAACTTGTTCTGCAATAGTTCTTCCTTCCATATCTAAAGCTTTTAAAGCTTCAAGATCGGCTGGCATATTTTCTAATGCGATATTTAAAATCTTAGTTGCGAAATCAACAAAACCTTCGTTTTTAGCTACGAAGTCGGTCTCACAATTTAATGTGATAATCGCTCCTTTTTTCTTACCATCAGAAACTTTAGCTAAAACAACACCTTCTGTTGCTTCTCTGTCGGCACGCTTGTTAGCGATTGCCATTCCCTTTTTACGAATGATTTCTACTGCTG
>PDWJ01006865.1_pt1 | contig 12569 bp, 9 predicted proteins | sample 1430881 | NCBI WGS metagenome assembly PDWJ01 (sample SAMN01162460, study PRJNA174530) | Oral metagenome, whole genome shotgun sequencing project. | biome: Marine environment; feature: Marine mammal; material: Swab sample of the gingival sulcus; isolation source: swab sample of gingival sulcus... | reverse complement strand
TTGCCCCATACGTCGTTAGAAAACTTATCAATATCCAGATATTAATTGCATTTTCTGCCTAGTCTGGAACAATTTTGCTTATCAGCAGTCCTAACGTTTAAATTCTCAACACGCCCTATAACTGTAATTATAATACAGGCACAGCTCCTCCTTGGTGCCTAACATTTAGTTGTTAGCTTGCCTAGGACGAAAAGACCGCAAATAGTTAAACTATCAGCGGTTTTTTCATTTTTACCAATATAAAAAAGACGATTGATTTGAAAGCCAACGTATATATTGACGGCTATACAGTCGGTTTAATACTTTAGAATGAAACAATCATAACGGATTATGATGCTGGCTATAAGCAGAATTTTCCGAGCGTTCCCACATTTGTAGATAGGCTTCAGTAGAATTCATTAACGCTTCATAAATCCGCTTATCATCACGTTCACGAATGTCTTGCACATGGTCTGCAATCAAACCAAAATGAGCCATGCCATCTTGATTAATATCAAAGCTACGATTGCCTGATTGTTGTTTATGCACCACGGTACCAAACTCTGTGGTAAATGGGTATTTCAGTGGCTTTTCTGCAACATCTGTTCTTGGTTGTGCTTGTGTGCCTAAGCCACTCATATCGGTACTGATGCCCACGCCTTGCACATAGTTGCCATTATTTTCAAGGACGGTAAGGTAGTCATTAACGGCCTCGCCCATTTTATAGGTTTCTAGGTTATACGCCCCTGCAAAACCACCCATAGTTAACAAACGCTCCACATTATAATGGTTTAGATGTCCATTTTTGGCTTGTCTCATCCAACTATGACTGGTAATCAGACCGCTATAGTTGCCACGTTTTTCGGCAATTTCTAGAACCGCATTGGCGGTTTTATTAGACATATGGTCAAACTCAATCATCATCTTTTTATCAATCATACGATTGACCAAATAAGCACCGAGAGGCGTTAAGCCTTCTTTGTTACAATGCCCAATAGTTTCATCATATTCTGGATTTAGCTTAATGGTTTTAAAGACATCTTTTAAAAATGGCAAGTTACCCACTAATGGAAAACCAGACTCCATTTTCATGCCTTTCGTTTCGGCATCGCACGCTTCAGTTTCAAAGAATTTTCCCGTACTTACCCATTGCCCAACATTGATAAAACCGCTCTCGACAGGGGAACCGCCAAACCTATTATCAAATTTATGCACAGGGAAAATTGAACGCACCCCTTTATCATAGAGTTTATTCAGTTCGTTTTCGACATTTTCTTGTGTGCAGTTTTTGTCTTTTATCCCACAGTTAAAGGTCTCGGATGCCTCGATACCTATCACCACCGCCAGTTGACCGTTAGCAATGACTCGCCTTGCCTCAGCAGGCGTAGTCACAATACGGAAAAAGCCCTTACCCTTACCGCCTTCTTGTGCATCAATATAGTCTTGCAGTGCATACAGACTATCAATCTGTTTATACAAGCTATTCATGGTCTCGCAGGCATTGGCACTGACCCAACCTGATGGATTAATGGATTTTTGTAGATTACACAGCACCTCATTTTCCACAAGGTTGGTTACCATCATTTTTAACCCTGACATATGAGCCCGCTCAATCCATTTATAATAATAGCCCATATGGCTCATTTGCTTGGCATTTGGCCACCAAGGAAAGTCTGGCCAACCACGCGTATCATAACGATTCTCCAGATTGCCAAAGGTATAAAGATTGCCAATCATATCCAGTGAACCGTTTTCACCATGCAAGTCTTTACTATCTTTTAACGCATCTTCAACACCCCAAGGGCTAAAGGGCTTGCCTGCCATCATACGCCCACCCATAAACTGATAAGAAGAGATATGGGTATGTGGATCAATAAAACCTCGTACAGGTTGATTGACATCGCCTTTGAGTTGTTCACGACTGCCCTCAACATTAGTAGTCACTTCTGGAAATGGGGTACAACCATCTTGACGAACCAGCTGAAATTCACGCTCAGCAAAAGGAGCGGTTGTATATAAAATCAAGCTATTATCAAAAGTTCTGTGTTTGAGATAGCGGTTAAGTTTGACCGCCTTTAACTTGAATTTGTCGCCTTGTTTGTTAACTTGTTTGTTAGTTTGTTTCTCAATTTGCCATTCGACAAACTCGCCTGGAGTCTTGCCTGCACTAATCTGCAAAGGTAAGTGGGTACCAAAAAAACGCCCATCGACATCTCTTAGCATAAATTTGCCATCTAGCCCTGTCGGTTTAAAAAAGAACTTAGCAGGCGTATCTTTGCTAAATTTATAACTGAGTCCATCATTGATAACATCGGCGGTTTTAAAACCTGTGATATAGTTGCCAGTTTTGGCAGACTTGATTGCATAGCACCCTTGAGCCAAACCACTAACATCACCTGTATAAAGGCTATTGGTTTTATTTTTAACGGCTTTATTTGTAAAGGTCTGTACAGCAGGATAGTTTTTTAGTTTAACTTTTGAAAAGCCACTATCAACCATTTCTTGATTACTATCATTGTTGTCATTACTGCCATTACCGTTATCAGCAGGTTGCTCAAGAATGACTTTTGAAAAGCCTGCATCTATCGTTGGCATCGTTGACTTGGAAGTTTTTTGCTTGGTGTTGTCTGTTTGTTCTGTTTTTGCTGTAGAAGTGGTTTGCTTTGAGGTTGCATTTTCTTCTTTAGCATTATCACCGCCACAGGCGACCAGTGCAAGAGCGGTCGAAATGGCAAGAACAAGCTGAGTAGGTTGTCTCATGTTAATCCTTTAACTTAATGTGAATCCTATAAATTTAGTTTGATAAGAGCGTTTGATAAGAGTATTGAATCTTATTATGACGTGAATTTTTATTAAGGTTAAGAAAGCAGTTTATACCATTCTGGACTGGTAATCTTCATGATTTTGTAAAAAAATGTGTAGAAAGTGGTGTAAAAATAGAATATGCCTCGCCTATATCTTTTAAAACAATCCGTCATAGGATTAATATTATGATAAATTCAACTCTAAAAACTTCGCAAATTAACCCTTGCATTTCCCCTCAGATCTTGCTACTATGGATTTGTGAGGTTATTAGTTATTACAAACATTTGGTTTCTTGATGCATTGTTTTAATGGAATAAATGAAGTAATGGGAATAATAATCGTCATATCATCATAAGTTAAACAACTTAATAAAAGCAATCTCCCTAATGCTTAGATTTAGATGTTTTAGTTTGGGTGATTGAATTTGCAGGTTAGTTAACTTACCACCAAAGACATAGGAGTCTATCATGGCTAAGAAAGCAAAAGTACTTAAAAAGGCAGTAAAGAAGCAAGAGAAAAAACTAAAAAAACTGAAAAAAGCGCTTAAAAAAGCGAAGAAGTAAGTTGATGTAGGTTACCGTAACACTGTCGGCTAAACATATCAAAAAGGATGGCAATCGCTGTCCTTTTTTTAATGCCAATACTTTTTCATTTCAATCACTCTAGCGTTTAATTATAGTAACGGTTTACTTCATGGACTTGATTTTTAAAAAGATTAAGTTAGCATGGAAATAAAGCAGACTATCAACAAGACAATGTACACCGTATAATAAACCATACCACAGACGACTCAATGGAAAACAGCATGCACAAGCACAGAATCATATCAAAGCTATCAAGCTCATCACTCACTAAAAAACTGGCAATCTCTACACCCTTAATGCTAGGAATGGCGGTTGCTAGCACCTCCGCTCACGCAGGTAAACCACCACTAAAGCACCTATCAAACGCCCACTTTCAGCAATGCCTTACTAATCTCAAAGGCTCTAGCAAGTTTCGTGGAGTGTCCTCAAGCACCTTTGAACGCTACCGCCCCTCTGCCCCTGATGCCACGGTCATTCAGTCACTCAACTATCAGCCAGAGTTCCAAAAAGAAGTATGGGATTACCTATCTGTACTGGTGGATAAGGAGCGTGTACAAGACGGTATTAGAGCCAAACGCCAATGGGCAGATACCTTACGCCGTATTGAAGCTCGCTATGGCGTCAAGCCTGAACACGTGCTTGGCGTTTGGGGGGTTGAGTCAAACTTTGGGCAGACGTTGGGCAAAAAAGACTTGATACAGTCGCTTGCTACCCTATCCTGCTTTGACCGTCGTCAAAGTTATTTCCGTGGAGAGTTTGCCAACGCCTTAAAAATCATCCAAAGGGGCGATGTATCTGCTTATGATATGAAAGGCTCATGGGCAGGGGCGTTTGGGCAGACTCAGTTTATGCCGAGTACCTATCTGGAGTTGGCAGTGGACTTTGACGGTGATGGGCGAAAAGACTTGGTAAATAGTGTGCCGGATGCCTTGGCATCGACTGCTCGATTTTTGGCAAATAGAGGCTATCGCCGTGGTGAACCTTGGGGCTACGAGGTAAAAATGCCAGCCAGTTACTTTGGCTCAAACAGTCGCAAAAACAAAAAATCCATGAGCTATTGGCGAAATAAAGGCTTTACCCTTGCCGATGGTCGTCCGCTACCCTATGATTTAAGCTCGGCAGGCTTGCTATTGCCAGCAGGGCAAAATGGTCCTGCCTTTTTGGTGGGGAAAAACTTTGATACCTTCTACTCTTATAATGCCTCAGAAAAATATGCATTAGGCATTGCCAAACTCGCCACCCAACTAGAGCGAGAAGATGCTTTCAATGTTGGCTTTGCCACCCCTTGGCCAACCGATGACCCCGGAATTAGCCGTCAACAAGCTCGTGAGATTCAGCAAGCACTACTCAATGCAGGCTATGACATTGGGGCGGTTGATGGACTGGTTGGTGAGGCGACTCGTGGGGCAATTAAGCAATTTATGCAAAGTCGTGGACAGTATTCTGCTGATGGGCGAGCAGGGCAAAAAGCCTATAATATGATTGTTGGTAGGGCTAGTGGTGGGGTTAGTAACGGCTACAACAATGGCTATAACAGCAGTAATAGTTACAACTATAACAATGGGAGTCGCTTTCGGCAATACAAGAACACCAACAGCACCTATTCCTACAACCCAAGCTACAACCAAACCTACAATTCAACCTACAACGCCAATCCTTATCAAACAGATGGCTACGGAACAAACAACGGATGGAATAACCGCACAAACAACCGAGGACGCTACGTCATCACCAATGGCTCAAGAACCACCAGTAGCCAAGGAGCAGACTCGATGGCAGAGGTTATACAGGAACAACACAAAAAGTATCGTCGCATTGTTGATGCTAACGGCAATGTTCGTTATGTGCATGTGGACACTGGTTATAATTAAGGAGAGGGATGGGGATAATGATGGATAAATTTGAGGGGATATCATTCTTGAAATTATAGGGTATATGGTGTACTCTGTGTGTACGGTTGTCTCTAACTAAACATAATTCACCCTCCCTTAAGTCGTCGAGAGTGAGAAGGCTAAATTAGAGGAGTTGGAAGGGTAGCTGGAGGTTTTTAACGAGAAGGTTGAGGAACTGTAGCAACTTTAAGATAGATATCTTTTAATAAATGTTATACTATCACATAGTATAAAGCTATTTGACAAACAGTTATTTGCTGATGGTCTGTACCAGTGTGGTGTAATTGCTAAAAATAATTAACTCAAATTTAGATAGGAAAAGGAAAGTTGTATGGCAAATATTAATGACTACAAAATTGTAAAGAAAAAAAGTGAAAAGTACTTTTTGTTTTTAGCTAGAGAGTTAGAAATTGATACTAGTCAAATTTCGCAAATTAAACAAGAAAGATTAGGCTTTTATTTGTTCATAATTGAACAATTAACAAATTTAAACGATATATGCGATATTACGGATACAATTTCTGACAAAGAATTTAACTCTGTAATCTTTAACGAAAAATTTGATGACTATGGTGTTGATGCAATTTATATTGACTATGAAAATAAACACATTCAAATTTTCAACTTCAAATATAGAGAAAGATTTAAGTCAGGACAGCAAAAAATAAATGAAGCTTTGTTATCAAGCAAATTTATTAACGCAATAGACAATGAAAATTTATCAGAGCTTAAAGGTCAAACAAGAAATGGAGCTGAAAAAATTATTGATTGCTTGAATAGTAATGATGAATACAGAATATCATTATATGTTGTCAGTAATGAAGAAATTACAGTGGAAAATAAAGACCCTCACTTTATTCAATTTGAGCAAGCTTTTGGATTAGATATAGTGACAATTGGTTTACAAGAAATATCCGAATTAATAACTTTAAGACCAGAACCAATAGATGCAGAAATTATATTGGATAATGATGCGGTCATGTCTTTTTCAGAAAGTTCATTATCGTCTTCTAAATCATATATTCTGAGATTACCTTTATCTGAAATAATTAGAATAACAAGTAACGACAAATCATTAAGGAACAATTATGCAATTGAAGATTTAGAACCTTTATCAAATACGAAACTAAATTTTTCCGTTTTATTTGATAATGTAAGGGGTCTGGTTGTTAATTCAAAATATAATAAAAATATTTCTAACACCCTTAAAAATGATCCAGAAAAGTTTTTCATGTATAACAATGGTCTGACTATTATTGTACAAAATATAAATGCTAAAATTGTGAATGCAAATAAGAAAGTAAGGATTAGTTTGAAGTCACTACAAGTGATAAATGGTGGTCAATCATTGCGAACAATTCATTCTTTCAATCAAGCAGACCCAAAACATTTAGAAGACTATTTATCAAGAAGTGAAGTCCTTGTAAGAGTCTTTAATACATCTGAAGATTTTGAATTAAATAATAGGATAGCTGAATATACTAATAGTCAAAATTCAATTTCAAATGTTGATTTAAAGTCTTTAAGAAATGAACAATTAAAAATTGAAGAATATTTAAGTGCTCACAGGATAGTGTACAATAGAAAATCTGGTGATACAGGTATGCAAGATGATATTTCATACGAGCATAGGATTAGTATGGAAAAATTTGGGCAAATACTTATGTCTGTATATGGCATGCCTGAAAAGGCAACAAACCAGAAGAAACAAATATTTGATAAATATTATGATGATCTTTTCATGAGTGAGTGGTTTAATTTAGAAAGTAGCCCTGATTTGATAAGAGATTACTTTTCAATTTCAAAAGAATACGAGCAATACGAAGAATATGAAAGTAATGATCAAAAAGTCTTTTACATACTATATATAAAATCAGAATTTAAACATTTAGATACTAAACAGGCAATAATAGCTCTTGAGACATGTTTGACTAATTTTAAGAGTGGGATTAATCCTATATCGAAAGCTCGTAAAATAATCCAAGTTAAATTTAAAGAATATCTAGATAACTATTTAAATGAGCAAGAAAGTGCAAATTAGATAAACTTGAAAAAACCATCAGAAAACATGTAATTTGAGCACAACTCCTCCTTAGTAACTAACATTCAGTTGTTAACTTACCCAAGACAAAAAAAACCGCAATAATGATACTATCAGCGGTTTTTTTATACCCTTAAACCGCAAAAACCAACTTCAAATCCTCTCCCATTCTCTCGTGAGATACTAGCTGGAATCTATGTTGCTCGGCTAACTGGCTAATGGAAAAATCTAACATCGGACGGCTGTCTGTACCTAGCAAGCAAGGAGCTTGATAAACGATTAATTCATCGACTAGCCCCGCCTTAATAAACGCTCCTGCCACCTTTGCCCCTGCTTCCACTAGCACATCATGACATTGATGATCTTGCTCTAGAGTGCGAAGTAGCTTTTGTAGATTGTCTTCTTGCCAAATAATCAGCTCTTCTCGTTTTGATAGGATAAACTCAGTTTGATTTTGATTAGGCAAACCTCCTTGAAAAAGTGGCAAGATTTGCCCTCGTCTATCCAGAATCACTGGTATCGGCTGTGGTATCAGCTCCAGCGGTACGCCTAGCCTTGTTGAGCGGACGTTTAAGCTTGGGTTATCCGCGATTACCGTTTGTGAGCCTGTGATGATGGCTCCGCTTAATGCTCGGTAATGTTGCACGTCTTCACGAGATTCGGCTCCTGTTATCCATTTTGATTCACCTGATGACATGGCAGTGCGACCATCTAGGCTCGTGGCGATTTTTAGGCGTACATAAGGCAACCCTGTTCGCATGGCTTTAAGAAAGCCTTTGTTAATTGCCTCGGCTTGGCGGTGTATGTGATTACCTTGTATGTGATTATCCTCGGCAAAGGTAACAACTTCTATGCCTGCCTGTTGTAGCATTGCTACACCACGCCCTGCGACCTGCGGATTTGGGTCTAGCCCTGCGATGACCACTCGGGCAATGCCTGCTTGGATGAGGGCGTTGGCACAAGGTGGTGTGCGACCGTAGTGTGAGCATGGTTCTAGGGTGACATAGGCGGTTGCTCCTTGTATCATCTCGCTATTTCCTAGCTCTGTTGCATTGGCTAGGGCATTGATTTCGCCATGATTGCCACCTGCTGGTGAGGTATAACCTTGCCCAATAATTTTATCACTAATCTTAGCACTCATTTCATCATTTTTTACCACATTGTTTACCAAGCCATTTACCAGCACACAACCAACGCTAGGGTTGGGGCGAGTGCTATAAATCCCTTTTTTTGCCTCAGCAATGGCAAGTGTCATATAGTAGGTGTCGGTAGTTGATATGCTCATTGATGGGGTCATTGATGGGGTTTTTGGTTCGGTTATTGAGTTGGTTCTTGATTCGTACACTGGGCGGTATCCTGTACGGCTAGGCGGTGAAAGCGGTGGCTAGTACTGGGGGTAGTCTCGTGGAGCAGGAATGCAACCAGTACAGACACCGCCACCGCCTAGCTGTGCAGATACAAGCGGATAGCAGGATTAGCTCCATAAAATCATTCTTTATAACATGATTCTTTACAACATAATGCTGGGTCATTTCAGTGACTTATGCAAATAATTTGGCATGAGTTTTAGCAAAAAATAGGATGGCATCATCATACTTGGTTTTGTTCGGCGTATCGGCATAATCCTTGTGTATTCTAGCATTTTCAAAGCCCCAAACACCATCCGCAATCTCTATTAAATCAGCACTAAAAATCTCATCGCCCTCCCAACTGCCATAGAAATGCACACGATTATCTTCGGTATAAACATACAGCTTATCGTCCATACTCAATGGGCTAAATCCATGCAATAAGGCTTGCCTTTCTAAGGCATTAAATCTGAAATCTAGGTGCACTACACTGCTGTTAGTGTCATTGAGTGGAATTTTTGCAAAATGGTTTTTACAGGTTTTGGTGTAGTATTTTTCTTCGATAACGCCATCGGCTAAAAATGTGAGTCGTTTGTATAAACTGACTTTGGTGCCTGAGTTGGCGACTTTTAGGGGAATTCTGTCATAATAATCTTGTGTTTCAAACAAGATACTGTTTCCCTCGATAGAAACAACAACTGAGGCAGTTGTATATCCTCTGAAATTTGAATCATCTGGCGTTAAATCAGGGTACCTAAAATCCCAATATTTTACTTCTTTTGCTAGTTCATCGAGTGGTTTGATGCTGTTGCTGATGGTTACTTTAATAAATTCTCTCATAGTGACACTTCTTTTTCTTTACGTTGAATTTTTAGCAGTGGATTCACCATCATTTCATAAATTTCTCGTGCATTGTTGATGGATTCGAGTCGTGGGGTGGAGCTATAGCCTGCTATTGCTGAAAATGCTCTAAACCCTTTCGGTATATAAAGATTATGCAAAAACTTGGCAAGTCCTGTTAACGGATAGGAATTTTTTTTCTGTAGTTTAATCGTTCCTTTGCCACTTCTTCGCTGATGTAATAGCAAGTCCCATTCATTTATCTGAAATACTTCAATTTGTGATTTAACAATACCTGATTGGATAAAAATTTGCTGTTCGCTGATGGCATATTTGATATGGCTACGGCGAGTGATGTCATGGATAAAGCGACCAATATACAAATAAAACAATAACAGATACACCACAATACTGTAGATTGATAAATCAAACATCATAGTCCCCATTGAATAGTCTCTATACAAAAACCAAAGTATTAGTAGGCTTACTGGAATCAGTTGCCAATCAATTTTTCTTAATACAATCCATCTGCTTGGTTGTCCCATCCAAAGGATTTGTTCATTTGGCTTGTCTATAGTATTAGATAGGTAAGGAACAATTTTCCTAACAAAAGTTTCATCCACTTCCGTCACATTTCGGCTAACGTATTGCTCGTCATATTGAGATAGGTCTTTATCGTTCATTATTTACTTCCATGTTTTGAATATCAGAGCCTGCTTGAAACTGGCTCATTAACTGATACACTTCTCGTACTTTTTCAATATGTTCTATTCTTGGAATGGGGTAGTAGCCTGATAGTTCTGCGATAAGATTACGTTTTTGAAACAGCGTTTGCTTGGGCATTTTGTCCAATTCTATTGTGCCATTGCCTTGATTATCTTCTTTGAGCTTGAGGGTGTCTATATTTTTGATGGTAAGGATGTCTAAGTCATTGCTAAAAAATCCCGAACGGATAAAGATACGGGTATCACTCATTGCATAGACGATTTTACTTCGCCGAAACATATCGACAAAAAAATGCCCAAACAGCATATACACACCAATGCCAACAAACAAAATCGGCACGATAAAAAATCCTAAATCCAAAGGGCTAGTATTTGAGGTATTGGGACTATCGAAGAATGATGTTGCCATGTTAGTACTCATCAGCAACCAGACAACAGCAAACAACATGGTCGGAATGTCTGATGGGTTAAACACTAAACCTTGACTCGGCTTTGCTGTCCAGATGATTTTTTCATGCGGATTAAGATAGGGCATAAAGGTTTTGACAATATCCTCATTTATCAGTAGATTCATTTCGGTACTGTATTTACTATCGTAACATTCTTCTAAATATTTTTGTGGATTCATTGTTTGTCCTCTTTATTTTAGTTTCATTTACCAGTCTTCAAATACCTATGGCTAATCATGACTATCCATAAGCAAGGTTATCTAGTATTATCATAAATTATTCTTATAGATTGTTCGCAAATATCCAACAAAATTTCTCTAAAAACAACCGTTGAATAAAACCCATCTATCACAATATAGCAAATATGTTGTATAATTAGTATCAATTTTGGTTCATTGGTGTGTTTATAGGACTTACTCAAAGCTTATACAATCAGTAACGATAATAAAAAGGGTAATATTTTTTATCATGTAGTAAAAGTAAACATGATACAACCGCACAATTACAGATTATTTATCCAAAAAATGAACGGAAAAAAATGGATAGCGTTGTGAAACAAATGGCTCGTTCGTTTAGGTTGGATTAAACATAGGATTGGATATGGCAAATTTAGCATTACAAACCACTTTTGCAGAATTTCAAGATTTTGCTAAAAAAACGGCTTTGCCTGCCTCAGCAAGATTGACCATTAGTTTTGATGATGTCTCTGAATTGGAAGATGCAAAATTACTTGATATGTTTGCGGTCAAATTTCACCAGACTTTGAATAAAAAATCAGAAAGGAGTTTAGATACAAACCTACAATCAGAACCTGATGATTTTGCCGATTTGGAAGCGTTTGGCATGTGGGCAGATAGAGAAGATATGAAGGATTCTACTGAATACATTAGAAAACTTCGTAGAGAAAGATGGTAATGATTGATGAAAAAGCTCATTGTTGATAGTGATATTATTATCGAAATCAGTCGTGGAAATAAAAAAGCAAGTGTGTTGCTTACTCGTTACAAAAAAGAATATACATTATGTGTTAGTGCAGTGACTCGATATGAGGTGATAGTTGGTTGTCGAAATAAGCAAGAAATGAATTTTATATTAAAGTTATTGGAAAAATTTATAACAATATCTTTAAATGAAGAAATTTCACGAATTACTGATGATTTGATTATTAATAATACCCTCAGTCATAATTTACAACTGGCTGATGCTTTGATAGCATCAACAGCGATTTATCATTCTGCCTCATTAATTTCAAGAAACCAAAAAGATTTTCGTTATATTGATGATTTAAAATTATTAACATACGTTGAATAAAACTCATTTATCACAATATATAGTGAACGAACTGAATTTGTGCTACGGTGTCAAACTCGCTCGAAGTATTACTGATACATCTTCGCTCGTTTTCCTTGTACCACTTTTTCATTTCGCCCACTATAGCAGTTTATGGTATTGATTTTAGTAACAATTTAGTTTTATATTTTCAACCAAAAGGAAAAAACGATGAAAGACAATTATGATTTGGTGGTAATCGGCGGTGGTCCTGGTGGCTATGAATCTGCCATTCGTGGTGCTCAACTTGGTATGAGCGTCGCTTGTATCGAAAAACGTGTGCATAAAGGCGAGCCTGCTCTTGGTGGTACTTGCTTGAATGTCGGTTGTATCCCGTCAAAAGCCTTGCTTGACAGCTCTCATCGCTATGAGGCGACTAAGCACGAACTAGCCGAGCATGGCATTAGCACTAGCGATGTGAGCATTGACGTAAGCAAAATGCTTGAGCGTAAAGATGCGATTGTTAAAGGATTGACAGGTGGTGTTGCAGGTCTATTAAAAGGTAATAAAGTTGACTGGCTACAAGGTTGGGGCACGCTTGAAGACGGTACAGGTGCGGAGAAAAAACTAACCTTT
>PDWJ01004347.1_pt1 | contig 12573 bp, 8 predicted proteins | sample 1430881 | NCBI WGS metagenome assembly PDWJ01 (sample SAMN01162460, study PRJNA174530) | Oral metagenome, whole genome shotgun sequencing project. | biome: Marine environment; feature: Marine mammal; material: Swab sample of the gingival sulcus; isolation source: swab sample of gingival sulcus... | reverse complement strand
CTAGCTGAGCTAATATATCCTTAAGTGAATGTAACCATAGCCAATGCAACCCTATACCAATTTAACCCTATACCACCTTAACCCTATAACAGTCGTACCGTTTAGCATACTCATAATAAAGGACAACCCTCTATGTTTAAAGAATATACCAAATATGATGCCATTGACTTGGCAGAACTTATCAGAACAAAACAAGTCAGTGCCAAAGAAGTGTTAGAGGCTGCCATAATCAAAGCAAATGACAGTAGTTCAACACTTAACGCCATTATCCACAGATTTGATCAAGTCGCCTTTGACAACATCGCCAATTTACCCAGTAGTGACAACGGAGGTGTGTTTGCAGGCGTGCCATTTTTGCTAAAAGATTTAGGCTTTCAAATTGCAGGGCAACCTTTGACCATGGGCAGTCGGAGCATTCGCATCAACTCAGCCGAAGATAGTGAGATGGTCGCTCGTATGAAAGCGACAGGAGTTAACACCTTTGGCTTGACCAATACCCCAGAGCTTGGTCTGATTATTACCACAGAGCCAAAAGCCTATGGTGCAACGCACAACCCATTTAAATATGGCTATAGCTCAGGTGGCTCATCTGGTGGTAGTGCCAGTGCGGTCTCAGCAGGGATTGTACCAATGGCAGGAGCAAATGATGGTGGTGGTTCAATACGCTTTCCATCAGCATGGTGTGGAGTCTTTGGGCTCAAGCCAAGTCGTGGTTGCAACCCTCAAGGCATGAGTCATAGCGTGGGCATGGGTACAGGTGAGGCATGGCACGGGGCAGTACAATCACACGTTATCAGTCGTAGTGTCCGTGACAGTGCGTTAATGCTAGACATGACCGCAGGTTTTGAAAAAGGTTCACCTACTAACTTAGGTAGCTACTTAAAAAACTTTGAAGATTTTGAATCGTCTTATTATTATGCGTCACAAACTGCTCCAAGACAGTTAAGAATTGCCATCCACACCAAGCCATTGATTGCAAATAGCCAAATTAATAGCGAAGTCCTCAGCACGTTAGAAGAAACAGGCAGACGCCTTGAACAAATGGGGCATATCGTTGATTATGCAGATCCTGTGTTTGATGTAGAAACCGTCTGGTGGGATTTTATGACCATGGTTTGTTGTCATACCGCATTTGATTTAGAGCAAATCAAACAAAGATATGGCAAGGCACAACTGGATAATATCGAACCACAAACTCGCAATATGGCGATGATTGGTAACTCACTCACCGCACAGGACTTGCTCAATGCCCAGCAAGGGTGGTATCAGCTGAAATACAATACGGATACACTGTTTGAAGAGTATGATTTGATTTTATGTCCGACCGTACCGACCCCTGCGGTCAAACATGGCGAGTTACTAAAGAGCTCTTTTGATGAATTTATGATGCAAACTGGCAGTTATCTCCCTGTTGGACGTATGCTAATGAACTCTAACATCGCCGAAAAACTAAGCCACCAAGTCATGAGTAAGATGGCGTTTACCATATTGGGTAATATGACAGGATTGCCTTGTATGTCTGTACCATTAGCCATGAGCCAAGAGGGCTTGCCTATTGGTATGCAGTTTATTGCCCCTTTAAATGATGAAAGCACCCTATTTAGCATGGCAGGTGAATTAGAAAGAGCAGGATGGTTTACGGAACCTGCTTGTGATGTTGAGTGATGGTAAGATTTAATATTATTGTTCAGTGTAGCAGAGACAGGGCATGCCCTGTCTTTTTATGTTTTGAATAATACTAACGTGACTGCAATATCAAACACATATCCACCAAACGATTGGCATAACCCCATTCATTATCATACCACGCAAACACCTTAATTTGCTCACCAACTTGCATCAGTTGTTTTTCATCAACAATCAATGATTCAGAGCGATGAATAAAATCACTGGATACCAATGGTTCATCGGTATAACCCATAATGCTCGCTAGGCTAACTAGATTGTTATCTAGAGCTACAGACACTGCTGAACGTAGTAGCTGTTTTACTTCGTCAATATGTACTGTTTTGTTAAAAGTAAAAGTTACGTCAATGGCTGCCACATCCATGGTTGGTACTCGGATGGAATAACCACCTATCTTGCCCTTGAGTGTTGGCAATACTCGCTCGGTTGCGGCAATGCTACTAGAAGTCGTTGGAATGATATTATAGCCTGATGCCCTCGCCCTGCATAAGTCTCGGTGAGCTTGATCTAGTACATTTTGATCTGCTGTCACCGCATGAATCTCCGTCATCATTACCGACTTAACCGAAAATGCTTTGTCCAATGTAGCTAACAAAGGCACAAGGGCTTGTGTGGTACAAGACACACTAGAAATAATGCCTAGCTGGCGAGTTAATAAATGATCATTGACACCAATAACAATACATTCATCAACCGTATCAAAGGGAGCCGCTCCGATAATCACCTGTTTTGCTCCTGCTTGCCGATGTTTATTTGCCCCCGCATAAGAGCGAAAATGACCACTACATTCCAGCACCACATCAACTTCCATATCTTGCCACGGTAGATTTATCGGATCGCTTTCATTTAGCAGTTGGATTTTTATCGGCTTACAAGCAGATTGAACAGCCTGCTTAGATAAAGAAGATGGTTCAGATAAAAAAGAGGGCAAAGGTTGAGAAGAAGATAAGTGGTTAGAGATTTGACTGGATGATGAATTGGATGATGATAAGAATGGTTCTATCAGCAAATACTGTTTATTCGTTTTATCGTTGGTTTTGTTACCAATTGTGTTGCCAGTTTTATTATCAATTTTGTTGTTAGATTTGTCAAACGCACCATCAGAGCCACTACCAAGTTCGTTATCAGGCTCGTTATCAGACTCACTATCCAGTTCATTAACGATACTCGCTGTATAACCAATATCCGTTAAGCGACCATGAGTAGTATCATATTTGAGTAAATGTAACAAACTTGCCCAATCAGCCAAATCATTGATAGCGACCAGTTGTATATCAGATTCTATATCACAGTGATGAAACACGCCTCTTTCAAGCAATGCTCGCAACACACTCCTACCAATTCTACCAAAACCATTAATCGCTATACGCATAAAAAACCTAAAAAAGTCTAAAAAGACAACCAAAAGAACTAATCGTCTAAAAATATCAATGCCAAGCGAATATCATTCCAGCTCACTTTTTCTTGTAAATGTTCAAAAAGTGGGCGTAACTTAACCTGTCCATCATCTGCAAAATCATTGGGGTCATTGGCAAGTGTCACCGCTTCGTAAGCCTCTTTAACTGCCTGTATCAGATCATCGTCTGGGCAAAGGTGCTGGCAAGGTAAGTCTGGGTACATTTTTTTCAGCTTTGAAATATGCCCCATAATAGTTGATTGAGCCAGCCCACGAGTTTCTGCTATTTCCGCAATGCTCAAGCTTTCTTCTAACAAGGCTTTGGTGGTATCAAGTGTGCTTTCATTTTTACCATTGCCAGCACCTTGATTTTTGCGATGTTGAGCCAATTCTAATCGAGCTTTGCGTTTTTTCTGGCTAGCTTCATAGCTTGCAATCGCTTTACTATCAGTTGTACCGCCAGAGCTCAAGACAAAGTGACTATGTGCCTTTGCCAACTCTTCAGGTGCTAATTTGTCATGGGCAAGCTGTAAGCCATCAGACAACTCAATAAAGCGTTTATCCGCCCCACGAGCCAATGGATCAAGACGCAGGCTGGTATCATTTAAACCTAAAAGTTTTAAACCTGCCAAGTCCTTTAGTCGAGACAACGCCACATAGCCCTGCCCCATCTCAAACGTACGAGATAAATCAATCTCAGCGGCATCTAAAGTCATACCTTGTGATTTATGCACGGTAATCGCCCATGCCAATGCCAGTGGCACTTGACTGTAGGCTGCTAGCACCATGCCTTGTTCGTCTTCAACCATCCATTCTTCTGGAGTAGCGATGACATTACGTCCTGAGTTTAACTTAACCACAGGAAACGGCTGTTCATCATCTTCACTCAGTTTGGTAAAACCAGTGATTTCACCCATAGTACCGTTGTAAACTTCCAGTTCACTGATGTTTTTGATAAACATCACCTTCGCACCGACTTTTAACACTAATTCATCATTGGTACGCACGCTTTTTTTCAGCATATCGCTGAGTTTACCATCACCATCACTTTCACCTAAATAGGTCTGTGACTCTGATTGTAGTTTATTTATCTCATTTTGGTTGATTTTATCGACACTATAGTTATGTGTATAGAGTTGCGTGCGATTGATGTTGACTTGATTATGGATGGTTTCTTTAAGGATATGGACAGCTTGCTGAGTCACCTCAGAACGGCGAATTTGGTTTAAGATATCATTTAGCGATAGATTTAATAATGATGGGTCTAATACTGATTGATCTGCTGACGAAGTTTCACCCTCAGCTGTGAAAGTGTTAGCCCTACTCTGCTGGCGATACTGCTCACTCAGATAGCAAATCTTAAAATCAGCATCCAACCAAGCCTCTGACATAAAGGCAAACTTATCACGGTTGCTCTCATCTCGCTCACCAACTGGTGGTAATTGAAAAAAGTCCCCTGCCAACACTAACTGAATACCGCCAAACGCCTTAGAAGAACCACGAATTCTCTTTAGCACTTCATTAACCAAGTTTAATTGCTTGGCATGAAGCATAGAGATTTCATCTATGATTAAAACAGAGGTATCCTTTATCCGCTCACGCAGTTTTTTATTTTTACTTAGGCGGTTAAAGTCGGCATCTCCCATCTCAGACTTAATGCCAATACCCGACCAACTATGAATGGTAATACCATTCATATGCGTGGCGGCAATGCCTGTGCTTGCGGTAATGGCAACAGGCACTCGCCTAGCTCTTAGGTAATGTATATACTGATTTAAAGTATAAGTCTTACCAGAGCCTGCCGAGCCTGTTAAGAATACATTTTGTCCTGTTTTTAAGATGTCGAGGGCGGTGCTTTGTTTCATATATTAGGTTTCATATATTGGCTTTCATATTGTATTTATACTCTACCTTTACGGTATAGCTAGTGCCTAGCTAACGATAAATTAACAGTGAATAACACAGAGACAGGGCATGCCCTGTCTCTACATTTTATTAATAAATTAAACACTGAACACTTTCGTTTCAACTTTATCTCCAGTACAGAACCCAAGCATTTTTCACGCCAGTTCTAGGATCACTATTAATCTTATCTTTTAGTGCCAAGGCAGCTACTTTACCACGTTCAGGTCCAACGATAACGCGTACACCACGGGTAGTTTGACTGGTTTTAGTTCTATAACCTGCTTTTTTAAACTTAGCAGCCACTTTATCTGCACTTGCTTGATCTGCTGCCAATGCCACTTGTACACCAAAAGTACCTCGTGCGTTTTCTTTCTTGGCAGTGACACGAGCTCGCTGTAGTTTTTTCTGAGCTGCTGAGGTTTTTCTGTTAACAGGAGCTTTCTTAGTTGACTTCTTCTTAGCTGGTGCTTTTTTGGTAGTGGTTATTTTCTTAGCTGGCACTGACTTTTTGGTAACTTTTTTCTTAGCTGCGTCTTTCAATGCTTTTTCTTTTGCAGCCTTTTCCTTAGCTGCTTTTTCTTTTGCAGCTTTTAATGCCTTCGCCTTAGCAGCTTTTGCTTTAGCGATACGAGCCTCTGCTGCTTTACGTTTTGCTTCTCGTTTCTTTCTAGCAGCCTCTTTACGTTCTTGCTCTTTTTTCAGTTTTGCCTGATAAGCAATCGCACGCTTCGCTTGTGCTTTTTTGGCTGTTTTTGACAACTCGGCTACTTGTGATTTTGATGGTATTATCAGCTTTTGACCATACATGAGTGTATCTAGGTAATACATATCATTAGCTTCTGCCAAAACTTCTATTTTTATACCATGATCTTTAGCAATCTTATACATACTGTCGCCTTTTTTGGCATAGTATGTTGTTGGATTATTTGCAGGTGCTCCAGTGGGCTGTTGTTTTTTGATGGCATCACCACGATTCGCCACTTGTGGATGGCTAATATTTTTTGTTTTAGCAACTGCCTTTTTATCTTCTTCAGCCTTCTTTGAGCTGTTACTTGCTTTATATTTACTTTGCTCGGCAATTTTGGCTTTTTCTCGCTGTTCAACAAACTTCTTCGCCTGTTCTTCTTGAGCTTTTGCCTGTTCTTCACGTTGTTGTTTTTTTGTTTGAGCAAGCTTAGCTTCCGTTGCTATGTCTTTTGCTAACTGGTCTTTTTTGATCTCTTTGCCTTCTTCATCCACAGCAGTCAATGTCACCGCATCTTTTTTTGGATGCTTTGAACCGTTTGCAGACTCTTCTTGTTGGGTAATTTCTTTTATGTCTTGTTTCTTAGCGTCTGACGGCTGAGACTGTTGTATCATGGCAATTAGCGTTACACCACCAAAGACCAACATAGTTCCACCCAATAAGCTTTGTTTTGATAAATTCATTTAAAATACTCTTCCGTTCTATCTAAGTAAAAATTTAAGTAAAAAATACTAAGTAAAAATACAATGGCTCAAACCATCAATCAATAACACGACACAATCAATAGCACAACAGCCAATGACATAAATAGTAATAGCAAAAGTAGCCAAGATATCATAATACGATACTGACTAAAAACTATTCGCAATTTGCGGGCTATTTTATCAGTAAATGAACAAATTTCCTATATTTTCACGCATATTTTCATAATTTTTTGTAAAAAAATTACTACAGGTCTTTATTGGGTTTCTGTATGTCGATGACCTTGTGTGATATAGGTTAAAAGACGAGACATATTATTAAACAAGTTATTAAACAAGTTATTAAACGAGTTATTAAGTGGAGTGATCAGATGAAACCCAATCAAAGCAACACTAATCAAACGATTAAATTTACGAAAGCCCTGCCTCATCAAACGCAGTAATCAACTCTTGAATAGGACGCTCATACAACTGCCCACGCCAAATAAAATGAGCTTTAGCCTCTGCTAATGGCTTATCATCAAACCACAAAAACACCCCCTCCATCATTTTTGGCCAATCATTCCAGTCTATTTCTGATACGTCCATCATCACAGCCAAAAATGCCGACAACAGGGTATCATGGCTCACCGCTAATAATAGGTGTCCTTCTTGCGGTTGATGATGATAAAATAAAGACAAGATGTCTAGTCCGCCTTGATGGGTGTTTTTTGTCCCTGGTAAATCACCAATCAAAAAACGATTGATAAAGTTTAATGCACCGATTTCTTTAAACAAAGGGCTCGCTACTGCTGAATCAACCACCAAACTCCCAGGTTCTACTAATAGTGATTGGTGCGATATATCTCGGCTAATGCCTGCCCCTTCTTGCATAAGACTGGCAGTATCGATACAACGCTGAATGGGGCTAGAAATACTATCAACATCCATCGAATAATCTAAATGATTGGCCAACCAACGTCCCCATGACAATGCTAACACACGTCCTTTTGAGGTCAATGGCAATTGTGAACTGGCAAAGCCATTACCATCGGAACGTTCTCTTAGTGAGTGTCGAGTAAACAAAATCAGGCGTTTGTTTTTCGGCAATAATGGCACAGATGCCATCATACTTTCAGGCAGATGGTCTGGAGCAGGTGCTGTTATCGGCGTGGTAGATGAGCTGATACTAGATTGCTGATTGCTTTGCTTATTAGCTTGGATGCTAGCCTCATTGTTAGTTTGGAGGTTGCTTTGCTTGCTGATTGGGTCATTGACATTCATATCTTCTTTATCATCTTTTGTTAGTTATATTATCTCTTACCATATATCATAATATCATATCGATAATCATTCACTAGACTACCAAAAAAATAGAAAAAATGGCAATAAAATCCATAAAAAAGTGGCAATAAGAATGACTTGTGGGTCAATTTCCAATCATAAAGTATTATAACGACTTTAAATATTCCACAAGTTGTGAATTGGTTGATGTCTCAGGTATTGGTGGCTCTAATCCTAGAAAGTTTGGTTCAAGACCAATTGCTATTGTAAAATCCATTGTCCATTTTTGAAAAATATAAAACTCTCTTTCCTGCTCATCTACTTCCCTACCCTGTTCAACATCTAATCGAACGTCTTGAAATTTGATATTTGGATTTAGCCCCATAGAGATGCATTCATCTCTAATTGTTTTCCAGCTATGAAACAGTCTATCCATTCTTTCTTTGTATTCTTCTATCGATTCGTCATCGTCCATGATATTGTCCTTAGCTTATTATGATCTTGCTGGTTATCCTCTTGCCATAAACGCCGTCATATCCTCTATTCCATGTAAGGTCATCGGATACATATGATTATCAAACAGTTTTTTAATCTCGTGAATGGTTTGGGTATATTGCCAATAGTCTTGCTGTTCAGGATTGAGCCATGCCACTTTATCAAAATGCTCAAGCACTCGTTTTAGCCAAACAATGCCTGCCTCTCGGTTCATATATTCGACACTGCCACCAATGCTAAACAACTCATAAGGCGACATCGAGGCGTCACCAACAAATATCACTCGATAATCTCGTCCATATTTATTTAGCAAATCAAAGGTAGTCATTTTATTGGTAAAGCGTCGGTTATTATCTTTCCAAACATAATCGTATAAACAGTTATGAAAGTAATAAAACTCTAAGGTTTTAAATTCATTTTTACAAGCGGTAAACAGCTTTTCCATCGCCTCGACATGAATATCCATACTGCCACCAATGTCAAACAGCATCAGCACTTTTACACGGTTTCGGCGTTCGGGTTGCATTTGAATATCCAGCATGCCTTTTTCGGCAGTTTTGCGAATGGTTTCATGAATATCAAGCTCATCCGCACTGCCTGTACGAGCGAATTGGCGTAAATTTCTCAGCGCCATTTGCAGTTGACGAGTTTCCAGTTGGCTGTCATCATCAAGGTTACGGTATTTGCGTTGCTCCCAAACTTTCACCGCACTGCGTTTGCGAGACTCTCCGCCCACTCGCACGCCCTCTGGGTGGTCGCCATACGCCCCAAATGGCGATGTTCCACCCGTGCCAACCCATTTATTACCACCTTGGTGACGGTCTTTTTGCTCTTTTAAGCGTTCTTCAAGGGCTTTCATCAGTTCTTCTAGTGAGCCGTATTTTTTGAGTAATCGCCGTTGTTCTTCGGTAAGGTTTTTTGGGTCTAGTTTTAGCTCTAACCATTCTTTAGGGATGTGGCTGAGTTTGGATAATAATTCATCCATATCCAGTGTATCAACCCCATCAAAATAGTCCGCCATCGCACGGTCAAATTTATCAAAATGGCGTTCGTCTTTGACCATACACAGTTTTAATAAGCGGTACATCTCATCACGGCTATAATTTTCGGCTGTGATAAGTCCGTTATCTAGAGCGGTATGTAGGTCGAGTAGCTCCCTTGTGGTTACTGGTACGCCATAGGTTCTAAGGGTGTAGAAAAGTTTTAGGAACATAGTGTTGATTACTTTTTTATACTTGGAAACATTGATGAATCCCCACAATATACCATTCAACCAGCAAAAAATCCAAGCATTTAGCCGATAATAACAAAAGCACAAACTTTCTCGCTGAAAAAAAACTCATTATATGATAAAATCCGCCTTTTATATTAGCTATATTTAAGTAAGCACAAATAAATATCAACAACTATCCAAGCACACACAAAACAAGCACAAAAACCATGAGCAAGCTGTCCAGCAACCTACCGACAAACCCTGCCGAGCAACTCAACCGTATTTTTATGAGACGGGTGTTGATTGCAGGTTTTTTTGTGTTTGTTGGATTAGGGGTGTTGATTGCACGCTATTATCACCTGCAAGTGTCTTCGCATGATAAGTTTAAATCACAAGCCGATAGCAACCGTATCAAAAAGATTTCTGCTCCGCCAAGTCGTGGTTATATCTATGACCGTAACAACTTATTATTGGCGGATAATAAAGCCATTTTTGTTGCCACCATCACCCCTGCTGAGGTAGAAGACCCTAAGCAAACGCTAGAGTTACTTGCCCCCATTTTTAAGCTCACTGATGAAGAAATTAATAAAATCCTTGTGCGTATTAAACGCAGTAGTAAAAAAGATAAAGACGAACCCATCACCATAAAAATCGACCTAAACGAAACCGAAGTCGCTCAGTTTAGCGAACGCAAACCCTTTTTTAAAGGGGTCAATGTCCAAAGTAAACTCACTCGTGTTTATCCGTATGGTGAGTTGTTTGCTCATGTGATTGGTTATGTTGGGCGTATTAATGACAGAGAATTAGAAAAACTAGATAAAGAGCTTTATGCTGGTACCGACTTAATTGGTAAAATGGGTTTGGAAAAATACTATGAAGAACTACTCATGGGCAAACCCGGTTATAAGTCGGTCGAAACCAATGCTCATGGCGATGTCATTCGAGAACTCGAAAGCGTTGCTCCCACTGCTGGCAATGACATTTATCTCAGCATTGATTATGGCTTTCAAAAGTACGCTTATAGCCTGCTTCGTAACGAACGAGGGGCGATTGTCGCAATTGATCCTAGAAATGGCGATGTCCTTGCCTTTGTTAGCAATCCTAGCTATGACCCCAACCCATTTATCTCTGGAATTTCTTTTCGCGATTATGCCGACCTAAGAGAAGACAAACAACAACCACTGTACAATCGAGCCTTGCAAGGCACTTACCCCCCTGGTTCAACGATTAAACCATTTGAGGCGATGGGCTTTTTGCACTATGGCATTATGAATTGGAACAGCACCATCTATGATCCAGGGTATTTCTCCATCCCTGGTGATAAGCATAAATTCCGTGATTGGCTAAAGTCTGGGCATGGCTATGTCAATATGAAAAAATCCATTACCGAATCTGTTGATACCTATTATTACAAGACTTCCTATCGCCTAGGCATTGATAAAATGCACGATTGGATGATTAAGTTTAACTTTGGTAAAAAGACAGGCATTGATCTTGCAAATGAAAATGCTGGCGTTTACCCCTCTCGTGAATGGAAGAAAAAACGCTTTAATCGAGACTGGATGCCAGGGGATACCATTTCTGCTAGTATCGGACAAGGCTATTTTTTGGCAACACCGCTACAAGTTGCTAATGCCACTGCCATGACGGCCGCTAAGGGCAAACACATTACCCCACATTTATTAAAGCGTTCAGAGGGCAGTGTACAGGTTACGCCAATCGAAAAACCCGATGGCGAAATCGAGTTTAATGGCACAAAAGCCGACTGGACACGAATGCACAATGCCCTAGAAGCAAATGTCCGCTATGGTACCGCGAAAAAAATCTTTACCTCTGAATATCGGATGGCGGGTAAAACGGGTACGGCACAGGTTAAGTCCATCGCTCAAGGCAAGACTTATAACAAACACAATCTACCGAAAAAATATTGGGATCATGCGTGGTTTAATGCCTTTGCCCCTGTGGAAAATCCAGAAATCGCTCTTGTGGTTTTGGTAGAAAATGGCGGTGGTGGTAGTAAAGTGGCCGCTCCCATCGCACGCAAACTGCTCGATTATTGGTTGATAACTCGTCATGTCAACCCAATATTACCACCGACTGCCGAAGAGTTGATACAAATTAATAAACGCAAAGCCATTGCCAAAGCAAAACGTGATAAAATCCGTGATGCTCGTTATGAAGCAAAAGCAAGGCAAAAAGCGATTGAAGAGGCAAAAATAAAAGCAGAGCAAGAGGCTGAACGCAAACGCATTGAAGATGCCAAAAGTGAGCGTGCCGAGTTGCGCAAACAAGGTTATGTGTTACCAGAGAGTATCACAAGACCCATAGTCAAACTCACCCCAGAACGGCAACTGCAAAAAAATGCCAAAATCAAACTTGATACACCAATACGCCAAGCTGATAAACAAAGAAACAAAGAAATAAAAGAACAACAGGTGGAAGTACCTTTTAAAGAAAAACTCACTTAAAGACACTTCTCCTACCGCTAATTTAACGGCTAACGCAATGACCAATTTCAGCCTACCATCTCCCAAACGATTTATTCAGCAAAAGATGCAACGTTTTTTTGCCAATCGGGTGCCTCAATCGGATGAGGTCGATTTGGGCATTCGTAATATCTATGTCTTTCTCAGTCGTGAAGGTGGATTTTTTGTTATGTTGTTAGTGATTACCTTTATTGCAGGGATCAACTACGGCAATAACTTGGTGCTTGGACTGTGTTTTTATTTGGCAAGTATTTGGTTGATTAGCGTCTATGTCAGTTTTTCTCATGTATCTGGATTAACCATTCGCCTGCTTGATGTATCAATGGCAGAGGCTGGCAAACCTGTATGGGCAAACGTAGAAATCGTCAATAAAGCCAGCAAACCCAGTCGCCAGTTAAACGTTCGTTTTGACCATACTGCTTATAACGAAGAAAATCATCTACAAGTTCCTCCCTCCGCCATCAGCCGACAACTAGCAAGCGTAGAAGGCACACAAACGCTGCGTTTACCCATTATGACCAGTAAAAGAGGTGAGCTTAAATTACCCAGATTAATCATTAGCACCGTCTATCCGCTTGGTGTCATTAGGGCGTGGTCTTATGCTTATTTTAAATCGCCTGCGTGGGTTTACCCCAAACCCATCGGCTTTGAATGGGATGCTCAAAAAGCCCTTGCCTCTGATG
>PDWJ01004345.1_pt1 | contig 12580 bp, 13 predicted proteins | sample 1430881 | NCBI WGS metagenome assembly PDWJ01 (sample SAMN01162460, study PRJNA174530) | Oral metagenome, whole genome shotgun sequencing project. | biome: Marine environment; feature: Marine mammal; material: Swab sample of the gingival sulcus; isolation source: swab sample of gingival sulcus... | reverse complement strand
TCCCATTGATCGTCACGTAACCCATGTCGTCTTTCCATGACTTGCCTCCTGAAGAGGCATATAGTCATTTTTCAATCGTTTGTCGACACGCTCTAGCAAGAATGTTGCCCTCATCGTTTCTGATCCACAGGCTGACATTGACCTGCTTGGGAGCCTCCACATATGAGCCTTCCAGGATGCCAAGGGCATTATTGATGCCGCCGCTGCCTCGACTTTTTCCCAATGTTCGGTGTTTGAGTTCGTCAAAGGTACAATGGTCTGCCGTGGGTCTGACAAGGAGAAAATGATCACCCTGCACCAGGTGATCTGTGACCAATTCCATAAAATAGTCGGCAAAAGGGGTGATATACCTCCCAGGTTGTTTGAGCAGGGGCTGTTGCAGCACCTTGATTCGCTTTTCCTGAAAGGTTGTCATGAAAGGCAAGGGACAGGCTGCCAGCTCATTGGCCAGGTCATGTGCCAGACGCACCATTGCGGGCGGCCCATCCTGAGCCTGGGCTCTTGGAATGGTTAAGAGAGTCATGGCAAGAAGGAGCAGCAACCAGCCAAGAGTCCGTGAGGTCATTGTGGGAAGGGCCATTGTATCGCTTCCTTATGTTGGTATACCGTGTTTCATGAAGAAAAAAGCCCGTGGATTCACCAGCCCAAACATTCTGTTTCCTCCAGGGCATCCTTGATTGTTTCCTTATACGCATCAATATCCTCTTGGGTTACCATGACCTTCTGAACCTTGCCGTCAACGCTAATAATGATGGGCGTATGTGTCCGAAAGGCAACTTCACGGGCTTCAAGGGCGGCAAGTTTAAGACCTCGTTCAATCACTCTAAGTACTTTTTTCCCCTCATCGTGAGTCATGGTTATCTCCCAATGCTATACATTGAGGAACATTCTTCATATTGTCGAAAAGATACCATCTATCCACAAGTTGTTTGAAGATTTCAAAATGTTCATATCCTTTATGAAAACTCCGTTTAATAACCTCTTCTGGTACATTATGTCCTCCTTGTTGCACGCGTGATGCAACACGATTGATAGCAGTTTGTTCATCACGCAAAGACAGAAAAATAAGGATGACTTTATAGCCCATTTCTTTCCATAGTTTAATACGTCTCATATATCCCTTGCCTGCCAGCGTTGTTTCTACAGAAAAACTACGACCTTCAAGAACATATTTGTCTATCTGTCTGAGCATGAGTTTCCCTGCCTGAAGAGCCTCACTTTGGGGCGAGAAGGGATTTAATCCACAAGCAATATTATCCGCATTCACGAATAAAGGCATCTCAAGAAAGGACGGTAAAATGCCTCTGGCAAAGGTGGTTTTTCCTGCCCCATTAGGGCCTGCTATGATGAGGATACGTTTATTTCTCATACCTGCTTGCTATTCCCTGAAAATTTTCCCTTACCATCCCTGGCTTGCTGCATGGTTTGTGGGCTGTTGCTTCCAGGCAATCCTCTTCCAGGGCAATCAGGGTTTGATACTGCTCCCGTTTTCTCACCACACGCACATTGTGCCCATCCACCATGATTTCAGCAGCCCTGGGACGTGAATTGTACTGGGAGGACATGCTGAATCCATAGGCCCCTGCTGAGTGAAGCACCAGCAGTTCTCCTGGTTCCACCAGGGCAAGCTCCCGATCCTTGGCCAGAAAATCGCCGGATTCGCAGATGGGGCCAACAATATCCACGGCCTGGGTTGGGCCCCCCTTGGGCTCGACCTCGGCAACGCGGTGGAAGGAGCCATACAGGGACGGACGAACCAGATCGTTCATACCTGCATCAACAATGACGAAATGTTTGGCAGAGCCCTGTTTCACGTACTCTACCTGGGTAACAAGGACACCTGCATTGCCGGCAATGACTCGGCCCGGTTCAAAGATCAGGGTCATGTCTGTACCATCCAGGGCCTTTTGTAAGGCCAGACCGAACTCCCTGGGGTGGGGCGGTTCCTCTTCCTTATAGGTGATGCCAAGACCGCCGCCAAGATCCAGATAGGAAATATGAATGCCCTTGCCAGCCAAAAGGGTGTGGAGTTCCTTGAGCCGGTGGATGGTTTCAATAAAGGGCTCAATGGTCGTCAGCTGGGAACCGATATGGCAGTCAATACCCACAGGGACAATCCCTGGAAGATCCCGTGCCCGGACATAGGCATCCACGGCCCGATGCACAGGGATGCCGAATTTACTCTTTTTCAGTCCTGTTGCCACATAGGGGTGGGTCTTGGGGTCGACATCAGGATTGACCCGCAAACTTACCTTGGCCTCAAGGTTCAGGCTTGATGCCTCGCGGCTGATGCGTTCCAATTCCTGTTCTGATTCCACATTGAACATGAGAATACCCGCAAACAGGGCCTCACGGATTTCGGCAGCAGATTTGCCCACACCGGAATAGACGATCTTTTTGGGATCAATACCCACGCGCAAGGCCCGGAACAATTCGCCGCCAGATACAATGTCTGCGCCAGATCCTTCTTGTTTCAAAAGATGCAGCACACAGAGATTGGAATTGGCCTTTACTGAATAGCAGATCAGGTGATCCAGCTCCTTAAAGGCTGCATCAAAGGCCCTGAAATGCCGCCGCAAGGTTCTGGCAGAATAGATATAGAGGGGAGTGCCATATTCCTGGACAAGTTCCTTGATCCGTACTTCCTCGGCGTAGAGTTCGCCATGTTTGTATGCAAAATAGTTCATGCAGTTCTCCTGTATATGTCGTGTACCAGAAAAAGGGATTTTTTGAAGATTTGAAAACCTCAATCTACGGATTATTCCTTATGTGAGGGAGGTTTTTCACCCACAAACATCACGTTGGACGGGATGGGTTGCAACGAAGGGTAGACATTATGTCCCACCAGCCTGCAGCGGAACCCTGTGGATGCGGGAAGTTGGCAACAATGAAGGATCAGCACCGCACCCTCACGTTTGACCTCAGAGGCATCCATAACAAAGGAGATGGTCTGGCTGGCCTGAAAGGGACAGGAAGGGCAGTCTTCATCGCCTGGGGTGAGTTCCAGATCCAGTCGGGCAAGATTGCCCCAGGCCCCATCAAGGACGGCTCGGATGTCCAGACAGGTGTCGTGTGAGGAAAAGGTGATTTCCTTCCAGGAAAAACGATCTTCTTCTGCCCGTGGTTCGGGCCAGACCTTGAGACCGCAGCCGGTAAGGATGACCAAAGCGGCGGTCAGAAGGACAGGAAGCAGCACGTGGTGGGGGGCGGGGTGTGTGGGCATGTTGTGTAAGGGTTTGAGGTGTTACGTTTGAGGTGTTAGGTTTTAGGTAACAACTATTGCAGATATTGCAGCGATAGCCAGTTCAGCAGCTTGAGGTTTTAGGTAACAACGGGCGTGTGGGCTTGTTGTTTCCATGTGTGTAAGAGGGTCAAGGCCTCAAGAGGGGTGAGGCTATCTATATCCATGTCCTGAAGTTCCTGAACAATGGGGTGAACCTGGGGGGATGACTCGTTTGTGGGGGCCGGGGGCTTGGCAGGGGCCAGACCAGGGAGCAGGGGTTCTTTGGTGGTGATGTCTTTGACTGCCTGCCCATGCTGGCGTTTGGAGGATTTTTCCAGTTGATCCAGAATATCACGGGCCCGCTGCACAACAGGCATGGGCACACCGGCCAGACGGGCCACTTCAATACCATAGCTTCTGTCTGCTGGCCCTGGCACCAGCCGCCGCAGAAAAATAATATCTCCCTTCCATTCCTTGACCGCAATATTCAGGTTTCTGACCTGGGAAATCTCACCTTCAAGCGCGGTAAGTTCGTGATAATGGGTGGCAAACAGGGTGCGTATGCCGCCCTGACGTCGGGCCAGTTCTTCCACCACGGCCCATGCCAGGGACAGCCCGTCAAAGGTACTGGTGCCCCGGCCTATCTCGTCCAGAATGATAAGACTCCGTTTACCGGCCTGACGCAGGATGCGTGCGGTCTCGCTCATTTCCACCATAAAGGTTGACTGACCCTGGGCCAGATTATCCGATGCCCCGACCCTGGAAAACACCCGATCACACAAACCAAGATACGCCTTTTCTGCGGGTACCAGAGAGCCCATTTGCGCCATGATCATGATAAGAGCTGTCTGACGCAGAACCGTGGATTTTCCCGCCATGTTGGGGCCGGTAACCAGCATCACCTTGCCTGATTCCGTGATATGCAGGTCATTGGGAATATAGTTGGCACTGCCCTGGGCCGCCTCAATGACCGGATGCCTGCCCCCCTTGATGGCGATTTCCAGACCATTATGTAGTTCGGGTACCACCCATGACCAGCGGCGTGCAGCATGGCCAAGCCCCTGCCAATAGTCGATACGGGCCAGATGGCGGGCCATGACCATAAAGCGGTCACGCTGCTCGGCCACCTTTTCTCTGAGCTGGATAAAAAGATTATATTCCCTGGTGGTGCGTTTGTGGGACGCAGACAAGAGTTTTTCTTCCAGATCCTTGAGCTCCTGGGTGATATACCGCTCGCTGTTGGCCAGGGTCTGACGGCGGATAAAATAGTCGGGTACAGGCTCTTTATTCGCCTTGCTCAATTCAAAATAATACCCAAAGACCCGATTATATCCCAATTTCAGCTTGGAAAGATTGTTGGCCTTCTGCTCCCGCTCTTTGAGCTCGGCCAGGGTGGATTCTCCGTGTTCTGTGAGCTGGATCAGCTCGTCCAATTCTGCATCATATCCCTGTTTGAACAGCCCTCCTTCGGTGATGAGATGATGGGGGTTATCCAGCAGGGATTGGTGCAGCAGCTCATGAAGGGAGGAAAGGTTGTCCCAATGTTTGAGAACCTGGCGCAGCAGCCTGGGAGGGGAGGCAAGGGCCTTTAAGAGGGTCTGAAGCAGGGGAAGCTGGGCAAGGCTTTGACGCAGGGCAATAAAATCCTTGGGCGAACAACGGTTCAGATAGATGCGGGTACACAGGCGTTCCACATCATACACCGTATCCAGTGCCTGCCGTACCTTGGCGGTGGTCTCGGTATCCTGGGCAAAGAGTTGAACCACATCCTGATTGGCCTGGATGGGCGAAAGATCCTTAAAAGGCTGGTGCAGATGCCTTTCCAGCAGCCGTTTACCCATAGGGGTGAGGGTATGATCCATACATTGAATAAGGGTTCCCTTACCCCTGCCCCCGTCCATGCGGGTAAAGAGTTCAAGGTTACGCTCGGTCACATCATCAAGCATAACATGGCCTGAAAGGTTGACCGGGGAAAACGGGGCCAGGCAGGTGCGTTCCTGCTTCTGGGTCTGGTGCAGATAGGCGAGAAGGGCACCGCAGGCTTGAACAAGCATGGGTTTATCCGCAAGATCCAGAGGCTTCAAATCGGTTACCTGCTGGGCACGCAGCACCCGATCTTTGGAACTGTTTGGATCAAAATACCCCACGTGAGGGACATGGGTGATATGGGCAGTGATCTGGCCGTATTGCGAGGGGATACGCTGTTCCCTGGGCAGCAGGAGTTCGCGGGGAGCTATCTTGGCCACCCATTGCCAGAGAAATGCTGGATCCTGAGAGACAATGCCTGTCCATTCGCCTGTGGTGCAATCGGCCCAGGCCAGTCCGCCGCCTTGCTTGTCATCCATGATCATGGCTGCAAGGTATTGGCTGTCTCCCTGTTCCTGGGCCAGGTCTTCCACAATGGTTCCTGGGGTGAGCACACGGGTTACTTCCCGTTTGACAAGCCCCTTGGCCTCTTTGGGATCTTCCATCTGATCGCAGATGGCCACCTTAAATCCCTTTTCAATGAGCTGCTTGAGGTATTCATTGGTGGCATGGTGGGGCACCCCGCACATGGGCACGGGATGTTCAGCCTGGGGATTGCGTGAGGTCAGGGCGATTTGTAATTCCCGCGCTGCCTTTTCCGCATCTTCAAAAAAAAGTTCGTAAAAATCTCCCATGCGGTAGAAGAGCAGGGCATCAGGATATTCTTCCTTGATGCGCAGGTACTGTTCCAGCATGGGGGTAAGTTTGGGTGTGCTCATGCCGCAGGACTCAATCGTTGAGGGATTTTCTGAATCGTATGGAATACCATGCCTGACATCGGGGGCAGAGATAAAAAAGGTGTTCCCGCTTGAGACCACATTGGGAACACACAAAGCGTTTGACCCGCCTGGCACGTTTGAAGAAAAACTCCAATTGGAGGCTGAAAACAGGGTTCAGGGTTTGTTGGGGCAGAGAGAGTAAAAGAAGTTCCAGACGGGTGGGCCAAAAATCAGGATCAAGGAACAGGGATTTTTCCAGCCAGATCATGGCCTGCTCGGTATCTCCAAGCTGGATATACAGCAAGGCCCCATAGTAATAGAGGAGAAGATCGTTGGTGTAGGGTTCGATACAGGCAATGGCCCTGGTACATGCCTCGGGATGGACATGACAGGGCGTATCATCAGGCTGGTCAGCAGATGGTTGGAGGCCATGCTGGAGAAGCCCTTCCAGAAGGACGAAACGCAGATTGGGGGCGATATTGGTCAACCCGGTTGCAAGGCGTTTGGTAAAGGATTTCCAATTGGCCTGATCATAGGCCAGAAGCAGGTAGGTAAGCCAGCCCTCAATGGAAGGCGAATGGATGGTAACGGCCTTGGCCAGCCATTTATGGGCCTCACGATGAGCTTGTCCTGTCCCTGCTGCCATGAGGGTACGGGCATGAAGAACCAGATAATGGGCTTGACCAAGGGGAAAGGACAGGGCCGCACAATACTTGGCAGCGGCCAGGAAATCTTTGGTCTTTGCGGCCAGATCAACCATTTCCAGGATGATACGAGGATCCTTGCCGCAGCGTTTACGTGCCTCTTGCAGGGCCTTGAGGGAACGATCCATGAATCCGGCCCGCTTGAAATCCTTGCCCAGCTCAAAATAGGCCCGCCCCTTAAAATCATTGTCCAGACCCGGACGGATGATGAGATTTTGGCGTATCTGGATAGCCCGTTCCAATTCGCCCTGAGAGCGGTAGAGATTGCCCAGGGCCAGATAGGTTTCCACGCTGTCTGAATTGTTGGTAACAACACGACTCAATTCATCAATGGCAGCCAGGGTATCCCTGTCGGACGGGCCTTCACCAAGCTCAAGGGGGAAGTGGGAAACCTCCCTGGATGGTGATTTCCCGGAAAAGAGGGCATGGAGCTTGTTCCAAAACGCCATACAATCACATGACTCCAAGAAGTTGAGGTCAAGCAGTTTTGTTCAAATATGAACCAATTACCTGCTTCGCACCTGCCATACAGGGAACCGTCTGAAAAGGTGGAGGATGGGCAGTCCCTTAACCACCTCAACATGCCAGGCTCTCACACAACAGCAGGTACACGATGCAACAGATGATGACTTGGGTCAGCTTGGTAATGAGGATGTCTTATGCCTGTGCCTGGTCCGTGCAAACGGTTTCTTCAGCTATAACAGCCTCTGGCTGATAATCCCTTTCTCCAATGGGCATATTTCTCAGGGAATTAAGCTCTTCTTCCTGCTGCTTTATGGTCTTGTGTGCTCTACGCAGTTCCTTGGCCATGCGGATTTTTTCGCACAAGAAATAGAGCAGGGGCATAACAACACCAAACATAAAGGCCAAAAGGATAAGCAGGTAATGGGGCATAGGGGCACTGACAACATGCCAGGAAAAAAATTTCAACTGAAGCGTGAGGGTTTGGAGTAATACCTCGGTATTCTGAACAAAAAAAAGCATGGATACAAAAAACAAGATGGCCAGACACAGAACCTTTACATAACGCATACAGGTACTCCTTGCTGAAAACGGTTGGTAGGTTGAAACAATGGATCGATGAGCGGGAGACTTCAAAGATCCTGGTTTGCAGGTAGTGATGATACCAGAGGTGTGGTTCGCCTGGGTATCAGGCTTCTATGCCGATGCCCCCCTGGTCATGGTTTCAAAATGGGGCAGTAATTTGGCATAGGTTGCGTCAAGATGTTCTGGAAGAACGATGGTCGCACCGCTGACCGCCATAAAGGAATGATCACCTGTCCAGCGAGGTACAAGATGGAAATGCAGGTGTTCCTCAATACCGGCCCCGGCAGCTTCGCCCTGATTAAGTCCCATATTGATTCCCTGAGGGTGAAAAACCTGATTCAGGATGCGGGTGGTGATTTGTAGATAATCCATGATCTCGTGACCTTCCTGGGGGGTAAGATCGGTGATGGTATTCACATGCCTGTACGGAGTGACCATGAGATGTCCACTGGAATACGGGAATTTGTTCATAATCACAAAACACGAGGTTGCCCGATGCAGAATAAGCCGTTTGCGATCCTCTCTGGTATGCTCAGGAATGCAGAACACACAGCTATCTGGTTTGGGGCCAAGAATATACTCAATCCGCCACGGTGCCCAGAGGGATTTCACGTTGGGTACTCCTACAAAATTTGACTGAGGAATTTCCGGGTACGGGGATGTTCAGGGTTTTCAAAAAAATGTTTTGGGGTACCCTGTTCCACAATCATGCCCTCATCCATAAAAATAATACGGTCAGCCACTTCCTTGGCAAATCCCATTTCATGGGTGACCACCACCATAGTCATGCCTTCCCTGGCCAGTTTGACCATAACATCCAGCACCTCGCCGATCATTTCAGGATCAAGGGCTGAGGTGGGTTCGTCAAAGAGCATGATCTTGGGGTTCATGGCCAGGGCACGGGCAATGGCCACACGCTGCTGCTGGCCACCGGAAAGCATGGCTGGATACACATCTGCCTTGTCAGGGATACCCACCTTGTCCAGGAGGGACATGCCGGTTTGACGGGCTGTTTCTTCCGGGATTTTTTTGAGACGAACAGGTGCCATGGTGAGATTTTGCAGGACGGTCTTGTGGGGAAAGAGGTTGAAACTCTGAAAGACCATGCCCAATTCCTGACGGATGGCATTGATGTCATTCTCTCTGGCATGAACATCCTTACCGTCAACAATGATCGTTCCCTGATCAATGGATTCAAGACGGTTAATAGAGCGCAGCAGGGTGGATTTACCCGAACCGCTGGGGCCGATAATAACGACCTTTTCTCCTGCATCTATGGAAAGAGAGACATTATTAAGGGCCTGCAACGTGCCAAAACGCTTATAAATATTTGTTATACGAATGATAGGATCAGTGGCGTTCATAATAATTCAGATTGTGTTCCATGTGGCTTACGCCTTTAGAAAGGACCAGGGTGATAATCAGGTAGACCAGGGCCACCATGGTAAAGGCTTCAAAGTAATAAAATGATTCACTGGCAAATTCCCTGCCTCGGCGAAGGATGTCGGCCACTGCAAGGATGGAGACAAGGGAACTGTCCTTAAGCAGGGCGATAAATTCATTACCCACCGGAGGAAGGATGGTTCGCCATGCCTGGGGCAGAATGACCAGAAACATGGTCTGACGCCGGTTGAACCCAAGGCTCCGGGCCGCTTCGGTCTGGCCGTGGTCAATGGAGTCAATCCCGGCTCTGAACACCTCTCCCATATAGGCCCCGTAGCAGATAGCCATAGCAATAATCGCAGCCGCAAGGGGAGGCAGATTGCCAAAGAGTTCAAATTTGCCAAGGGCATAATAGATATAAAAGAGCTGAACCAACAGGGGAATACCTCGGATAATTTCCACATACGTCGAGGCAACCAGATTAAACACCCGGTTTCTGGAGAGACGTCCCAATCCTGTCAGTAACCCGATAACAAGGGAGAGAAGTATGGAGGCGATGGTGACCTGAAAGGTGACCAGAATACCGTCAGGGAGAAAGGTGAGAATATCCAGGTAGGGATCGGGTTCACTGACGCAGAGATAAATGATGCACGCCAGTCCGCCGATAAAGGAAATCCACCAGGCACTGAACAACCCCCTGTCCTTTTTGGAGGGGATAGCGGCACCGTCACCAACATTGATGTTGACTTGTTGCTTGGTCATAAGAATGCCTTCATGCAATAATGATCAACCGCGATAAGGAATTGTGGAATAGGGTATGAGGGGCAGGAACGCTGGATACAAGCCTTTCCTGCCCCTTGGTCGTGGAAGAGATTATTCTGTGGGAAACCATTTCGTAAAGATGCGGTCATACTCGCCGCTTGCTCTGACGGCTTTAAGTCCCTTGTTGATAAGGTTGAGAATATCCTGATTGCCTTTTTTCACGGCAATGCCCAGGTATTCGGGTTTGTCGGGAACAATCATAAAGGCCAGGGTCAAGGTGTCGATGAAGTTTTTGTTCTGCAAGGCATAGCCAGCTGCAACAGCATCATCGCAAATAACAGCGTCCAGACGTCCGTTGTTCAGATTTTCTATGGCCAGACCTACTTCATCATAGGATTCAGGCTTGGCTCCCTTGATCTTTTTGGAGGAAAAATAGCCTGTGGTTCCGATCTGGGCACCGATCTTCTTGCCTTTGAGATCCTGAAGGCTTTTGATGCCTGCGCCCTTTCTGGTAACAACCCCCTGTTTCACATTAAAATAGGGATCACTAAAATCCATGACCCTTTTCCGTTTGTCTGTGATGGATACCGATGAGGCAATGGCGTCATATTTACCTGCGGCCAGACCTGCAAAGATACCGTCCCAGGCCGTATTTTTGATAACAGCGGTAAAGCCCGCTGCCTTGGCAATGGCTTTGACCAGATCAGGACAGAAACCAACAATATCCTTATTGGCATCCACCATTTCCATTGGTGGCCAGGTGGCATCGGAAGCAAAAACAATGGTTCTGGCTGACGCAGCAGTGGCAACGAACAAAAGGATTGCCAGGGTAAGCAGCAGATGTTTCAACATGGTGTGACCCTCCTCACAGAATGATAGTGCGTAAAGGGAAGGTTTTTAGGGCATTGCCAGAGGCAGGTCAAGAAAAGCGAGTTTGCCCAAATCCATCACGTTGTTTGCATGACAAGTCATTTTGGATGCATCTTGCCTGTTTTGTTATCTTTGAAGTGGTCACCAAGGCTGCCGATATGGTAGAGGGGTATTCAGATTCCCACCGTATTTAGTCGTAGCTATTTAGAAATCAAGAGGACTTTTTTTGTCCTTTTTCGTTTTACTCTTAATCGTATGCGTGTAGATCATTGTTGTTCGGACATCACTATGTCCAAGCATCTCTTGAATAGTACGAATATCGTAATTGGCCTGGAGCAGATGACTGGCAAACGAGTGCCGGAAAGTGTGGGCGGAAGCTCGTTTGGTTAAGTGGGCCTTCTTGACTGCGGCCCTGATGGCTTTCCGTACATGGCTTTCATGAAGATGATAACGCCGACATCCTTCCTCATCGAGAATATAGGTCAGGGCCTTGGCAGGAAAAAACCATTGCCAAGGTAGCTCTCTGGCCGCATTGCGATATTTCTTCTCCTGAGCATGAACGAGAAAGGTACCGCGATAATCATTTTGAAGATCCTGCTTATGCAGGCGGATCACCCTTTTGAGGTGATGTTCTATATCAGAAAGAATGGTTTCAGGAAGCGGAAGCGTCCGGTCTTTCTGGCCTTTACCGTCATGGATCGTAAGCACTCTGGTATCCAGGTTGATATCCTGCACCCGCAGTGTAAGACACTCAAACAAACGAAGGCCGCACCCATACAACAATTTGACGACCAAATCGTACGGGGAGGACAGGTTGCCCAAAATAGAATCAATTTCCTGCCTGGAGAGTACGACAGGAATATATGGTTTCCGCTTGGCACGGGGAACATCTTCAAACCCTTCAAAATTTTCCTTGAGGATATGCCGGAAAACAAACAACAAGGCATTAAACGCCTGGTTCTGGGAAGAAGCCGCTACCTGCCGATCCTCTGCCAGATAGGTCAGAAAATCTTTCACATCAGCCGCAGTAAGCAAATGGGGAGCCTTGCTTTTGGTGAATGTTTGCAACTGACGCGTCCAACGTGAGTAAGCCCGTAATGTCTTGGGGGAATAGTTGCGAATGGCCGTTTCATGTTTCAAGCCATCAAAAATGAATGTCCAGTCGGCATGGGTGAGCTGCTGGTTATCATCGGCAGTACCTTCTATAGGCAATGCAACCGTATGCTCTGGGGAATCGAAGGGAGCCTCTCTGACTGAAGCCAAAGACGAAGAGGACATTATAGGTTCCGGTAAGGGAGTATCTGACTGGAAAGAGAATCTGGATGCTGGTGCAGACGGGCTCCCTGCCACCTCACGGGTTTGGCAATACCTATAAAAAATCGAGATCGCATGGGCAGCCTGCCGTCTCAAATGGGCCGGTTGATTTTTTTCGGCAAGTTTTTCAAGAAAAGGTTGCAAGCTCTCCCGATTTGATATGTCATTTTGGTACTTATGACAAAAATCCAGGTAATACCGTAGCCACTTGCAGTAAAAAGGCCTTACGCCCATTGGGAGGGATTCATAAGACAAACATTTTTCAAAACCATCCTGGATATCATCTGGTATGCGTATCATAACCTGTGAATGTTAAAAATGCCTTGATAACGTGATTAGGTTAAGTTATCGGGTTAGCAAACAGGCTACGATGAGGTTCTGTTTGGTGTCAAGGGTATGGTTTGATGGAGTTATCAAGAAACTCTATAATCATTTGTTATTGCTAATTGGATCTTATGTACATAGGTAAAGTTTCTAAATTAACTGGTGCAACTCCGAAAGCCATTCGACATTATGAAGCTATCGGTTTAATA
>PDWJ01010278.1_pt1 | contig 12581 bp, 8 predicted proteins | sample 1430881 | NCBI WGS metagenome assembly PDWJ01 (sample SAMN01162460, study PRJNA174530) | Oral metagenome, whole genome shotgun sequencing project. | biome: Marine environment; feature: Marine mammal; material: Swab sample of the gingival sulcus; isolation source: swab sample of gingival sulcus... | reverse complement strand
ACCTTTCCTTGAGAATAAATACTGCAAAAATCGAAATCATCGGGGGCCACAAGTACTGGACAACAAGGACCTCGACCGAGTCTCCCTTGGCGTATCCATGGTAAATGCATAAATAATATAAAAAACAACCCAGGAAACCCAGATACATGGTCTGACTGCATTTTATTACATCGAACTCCTTGGCCAATTTGATTCTTAGATTCTTTGTGACAAAACCAACGGAGAGGGTGGACAAGAAATTCGTCCAGAATAAAAACTGCAAACCGTCGATATCTGCCTGTCCGATTCTGGACACTATCGGAATAAAGCTCCATGCCAGGACGCAAACCAGAGCCAGCAGGATTGGAGGTATTCTATCCATTGCTTTCAACGACTACGAAACGAGATATATTCATCAACTCAGACTGATATATGTCAACATTATCACAACCCACTTCAATTAATCATTTTCGGTAACTACATCAACCACGAGCCAGACGTCCTGACTGGACACTCCGACGGTCACGTCTACACCTCTGCCGGTGTGGATCAACCGCTGCAATACGACGAGCACATCCGCTCAATGGCCACCTACCACGGTCAGTACCGGATGCTGCCGTACGCCCGGCTTCGGCAAGCGTTCGCCGATCTGTTCGGCGTCAGCCTGAGCGAAGGCACGCTTGACGGCATCCATCGGCGTGCCGGTGACGCTCTGGGAGGCTTCGAGCAACAGGTAATCGATGCACTGATCGCAAGCGAGCACGTGCACTTCGACGAAAGCGGAATGCGAGTCGGCACCAGTTTGCAGTGGCTTCACGTGGCCAGTACCGACACGCTTACCCACTATCTCATGCACACCACCTGTCGCTGGCCGGATGATGATCGACGAAACGGTGGCATGCGGACTCGCCAAGCGTACCCGGTCACGGTGCTCCTGCTGCGTTGGTCAAGCTCGCTTACCCTGGCCTGTTCGTTAATTAAGCGAAGGCCTTGTTGCTTAAACAAGCGTGAGGCATCATGGTGAGGCATGAGCGATTGCAACCCTGACCAACGTCTTGGCCGCTTTGTGGAATCACCCGTCGCCGGGGAGATGGTGCGTGCATTCGTGCCGCCTCCACTGCCGCCGGTACCAACGATCGATGTCCTGGCGCTTCTGGATCGGATCAGCCTTGCCGAACGCGCCCTGGGACGACTGGACGGCATATCGATGCTGCTGCCGCATCAGGAGCTGTTTCTCTACATGTATGTTCGCAAGGAGGCGGTGCTGTCCTCGCAGATAGAGGGTACGCAATCGACACTCACCGATCTGCTGCGTTTCGAGACCGAGGCACAGACCGGCCAGCCGATCGATGACATTCGCGAGGTCTCGAACTACGTCGATGCCATGATGTATGGACTGGATCGATTGCAGGACCTGCCGCTGTCGCTGCGATTGATCCGCGAGATGCACGCTCGACTGCTGCAAAGCGGACGCGGTGGCACCAGGGATCCCGGTGAGTTTCGACGATCACAGAACTGGATTGGTGGTACACGGCCGGGCAACGCATTGTACGTGCCGCCACCGGTCACCGAACTGGATGACTGCCTCGCGGCATTCGAACGTTTCATGCACGAGGACGAGTCCCGTCTCCCGGCTATCGTCAAGGCCGGACTGCTGCACGTTCAGTTCGAAACGATTCACCCGTTTCTCGACGGCAATGGACGCATCGGCCGTTTGCTGGTGACACTCTATCTCTGTGTCAATGGCGTGTTGCAGAAGCCGCTTCTCTACCTGAGCCTGTATCTCAAGACGCATCGAACGGATTACTACCGTCTCCTTCAGGAAGTGCGTGAGTACGGTCACTGGGAAGCATGGCTCGACTTCTTTCTTGCCGGCGTGGCCGAAACGGCCAACCAGGCGTTCGACGCTGCCACAAGGATCGTCGATCTGTTCAAGGAGGACCGCAAACGCATCACGGCTGAAAGCGACCGCGTCGCTTCGTCAATGCGTATCCATGAACTGTTCCAGCAGTACCCGTTCCTCACGGCGAACCAACTGGTCGAGCACACCGGTCTCTCGGCGCCGACGGTCAACGCCGGGCTCGCCGAGCTCGAACGTCTGGGGATTCTCGAAGAGATCACGGGTCGCAAGCGGAACCGCGTTTTCAGCTATCGCGCTTATCTCGTCATTCTCGGCGAGGGGACGGATCCGCTACCTGCAACCAGGTGAACGGAAGGGAGCATGGCCCGATCAAGACAGGAGTCTGTGACCAGGGCTGCCTCAGGAGCTGGTTTTGCAAGCTCGTATGCTCCGCGGGCCTCCATCATCAGGCCTGCCCACCCCCTTGCCTGCCCCCGCCTGCAACCGCACGTTCCCACCCGAAATTGACAATTGCAAGACGCCCGACAATTGAATTGCCGCCGCTATGCCAGTAGAGTGATCACCCCCTCTCGCCAAGCCGATGGAATGGAGAGCCCCGTTGCCGCACCCGACACTCTGGAGCCGCTGCCTCGACCACCTCGAATCAGCGCTGTCCGAACAGCAGCTCAACACCTGGATTCGTCCTCTGCAGGCCCGTCAGGACGGCCCGCGTCTCGTGATCATGGCACCGAACCGCTTCGTGCTGGACATGGTCAAGAACAACTTCCTCGAACAGATCGAAACGATCGCGACGCAGTGTTCGCACCCCGACGAGGTGAAGATCTTCCTGCGCATCGGCTCCGACGACTCCGCGCCGGCGGCCGAACGCGGTTTCGAGGTGATTCCCGGCAGTGGCGGCAGTCACCACGCCACGAATGCCGGTTCGGGCTGCCAGGGCGGGTCGGGGAATCGAGGAAGTGCCAACGACGAAACGCTCGGCAGCAACACGCTGCCGCCGAACCATTCACAGGTGGCGCGCCCTGCCCGTCAGCACGACTCCTACCTCAAGCCCGAGTACACCTTCGAGAAGCTCGTTGCGGGCAACTCCAACCAGCTTGCGCACGCCGCCGCGATGCAGATCGCCCGGCAGCCGGGACAGCACTACAACCCCTTCCTGATCTACGGCGCCTCGGGCCTCGGCAAGACCCACCTGATGCAGGCCATCGGTCATTCGATGATCGCGACGAACCCCGACGCCCGCGTGCTCTACGTGAACTCGGAGCGCTACGTCGCCGACATGGTCGCCTCGCTGCAGCACGGGCGCATGTCGACCTTCAAGGAACGCTATCGCAGCGTCGATGCCCTGCTCGTCGACGACGTCCAGTTCTTCGCCGGCAAGGAACAGACCCAGGAGGAGTTCTTCCACACCTTCAACGCCCTCTTCGACAACAACCAGCAGATCGTGCTGACCTGCGACCGCTACGTGAAGGAAGTGGCCGGACTCGAAGATCGTCTCAAATCGCGCTTCGGCGGCGGCTTTTCGGTGTCGATCGAGCCACCGGAACTCGAGATGCGGGTCGCCATCCTGCACAGCAAGGCCGAACAACTCATGGTGGAACTGCCGAACGAGGTGGCGTTCTTCATTGCCAGGCACATCCGCTCGAACGTGCGCGAACTCGAAGGCGCGCTGCGCCGCGTCAGCGCCCAGGCGATGATCCTCGGTGGCGAGATCACGCTCGAGCACGCCCGTGACACCCTCGCCGACCTCATCAGCGTACACGCGCGTCAGGTGACCATCCCGAACATTCAGAATGTGGTGGCCGAGTACTACAGCATCCGGCTGTCGGAACTGCTTGGACCGCGACGCACCCGCGACGTGGTCCGGCCGCGGCAGATGGCCATGACGCTGGCCAAGGAGCTGACCGACAAGAGCTTTCCCGAGATCGGCCGAGCCTTCGGTGGCCGAGACCATTCCACCGTCATGCATGCCTGCGACAGGATCACCAAGCAGCTCGACAGCGATGAAGACCTCGCGGTCGACTATCGCAACCTGCAACGGACACTGATGGCATGACAGGCACTGACGAGGTGGCAACATTCCCCTTGCATGTGCTTGCCAGGTACCACGAAGCTGTGGAAAACTCTGTGGACAGTATTCGCGGACAAGGGGTATCGAACGGGCATACAGCGGGACGATCTTTCGGCGTTCACAGCTTTCCCGCTTTGCGACAGTCGACTTATACCCGGGTTCTTGTGCAACTCAACCCATTGATTATGAAAGAATAATCAGACTTGTCCACAGAAAGGCTGTCGACTAACAACAATCATAAACCTTAGAAACAGAACAGATTCTTCTTTTTCCGGATCCCGACATGAAGTTCAGTGCACAACGTGACGATCTGCTTCACCCACTGCAACAGGTGATCGGTGCTGTCGAACGACGTCAGACCAATCCGATCATGGGCAACGTGCTGATCAATGCCGGTGAAAACGGTTTCAGTCTGACGGCCACCGACTCGGAAATCGAGATTCGTGCCGAACAGGCTCTGATAATCGATCAACCCGGTGCAACTACCGTGCCCGCCAGGAAGTTTCACGACATCATCAAGTCTCTTCCGGACGGCGCCAATGTGACTTTCGAGAGCAGTGCAGCGAAAGCACTCGTGAAATCCGGCCGCAGCCGCTTCACGCTGGCCACCCTCCCCGCCGAGAATTTTCCACACGTCGATGCACTCGTCGATCCGCAGAAGGTACGACTGCCGGTCGAGCAGCTGCTGCGATGCATCAAGGCCACGGCTTTCTCGATGGCACAGCAGGATGTGCGTTTCTTTCTGAACGGCATGCTGCTCGAAATATCGAGCGAGCGTCTTTCCTGCGTGGCCACCGACGGCCACCGCCTGGCACACTGTCAGGTGGCTACCGAAGCCAGTCCCGACGAACCGGTACGTGCCATCATTCCGAGGAAGTCCGTGCTGGAGTTGCAGCGCATGCTCGATACGCGGGACGCCGAAAGCGAACTCGAACTGCTGCTGACGTCACGTCAGTTGCAGGTACGCGCCGGTGATGTGCAGTTGACCACGCGTCTGATCGACGGACGCTTTCCCGACTACAACCGTGTCATCCCGATGGACAGCAACAAGGAAGTCGTGGTCGATTGCCATTCACTCAGAAACTGCCTCGCCCGCGCTTCGATCCTGTCGAACGAGAAATACCGTGGCATTCGTCTTGCGCTGGAAACGGGTCTGCTCAAGGTGTCCAGCCACAATCCCGAACAGGAGGAAGCCGAGGACGAGCTCGAGGTGGAATACCAGGGTGAATCCGTGGAAATCGGTTTCAACGTCAATTACCTCATTGACGTGCTGTCCACGCTGGAAACGGAGAACGCCGTCATTCGTCTCAAGGACTCGGCCAGCAGCGCGTTGATTTCACCCGATGGCAGTGTCGACTCGCGCTATGTGGTCATGCCGATGCGGCTGTAGCGTCCAGTTCGTCAGGCGGCTTGATCGGTGTGTTCCACGTGGAACCTTCTGACTGATGCATCTTGAAGCACTCGACATCCGGTCATTCCGCAACATCGACGACTGCTCGATCGAACCGCACCCTGACTTCAACCTGATTACCGGCGGCAACGGTGCCGGCAAGAGTTCGCTGCTCGAAGCCATTCAGTGTCTGTCCACCGGACACACCTTTCGCACACGCAAGCCGCGCGAACTCATATCACGCGGTGCGGATTCCCTGTCACTGATAGCGCGACTTCGACAGGCGCACACCGGCGCCGAACACCGCTGCGGTGTCGAGCGCTTTCGTGACGGTCGTGTCGAACTACGGCTCGACTACGAACCGGTTCAGCAACTCGCCGAGATCACGCGGCTCCTGCCCGTCAAGGCCATCACTCCCGACAGCCTCAAGCTACTGCTCGAGGGTCCCGACGAACGTCGGCAGTTTCTCGACTGGGGATTGTTCCACGTGGAACCTTCGTTTCTGTCGCACTGGCGGCAGTACCGGCGTGCGCTTGTTCAACGCAATCAGCTGCTCCGGGATCAGGCACCGGTTCGAGAGATCGAATCCTGGAATGAACCTCTGGCTATTTCGGGGGAAGCACTCAATCGCCTGCGGATGGAATACACGGAACGTCTGACCGCGGCCATCAAGACACGTGTTGCCAATGCCGGTTTGCTGCATGAGGCCACGGGCCAGCATGCCGTGGTGTTGTGTGATGACCTCGGTTCCGAACTCGATGACACGCATCTGCACGCCTTGCTGGCACAGCTTCGCTCGCTGGGTAGCCAGATCTTTCTCGCATCGATCGACGCAGTGAGTGATCTCGATGGGATGGAAGCACAGCGTTTCGTGATTTCCGACGGGGTGCTCAAAACAGGTGTATAATTGGTGGGTTACGCCACGCAGACACCTTATGAGTCACGACGACAAGCAATTCGGGGGCGATGCCCCGAAGGACGACAAGGCCACGCCGTTCAGTGAACCGGTGGAAGGTCAATCGCATCCTGATGCACCCCGTGCCAACGCGAAGGGTGACAACGACTCGTACGATTCTTCCAACATCAAGGTGCTCAAGGGGCTTGATGCGGTGCGCAAGCGCCCGGGCATGTACATCGGCGATACCGACGATGGCACAGGCCTGCATCACATGGTGTTCGAGGTCGTCGACAACTCGATCGACGAAGCCCTTGCCGGTTACTGCACGGAAATCCGTATCACCATCCACAAGGACGAATCGGTCAGCGTCAGCGACGACGGTCGCGGCATTCCGGTCGATACGCACAAGGAAGAGGGCAGGTCCGCCGCCGAAGTCATCATGACGGTGCTGCACGCCGGCGGCAAGTTCGACGACAACTCCTACAAGGTGTCGGGCGGATTGCACGGGGTGGGTGTGTCGGTGGTCAACGCCCTGAGTGAATGGCTCGAACTCACCATCCGACGCAACGGGAAGGTGCATCGTCAGCGCTACGAGGAAAGCAAACCCGTCACCGAACTCGAGATCATCGGCAATGCCGAAGGCACCGGCACGGAAATCCATTTCAAGCCCAGTGCGCACACCTTCACCAACATCAAGTTCGAGTACGGGGTGTTGGCCAAACGGCTGCGCGAACTCTCGTTCCTGAACAGTGGCGTGCGCATCGTGCTGGTCGACGAGCGCGACGAACAGACCGACACCTACCAGTACGAAGGTGGCATCAGCGCCTTCGTCGAGCATCTCAACCGCAAGAAGGAAGCGATTCACCCGACCATCCTGCATACCCTCGGCGATCGGGACGACGTTTCGGTGGAAGTCGCGCTGCAGTGGACCGACGGCTACCAGGAAAGCATCTTTTGCTTCACGAACAACATCCCGCAGCGCGACGGTGGTACCCACCTCGCGGGTTTTCGATCGGCCATGACCCGTACACTTAATCAGTATATGGAGTCCGAAGGCGTGACGTCGAAGGCGAAGGTCTCGGCCACGGGTGACGATGCCCGCGAAGGCCTCACGGCGGTTCTGTCGGTCAAGGTGCCCGATCCGAAGTTTTCCTCGCAGACGAAGGACAAGCTCGTGTCCTCGGAAGTGAAGGGCATCGTCGAGTCGGTGCTCGGCGAGTTCATGCACGACTTCCTGCAGGAGAATCCCGCCGAGGCGCGGCAGATCACGGGCAAGATCGTCGAGGCCGCGCGGGCACGCGAAGCGGCAAGGAAGGCGCGCGAGATGACGCGCCGCAAGGGTGCGCTCGACATTGCAGGGCTGCCCGGCAAGCTCGCGGATTGTCAGGAGCGTGATCCCGCGAAATCCGAACTGTACCTTGTGGAGGGTGATTCGGCCGGTGGTTCGGCGAAGCAGGGCCGTGATCGTCGGCGTCAGGCCATCCTGCCGCTCAAGGGCAAGATCCTCAACGTCGAGAAGGCACGCTTCGACAGGATGCTGCAGAGCGCCGAGGTCGGCACGCTCATCACCGCACTCGGCTGCGGCATCGGGCGCGATGAATTCGACATCGACAAGCTCCGCTATCACTACATCGTCATCATGACCGATGCCGTTGTCGACGGTTCGCACATCCGCACGCTGCTGCTGACCTTCTTCTACCGGCAGATGCCGGAGCTGATCCAGCGAGGTCACGTGTACATCGCGCAGCCCCCGCTGTACAAGGTCAAGCGCGGCAAGCAGGAGCGCTATGTCAAGGACGATGCCGAGCTCAACGGTTATCTGCTGCAGCTGGCCCTCGACGGAGCGCGGTTGCACGTCAACGCCGAAGCGCCCACGATCAACGAATCGGCCTTCGAGTCGCTGGCGCAGGAATACATGCGTGTCTCGCTCGTGCTCAACCGCATGGAGCGAAGCGTCAGTCGTGACATCCTCGATGTCATGCTCAATCTGGCACCGCTGGTCGAGAACGCGCTGGGTTCCCGTGAGGCCGTCGAGCAGTACGCCAGCGAACTGACGTCCGTACTGAACCGGGAACTTCGCGAGGACAACCGCTATCACGAAGAAGTGTTCGAAGACGAAGGACGCTACGGTATCCGTCTGATTCGCCGTGTCTACGGCAATGACAGAATCGTGACGCTCGACCCGATGTTCTTCATGTCACCCGATTACCGCATCCTCGCGGCGCTGGCCGACAAGCTCGACGGCATGCTCGAAGAAGGCGCTCTGGTGGCACGCGGCGAACGGCAGCAGGCGGTGTCGAGTTTCAAGGAAGCGATGGACTGGCTCATCGACGAATCCAGACGCGGTCTCACCATCCAGCGCTACAAGGGTCTCGGCGAGATGAATCCCGAGCAGCTCTGGGAAACCACCATGGACCCCGCGGCGCGGCGCATGCTGCAGGTGAGCATCGAGGACGCCATCGCGGCCGACGAAGTGTTCGATACGCTGATGGGCGATCAGGTGGAGCCGAGGCGTGATTTCATCGAACGCAACGCGCTGCAGGTCTCGAACCTCGATATCTGATCGTGTCGACCGCGCGTTCCGCAATCGCGTCCGGCACGGTTCGAACCGTCAGTCATCCATCGGCACGAGTGCTTTCCCGAAGCTCGTGCTAAGGCAACCTCTGCAGAGTGAAGCGTCGTGAGCACCTTGATCAACCGTCCTGACTGGAACGCCATTGATGTCGCGAAGATCGAGCCGGAACTCGACCGGCTCATCACGGCCTATCGCGATGTGGTCGCAGGTGTCGAGCATCAGGACGCGCCCACCTGGGATTCGCTCGTGCAACCGCTCGTCGAAGCCCAGCAGGCGCTGCTGCGCTTCTGGTCGCCGATCTCGCACCTCAACGCGGTCGTGAACAACGAGGCACTTCGGGAAGTCTACAACCGCTCGGTGCCCAGGCTGAGTGCGCTCTGGACCGAACTCGGTCAGAACGCAGCGCTGCAGAAGAGCATGCAGCGGCTGGCAGACAGTGAAGAATTTGCAAGCCTGTCCCCGGCTCGGCAGCAGCAGATCCGGCACGAACTGCGTGATTTCGAACTCGGTGGGGTGGCCCTGCCGGAGGATGAAAAGGCGCGTTTCAGCGAACTCGCGCAATCACTCTCGCTGCTGCAGACGGCCTTCGCCGACAACGTGCTTGATGCCACCAACGCCTGGGAGAAGTGGATCACGGATGTTTCCGATCTTGCCGGCCTGCCGGATTCGGCCGTTGCCGCGGCGCGCCAGCGCGCGGAACGGAAGCGAGCGACACAGAGCAATGGCGAGGAGGGCGATTCAAGTCCGGATGCCGGAATCGAAGCGGGGGACAGCGCCGCCTCGACGGTGCCGGCCGGGGAGGGCGCCGAAGAGTGGCTCATCAACCTCGAATTCCCGAGCTACATCGCGGTCATGACCTACGCCGACAACCGCGAGCTTCGCCAGGAGATCTACACGGCCTTCGTCACCCGTGCCTCCGAACTCGGCCCCGATGCCGGTCGTTTCGACAACGGCGAAACCATGCAGAAGATCCTCATGCAGCGCGCCGAGATCGCGAAACTGCTCGGTTTCGCCAACGCGGCCGAACTCTCGATGGTGAAGAAGATGGTGGAGACGCCCGAGCAGGTGCTCGGTTTTCTCGAGGAACTCGCCGAAAAGTCGCTGCCGCAGGCACGTGCCGAAATGGCCGAACTCGAGGCCTTCGCCGCGGAGCACCTCGGGCTCGACTCGCTCCAGGCCTGGGACGTACCCTACGCGTCCGACAAACTGAAGCAGCACAAGCACGATCTCTCCGACGAGGATCTCAAGCCCTATTTTCCGGCCAGTCGCGTCGTTCCCGGGCTGTTTGCCGTGGTCGGCAGGCTCTTCGGCCTGCGCATCGAGCCGGTGGAGGGCGCCGAGGTCTATCATCCCGACGTCACGCTCCATGCGGTGTTCGACCGGAATGGCGAGCGCCGTGGCGAGTTCTATTTCGACAACCACGCTCGCGAGAAGAAGCGCGGCGGTGCCTGGATGGATGTCTGTACCGATCGCGTCAGGCTCGACGCCGGCGTGCAGTTGCCGATCGCCTATCTCACCTGCAACCTCACGCCGCCCGTGGGCGACGACCCGGCGCTGCTGACGCATGCGGAAGTCACGACCCTCTTTCACGAGTTCGGCCACGGGCTGCACCACATGCTCACGCGCATCGACGCGGGCGGCGTGTCGGGTATCAACGGTGTCGAATGGGATGCCGTGGAACTTCCGAGCCAGTTTCTCGAGAACTGGTGCTGGGAGCGCGAATCCATCGACATGATGTCGGGGCACTATCAGACGGGCGAGAAGATTCCCGATGAGCTGCTCGCGCGACTGCAGGCCGCGAAGAACTTCCAGTCGGGAATGCAGATGGTGCGGCAGCTCGAGTTCGCACTGTTCGACATGCACATCCACATCGATTCCACGCCGGAGGCCGCCGCCGACATCCAGGGCACCCTAGATCGCGTGCGCCGCCGGGTTGCGGTGCTGCCGGTGCCCGACTTCAACCGCTTTCAGCACAGCTTCTCGCACATCTTTGCCGGTGGCTATGCGGCGGGTTATTTCAGCTACAAGTGGGCCGAGGTGCTTTCCGCCGATGCCTTCGCGCTGTTCGAGGAGAAGGGCATCTTCGATGCCGCCACGGGCGAGGCCTTCCTCACCGAAATTCTCGAAGTCGGCGGTTCGCGCCCGGCCATGGTTTCCTTCGAAGCATTCCGCGGCCGCAAGCCCGAGGTGGATGCGCTGCTTCGCCACAGTGGCCTCGCCACCTGACCCTTCGCATGGGGACAGGCATGCAATACGCGGATCTGCGCGAATTCATCGCGGGACTCGAACGGCGCGGTGAGCTCAGGCGCATCCGTACCGAACTCGACCCGAAGCTCGAAATCACCGAAGTGGCCGATCGCGTGCTGCGTGCCGGTGGGCCGGCGCTGTTGATCGAAAACCCGAAGGGTTCCGATGTGCCGCTGCTCGCGAATCTATTCGGCACACCCGAACGTGTCGCGCTGGGCATGGGCGAGGAGTCCATCGAAGCGCTTCGCGAAGTCGGGCGTCTGCTTGCCTTTCTCAAGGAACCCGATGCGCCGAAGGGCCTCCGTGACGCCTGGCAGTCGCTGCCCCGCTTCCGCAAGGTGCTGGACATGGCGCCGAAGGTGGTCGGCCATGCCCCCTGTCAGGAAGAAAGCTGGGACGAAATCGATCTCTCGCGCCTGCCCGTGCAGACCTGCTGGCCGGGTGATGCCGGGCCGCTCATCACCTGGGGGCTCGTGATCACACGCGGGCCGCGGAAGAAGCGTCAGAACATGGGCATCTATCGCCAGCAGGTGATCGGTCCGAACAGGACGATCATGCGCTGGCTCGGGCACCGCGGTGGCGCTCTCGATTACCGGGACTGGCAGGAAGCACACCCGGGCGAGCCCTTTCCGGTGGTCACGGTGCTCGGCGCCGACCCGGCAACTATTCTCGCTGCCGTCACGCCGGTGCCCGATACGCTGTCGGAGTACGCCTTCGCAGGCCTGCTGCGCGGCAGGCGCACGCGCCTTGCGAAAGCCACGCTGTCCGACCTGCAGGTGCCGGCCTCGGCCGAGTTCGTGCTCGAGGGCTTTCTGCACCCCGGTGACACTGCGGCAGAGGGGCCCTTCGGGGATCACACCGGGTACTACAACGAGGTCGATCACTTTCCCGTGTTCACGATCGAGAAGGTGACGCAGCGGCGCAACCCGATCTATCACAGCACCTATACCGGTCGACCGCCCGATGAGCCTGCCATCCTCGGCGTGGCCCTGAACGAAGTGTTCGTGCCGATCCTGCAGAAGCAGTTTCCCGAAATCGTCGACTTCTACCTGCCACCCGAAGGCTGCTCCTACCGCATGGCCGTGGTGAGCATCAGGAAGCAGTATCCGGGGCATGCCAAGAGGGTCATGCTTGGCGTATGGTCCTTCCTTCGCCAGTTCATGTACACGAAGTTCGTGATCGTGGTGGACGACGATGTCGACACGCGTTCCTGGGAAGACGTCATCTGGGCCATCACCACGCGCATGGATCCGACACGTGACACCACGCTGATCGACAACACGCCCATCGACTATCTCGATTTTGCCTCACCCGTCTCGGGCCTCGGTTCCAAGATGGGGCTCGATGCCACGAGCAAGTGGCCCGGTGAAACCACGCGGGAGTGGGGCGTGCCGATTCGGCAGGATGAGGCGGTCAGGGCGCGCATCGATGCGCTCTGGGACGAACTGCAACGGGAGTTGCAGTGCTAGCCCGGAAATCTCACCCCACCATTGAAAAAGGCCCCGCTCTGAGGCATAAATGCAAGTACGACCAAGCAGTTATGCGTCAACCAGAGGACAGGGC
>PDWJ01004344.1_pt1 | contig 12582 bp, 13 predicted proteins | sample 1430881 | NCBI WGS metagenome assembly PDWJ01 (sample SAMN01162460, study PRJNA174530) | Oral metagenome, whole genome shotgun sequencing project. | biome: Marine environment; feature: Marine mammal; material: Swab sample of the gingival sulcus; isolation source: swab sample of gingival sulcus... | reverse complement strand
TCAATTATTTCAGATTTTGCTGATAATTCTTGACTTAATTGTATAATATTCTCCCTTTCTTGTAAAAGTTCATTATTAACAATTTCAATGTCTTTTTGTAAAGAAGAGTGTTCCCGTTTAAAATCAAAAAGTTTATTAGCCTGTACTTCAATGAATCTTCTAAAAACATCAGTATTTATGTCATTACGAAATTTTAAAGCTTTTTTTAAAAAACTGAAAGCATTAGTAATATTAGATTGATAAAAATTCTCTCGTGCCTTTTTATAGTAATAATCAGCCTTTCCTGTATTTAGCTGTTCTGTAATTAAAGTATCAGGTGTTTCATTTTTAGCAAATTCTAATACTGCTGGTGCTGTTTTTATGGCATTACTATTTAGTTGTGTTTTTAATACTAATCCATTAAGAGACGTACAACGGCTTAATGCTACATATACTTGACCAGGGGCAAAAGCTCTACTTAAATCGGCTATAACTTTATTAAAAGTTAATCCTTGACTTTTATGAACGCTAATTGCCCAAGCTAATCTTATCGGAAATTGTTCAAATGTACCAATAACTTCATCTATTATTTTTTTTCGTTTCTTGTCATAGGTGTATTTAACATTTTCCCAAGTAGTCCTTTCAACCTCAACCTTTGACTCATCATCAAAAATAACAATTATTGAAGACTTATCAAGATGCTTTATTTTACCAATTTTACCGTTATAGTATCTTTTGTTAAGACCAATATCATTTTTTATAAACATAACTTGTGCTCCTATTTTAAGTTGTAAATGGTCTTCTGTTGGCTTATGTCCATTAGGAAAAATTCCTGTCACATTAGCATCATAGGTAAATAGTGTTTTATCAAGTTTGTTTAATTTAGACAAATTAGTTTCATTAACAATTTTATTGTGTGTTGCCAAGATTATATAATCTTCTCCATTGTCCGAAAAATCAGGGTTGTATTTTGCATTTAAAGTTCTAAAATCTTGTTCGGTAAGCTGATTAACTCTTACTCGATTAAGTAAATCAATAAATTCTATTTCGTTTTGTCTATATATTTTTTTTAATTCAATATAAACTGGTTTATTACATTCTATAACTTTAGAACTAAAAAAGAAAGGTGTTTTATAAAACTCAGAAAGAATTTTCCACTGTTCATCATCAGCAATAGGGGGTAATTGAAAAGCATCTCCTATTAAAATTACTTGTACTCCACCAAAAGGCAATAATGGTTTTTTTCTGAAAGCTCTTAAAATTTTATCAATAACATCTAACAAATCAGCTCTAACCATTGAAACCTCATCAATGATTAGAACTTCCATATTTGTTATTATCTCTCTCTTTTCCTTCTTATATTTGAATGTTGTATAGATGGTTGCCTTATTATCCGTTGTTGTCTTGGTTTGCAGTCTTGAATCGTTGGGAACAAAAGGTCCAAAAGGAATTTGAAAGAAAGAATGAATGGTTACTCCTCCCGCATTTATTGCAGCAACACCTGTTGGAGCAACAACAACAGTATTTCTATCTATGATACTTGTAATATATTTTAGAAAAGTCGTTTTACCTGTTCCTGCTTTTCCTGTAAGAAAGATTAGCTTATCGGTATCTTTAACAAATTCTACCGCTTTGTTAAATTCAATGTTATTATTATCTAATTTAAAATTTTCCAAAGTACAATGTGTTACTATCTTAATTTATTTAGCATTCTAATAGCTTCTGTATTGCCGAGATTTGCAGCTTGCACTAACATATCAATAGCCTTGTTTTCTTTTCCCGCTAAATTAAATATTTGCGAAAGTAACAAGTATGTATTTGAATATTGATTATTATATGAAAGAGCCTTTTTACAATCATCAAGAGCTTCATTTAATTTGCCTAAATTTTTTAAAGCATTAGCTCTATTATTGTAAATACGTTCAATAGGGACTCCTAATAAAACACCTCCATCTAAGCCTTCAAGGTCTGGATTAGATTTTGTATTAGGATGTTGTTTCTTTAGATTCAATGCTCTGGTATAGTTTTTTACAGCCTTCTCATTATCTCCTAAGTTTAGATAACAAAATCCTACTTGATGATACAAGGCATATATTTGAACCTCATTATTAGCCAACTCTATTGATAAATTATAGTCAATAATTGCCTTTTCGTACTTTTTTAAATCCTCATAAACATTAGCTCTAAAAGCATAATGTTTCCAATCATTTATATCTGAAACTTCTATAGTTTTATTAATATTATTAAGAGATTCTTGTAAGTTGCCTCTCAGATAATCATTTGTCGCTTGGGTATAATAAACCAAATAGCCAGAATCCAAGCCTCTTTGCATATTTGAAAATGTTCTTTTTTCATTCTTCTTTCTCTTAAAATTGTCAAATAGTCCCATAATCTTTATTTAAATTCTGTTAAAAACACTTAATAATCCCTTTTTCATCATATCATGATATTCTTTTTCACTGGAATGTATGGATATTCCGTTATTATTTTGGAATATAACAAGCATATCCTCTCCATTAAAATCGTCATTATCATCTTCATAAACAGCTTCTAATGACCCCATGATTGAGGTTTTAACTGTGATTTTTAATCCATTTACAAACAATCTTTCAAATTGTCTTTTTGAAAAATCTAAATGGTTATGTTCACTATAATTGGGACTATTAAACATTGAAGTTATAACACCTCCTACTTCTGCTGAACCAAGAGCAATATATACATTTTCTATTAAGGATAATGATTTTACTTTGTCAGTGTTATCTAATGTATTTTTAATTTTATTAAATGTTTTTTCAAATTCATTTAATATGTATATACTTGAAACTCCTCCAAAGAACCCACCGACTTCATAAAAACCAATAGGTTTAAAAAACATGCCATGTTGGTCACGTGTAAATAGTTCAAAATTAATATTCCCAAATTTTGTTTTTTTGAAACGAAATTGCAAGTCTTTATATTCAAAAGGTAATATACCATTTGAAGATTTTTTGATTTTTTTTGCTTTTTTTACAGCTTCTTTTGAAAATAAAGCTGAAACAAATAGTTCTGATATATTCTCCATTTTTTGTTTGTATTAATCTAACACTGTAATATGAATTTACTGTCTAAAACTTGTGGCATAGTATTTATGACAAGTATCTCAACTTTTTTTCCATTTCTTCAACTTTAGCGTAATTGCCAATTTTAGAATAGCAAAGTCTTAAATTTTTCAAGGCATCATCATTATTAGGCATCAACTTTAATGCTTTGTCAAAATATTCTATTGCCGTATTAATATCATCAATTTCATAAGCATCAGCACCTTTGTTATTAAGAATATCACTTTGCATTGCTATTCTCATTTTGTCTTCCAATGAAATGCTTGTATTCCATTTGTGATGAAAATTCTTAAAGTTATCAAAATCAGAATAATTATCTGTATTTTTAGTTTGAAGCTTATTGCTGGCTTTTTCGTAAATAATTTCTGCATTTTTTGCATACATGTGTAAAGATATTTTATTTATTTGATTATTTGTTTTGTGTAAAGTTATTCCGTAATCTGAGAAAGAATACCCCATGTTATCAGTTCCAAATCCTCTTAAAATAATTTTGTTCTTAGTTTCTTTAACCATCTTCATTTGTTTTTCAGACATTTGAATATTATCTCCCCACATAGGGTGATTGCCACTCATAGTGTAAATTGTAACATAAAACACTTTATTGTCATAAGATTTAATTCTTATCCCTCTCCATGCTCCTTTATTGTTTGCATCTGATTTTTGACCATTATTAATTCTTGTGTGGTCATCGGATAAAAATTTAAAATTATTTAGACTTATTGAAGGTTTGTAATCTTCTTGCCTAATTTGCTCATTATTAGTTTTATCATGTATCGTAGGTTTACTGTTTTTAACCATATTATTGGTATTTTGATTAGTGCCTTTGTTGGCATAATAGAGGAAAAGAACTAAAAAACTTATTAAAATAATAATGGGAATCATTTTGTCAAATTTTTAATTTGTTAATACTTTTTTATTAAAATGGATACAATAATTTAGTAGGACATTTTTTTGTCTTGTAAAATGTATGAAATCTTATATTTTGAAAACATAACCCTGTATTTTTCTTGACATAAGAATATCTTAATTCTAAAACATCTTCAAGGTCTTTTATAAAGGTTTCAGCTCTTCTGAAAGTTTTACACTCAGTCTCTACCATTGGAGTTTCCAAATACGTATTTATTTTATCTCTCAAGTATTCATACTGATTACCTTCAAATCTGTAAGCTACAGCACTTAATATATCTGCATTAAACAGAAGATATATCTCTTTAGTTATTTCTAAATCAAATAATGTTTTAAAATCCCCTTTAATGTACTTGTAGCAATCATACATTAATGTTAATGAGAGACCTAAATCTACACTCTCTAAGTCAAATTCGTAATTTTCATATTGTTCTCCTATTACAAATTTCAGCTCTCTGTATATGTTTTTTTCATTCATTTTTAGTTTTTAGTTTGTCTACAACTTGTTTTATGGTACAATATATTAATTGTAATACACTCATTACTAAATATATATTATATATACCCCACCCTTTTAATTTCACAAATATAATTATTTTATCATAAATGATAACCGTTTGGGTGGAAAAAATTATCATTTTTGACAACTCAAAATTTTATTTATTATGTCAGATAAAAAACAACTTCAAGAAACAATAGGCAAAAAGATTAGACAACTAAGAGAGTCAAAGGGAATAGCACAGCAAGATTTAGCAGCTAAATGTAACTTTGAAAAATCCAATATGGCAAGATTAGAGGCAGGAAATACTAATCCTACAATTTACACCTTGTATAAAATTGCTCAAAGCCTTGATATTTCATTGTCTAAAATTGTTTCTGACTTAAAATAATAGCTATTATACCTATCTCCAATAATGGTTAATACCTTTTATTATACCTTTACACCAACAGGAGTGATAAGTGTCCACCCTTAATGCAAAAACTAACATCAACAATCAATATGATTGCAATTTTTATATAGTACGGAAAAAAATATGGTCTAATGAGGATATATAACCTATAATAGTTTTTTATCTGCTGGCAAATATTGTTTCTGACTACATTTACCTATTAATTGTCTATATAATTAAGTGTACCAGAAAGGTATTAAATAATACACCTTTCCGGTACACTAAACTCAAACTAAGAGGCATAAGCCATATTATTATCAAACTGCTGTATTTTAGGTTGATATTGGTTTGTAGCTTGCTCTGTTTGTTCTTTTACAGTTTCTGGTGTGTATACCCACCTGTGAGCCATTGATATTATTTCACCTGTTTCTTTAACTGTAAAACTATAGGGTTCACATTCTTGCTTTACAATGCTACCAGGCATTTCTGTGCCTATTAGGGCTTTACAAGTTTGCTCATCAAAGGTTGATGATATTCTTGCTTTTTTTGCTGATGCATAATACTGTCCTGTTGATTTGCTTAATAGCATTTCAAGACCTCCTTGAAGTTCCAAAACAAAAAATGAACTTCCATCTTCTTTTTGTCTCTTTTGATAACTGATAATTTTAACCATTGTATATAAATTTTTGAGTTGAACAATTCCACCAGGAACAAGTAAAAATATTAAACCAAATCTTAACAGCTATCACCTTGTTAATTAGTGGTCTGAATATTTTTTGTTATCTCTAATTCTGGTGGGGGACTTTGAATTTTAGACATAGGTGGGGGTATTATATAGGGAGGTTTGTGTAAACTTATTTTAAGGATAAAATTTTTTTTCAGAAAAAATTTGTAACTTTGTAAAGTGATTGACAAATAGTATTATTTATTATTACGTTTTTTAATGGATATAAGTTTTAATAATAGTAATCTCAAAAAATATGCGAATAACCAAACCAAAGGAATTAAAGCCTTAGGAAAAATAAGATATAAAAGATTTAAAATGAGATTAGACCAGTTGAAAGCATCAAAGACTTTAGAAGATTTAAGGTATCAAGCTGGAAGATTTCATGAATTAAAAGGTGAGAGAAAAGGACAATGGGCTTGTGATTTAGACCACCCTTACAGATTAATATTCAAACCTCAAGAAGAACCCATACCCACAGATGAAGGAGGTTGTTTTATTTGGATTGAAATTATTGCAGTTGAGATTCTTGAGATTACAGACTATCACTAAAAAATAAAGAGTTATGGAAACAATTAATCAATATTATCCCGAAAGTGTAACACAGCCTTCTGAATTTTTGAAGGAATTGTTAGAAGAAATCAAAATGACTCCAAAGGAGTTTGCTGTTATGACAAGAAACCCTGTTAAAACAATTTTGGCAGTATTAAATGGAGATTATCCTATTACTCCTGATATGGCTATAGCATTTGAGCAAGTTTTGAGAGTACCTGCTCACTTTTGGAATGAAGCACAAATTAATTACGATGACTACAAGGCAAGAATTAATTGTCAGAAGAATGTGGAACAAACTCAGATTGTATAAGGATAGGATATTTATAACACTAATTATAACATTGGAACTAAATTTATTCTAATCAATTATTTTTGAGAATAGTATCTCATAAACAGTCTTTGTAATCTAATATTTTTATTGTATATTTGCACGATAAAACAGTGCCCAGCTATGCATTTGCCATAGTGCTGCACTTTAAAACAGTACAATTTGCCCGGATTTTCTCTGGGCTTTTTTATTTAAAATAGCCTAAGCTCCAATACATAGAGCTTAGGCACAAATCAACTCAAAAACCAATGGTAATTATCTTCACCACTGATGCTTTTAGCAAGGCTTTGGGTAAACTCAAATACATTTAGGTTTCTGCCTAAAAAAGTGTCTATATAGCTACTTTTATTGGCTGATGTAAACAAGTTATATACATTCCAAAGATTAATCCTGCCATTTTCATTTTTACCAAATCTGTTATCTTTATAAAAATCTCGTGCAATAGTTGAAACCTGACTGTCATTTAATGTGAAATTAGGAATTGCCTTTTTATACTTTTGAGGCAGATAATTATACAATCTAATTCTACCTATTAGTTGAGCAAATTGATGTTCTGTAAGCTCATATTTAGCCAACTGCCTCATGTGTTCTAAATGCTTTTCAGCCTCATAATTCTGCAATACATTTACAACTTTTTCGTATAATTCAATCACAGAACTTACCCTAATTTCCTCAACTGTACCATCAGAAGACACACACAAATTACAACATACCATATTCTGAAAACCTACAAAAAACTTAAATTTTTCAATAGTCTTTTTGCTGTATAAATTTTCTGTATTATAGGCTCTTACACCACCTATCATTAAGGATAATTTATTCCCGTTTATGGTGTCTGTAATACTTGGTATTCTCATTATAAAAGCCATTCTCTCATAGTAGATAGTTTTCTCATTATCAAGTAAATCCTTTACAGGTTTATGAATTGCTGATGGTATTCTACCTTTAATTTGATGACTAATTCTAATTTCTGGTTCAGTAACTTGATGGTGTGTAAAAACCTTGTTTACAGCATTTTTTACTAAATTTATAAACTCAAAATGTGCAATGGTTTTTTCATTATCTTTGCTAAACACAGGTATTATACAGTCATTTTCTAAATGATAGAGGCTAACACTTTTTGTATTAGCCTCTATAAATGGAGATTTGGGTAAAACCTCTATATCGTGATTATTTCCTATATTAAACGGATTTTCTTCAATGATACCAGAACCTATTGGTATCTTCAACCTTTTATCTCTTCCTGGTACTTTTTTAATGGGAATTAATTGTAGTTCCATTGTTGCTAAAATTTTTAGGGTTAGTTAAATGTTCAAGTTGTTGCTTTTTACTTATAAAATTATCTTTTAAACTTTGTTGAAAACTTGGAAACTCATTATAAATCTTTGTCAGCTCCGATATGGACAATGCAGAATTTATCTTACTTATCACTTCTTCTGGTGAGATAGGTTTTGCATTACACCATTTAAGTAATCTTTCTCCTGTTTTCTCTGTGATTAAAAACTCAGGTTTATTCATAAACAGCCCTGTTCTATCTTTACTTGCTTTGGCTAAATGCTGTTCATTTACAAGCTCAAAATTTACAGTCAGTTCATACTCAAAACCATCACGTGTAATCTCTTTTGTGCCATGTTTTACAACTTGTGTTCTGCCATTACTTCCCACATCAAGAGAATAATCTATTTTTCTCCTGGTGGTGGTAATGATATGACAAGTTGATTGTAGAATTTTATCAATAAATGATTGGTGTCTTGGTGTTACTTTTGCCCAATCTTGAAATCTGCCTCCAAGTTGTTCATGTATTTGCAAACAGCCTCCTGTACCTTGCCATTCATGGGTAATACTATCAACGATAACAACCTCCATACCTGCTTTTTCACACACTTGAATGGCTTGTATATACCTTTCTGGTGAATATGGTGATTTAAGGTCTAAAACATTAAAATTACCCAAGTCAGAATATAAACTTGCTGATGAATTTTCTGTGTCAATAAGAGCTATTTTGCTCCAATTTTTTGTCATACCATAGGCTAACAACAATGCTGAATAGGTTTTACCAAAACCTGATGCACCAGAGATGCCTAATCTTAATTTTACGTTTTCTCTTTTACTTTGTCTTAATTGCATAATTTTTAAATTTAATGGTTAATACTTTTGTTAATTGTTTCACTTTGAAATTTATAAGGCTAATCTTTAAATTGGATTAGCCTTATAAATTATTAATTATACCAGAAATTATAAGTCCATAAATAATCTGTTTTCTTTATCTAAATCTTCATTTGAAAACTCTTTTAAATATGCCATGGTTACAGATACATCACTATGTCCCAGCATCTCAGATATTTTCGCAATAGGCGTACCTGCCACTTTCAAGATTGTTGCAAACGACCTTCTGCCTACATATGTAGTAATATTTTTATTTATTCCTGCTAACCTTGCAATTTCTTTAAGTCTCTTATTGTATTTAGATATAACCTTACGTCTTCTATTAAATATTTGTTTGGGAGTCAAATCATTACTTAATAAAATTGGAAATACATAGTCAGTAGGTCTGTGCTGTGCTTTGTAGAAATCTAAAATCTCTTGCACTGCTGGAATAATTTCCATATTAAACTTTCCTTTTGTTTTAGAGCGTACATAATAAATTCGACCATTCTGTATATCAGACCACTTTAGATGCATCATATCTTTAAAATTCATACCACGTGTATAAATAGAAAACAAAAAATACATATATGATTCTAACAGATGAGGATGTTCGGTTAAATCTAAATTCTTAATTTTCTTAAATTCTTCTAAAGATAAGAATATTTTTTTATTTTCAGATTTTAAATGTGAGAATTTATAATCTTTAAACGGGTATAAATCTTTTGATATAAAATTTCTTTTTATTGCCTTATTAAACAAGGCTTTAAACTCACGCATTTTAAACTTAATACCTCCACCGGTATTTCCATTTTCTCTTAAAAACACTTCATATTTTCCTAAAAATTCAGGTGTAACATCCTTGAAGCTAAAATTTTCACCTTTGAATTTCATTAAAGAGTTTTTTGTAGTTTTGTATGCTTCAGCATTGCTAATTTTACCTGCTCTTATTTCTTCATCGATAATTTCATCAAAGAAGTCTATTACTTTAAGATTGTTGGATTTTCTTTTACCTCTAAATTTTTCTTCAAATTCACTTAAACTAAAATCGATACCATTAATTTGGAAGTCCCTAATTATTTGTAGAGCCTTTGACTTAATTTGTAAGATAATTTGATTTTCTAATTGATAATTTGTGTGTTTCTTTGTAAATTGCTCATTGACAAAACACTCTTTCTTACATGTTAATCCTAAACTTATGCTTTTTCGATTCCTGTCTTTTAGTACTCGTAGGTAAACCGCATATTTGCCATTGGACAAAGGTTTCCCATCAAGCACCAATTTAACTGTTGCTTTTATCATTTTAATAAATATTTAATGGTTAATAAGAGGTGGTAGACTTACCACCTCTTGAATATTTGTAGTACAGCAAGTCTTGCAAGTTTTGCAGACTTACATTATATTTTTTTGTAACATCCTTTTTTTATTTTTTTAATTATTTTTCTTTTCTGCCATTGAGATAGTTTGTCATCCATTGTTCTTGTAGGTATACCATATCTTTCACCTACCAAAATAGCATCTTTTCTCTCAAAAGTTCCATATTCATTATTACCTACATTATCTAAAATATCTTCATCTTGTATTGATAAAAAACCATTATCCAAAGTTTTGAAAGTGTATAAACTATGTCTTAATAGTGTTTTGATTAAGTTTAAAGCAGTCATAAAATCTTCATTGGAACAAACCAAAGACTTTTGCCCCTTAATGATATTTTCATTATTTCTGATTACGGTAAAAATCATTGCTATTCTAAACATTATCAATCCATGTCTATATAGATTTGGTGTAAAATCTTCAATATTTTTAGTAATGTCGGTATGTATAATTTGAAGCCTTTTTAGGAATTTTGTTCTTTGTTCTGGTGTGAATGAAAACTCTATTGTGTCTTTTAATTTTATAAGACTGCCATACAAATCAAAGATTTTCCTACCAATAGTGATAAAAACATCTTTATTTTCTCTGTTTTTAGGAGCAAATACATCTTTAAATTTACTTATTTCATCAAAGTTATAAATTATAAATCTTGAAAAAAGTCCATTTTGTTTTGATTGAATAATTGGTTTCAACTGGTCTGGTGTACCTGAAATTACCACTGCCAATTTAGGTTCTTGTATGTCTTCAAATACTTTTTCTACCTTTCTACTTATTGATGCTGGCTCGTGATGAAATCCTTTTCTTAAAACATCAGAATAGTTAGACCAGTCATTTTTAAACATTTGTCCCATAGTGTCTGCCTCACTTTCTATTATTAAAAGTCCGTGTTTGCTACTACCTAAATATGAATACATTTCAGCCGTACTAGTATTTGCCGGCAGAATCTTTATTTTTATAGGAGGACAAGGTTTGTTATTTTTATTATCTCCTTTGTCTTTACTTTTTTTATTTTGCTGACAATCAGTATATTCCTTTTTGCTTTCAGAAAGTATTTTATTGTGTATGTCTTGAATTAGTAGCCTTGCATAATTCATACTGCCTTTCCCACTTGCAGGAGGGGCAATTATTATTGCGTATAAATGTGGATATACTGTATTGCCATCATAAATACCACAAATATTAGGTAAGCAGCTACTAATTACTCCAATACTTGAAATAAGCACAATATCCTTTTCTCTACCTTCAAAATTATTTGTTAAAGACTTCAAATCTTCTGGAAGTCTATGATAAATGCTTTGTTCAATAAATCTTCTTTCCATCTGAATTCTTATTTAAATGTTTGACAATTTTTTGTTCTACTTCCTCAATACTTTTAGACCTGTTGGATAACATCCAATTGTCTAAATCTTCTTTCTGAAAATACATTTTACCTCCATTGGGTTTGCTAAAAGGTATTTTTCTTTGTTGTGTTAATTTGTATAATGAGGATTTACTTATATCCAAATACTTACTGGCTTCATTTGTGTTGAAAATATTTTTTTGCATATTAAATTTTTTAATCCCCCTTGTCGACTAAAATATATGGGGGTTGTTTACGGGTGCAATATTAAACAAGAAAAAAATAAATTTCTTTGAACTGTAAGGAGTGTGTAAGGTAAAAGTGTAAGGTTTTTTACTTGGAATTTTCTCTAATGAAATTAGATGTGCTTTTGGAATTACCTATAAAACAAGATGTTAAGATAGAAGTATTGTTTGCTCAATAAAGAATAATCATTGGGATAATTGTTTATTTTTGTACACAAACCGTACAGTAGTAATGTTGTGTTTGTGTAAACATCTATCTGTCAGAGTATTAGACGGGGTAAAAGTAGCTTGATAATAAAAATGTTAATTTACTTTTATAAGAAGTTTAAGGAGGTGATTTTTCTATTACAGAAAGTAGATTATTTATGAATTATTTGTTTAAAAAAATCTTCAATTTCAGATGCTTTTCTTTTATGTTCTACATTTTTAATTTTTTTTAATCTATTGATATTGGTATCATAGATGCTTTTTGAAATGGGTTTTCCTTTTTTCTTTTCCGTAGTTTTAGTTATAAATCTACCAGAATCAATAATTCTTTTTCTACTGAAATCACTAAATAAAGGCATCATATTTTTTATTATAGTTATGATTAATGGAGTACTACAATTAAAATTTAGAGAAGTTTTGCAATTTTGTTGAAAAAGCACAGATTTAAAGTCCTCAAAAGAAAATTTCTCATCATCAATATATAAATTATTTGCTAAAAAATCATAAATTTCTTCTAAATTGGAATAGTATTTAGGTTTCAATGTAAAATAAGTATTGTTCAATTGAGATTCTGTATTAAAACTGTGATGTGTTTCAAGATAGTTATTTATTGTTTCGTAAGTTTTTTTGCAAACAGGATATTTTGTAAAGGTTTCTGCATTTTCTTCTTTTGTCTTTTCCAATAAGTGTAATATTGAAGTAAAGTATTTATATTTGCTTGTTAGATTTAATGATATATTAGCTTTTTCTATTTCAGATTTTAGTTTACTTGTAGCTTTTTTCAAAATATCA
>PDWJ01004655.1_pt1 | contig 12583 bp, 13 predicted proteins | sample 1430881 | NCBI WGS metagenome assembly PDWJ01 (sample SAMN01162460, study PRJNA174530) | Oral metagenome, whole genome shotgun sequencing project. | biome: Marine environment; feature: Marine mammal; material: Swab sample of the gingival sulcus; isolation source: swab sample of gingival sulcus... | reverse complement strand
TATCAATACGAAATGTTGAAAGAAAATCCGTACAAATACACTTCTGATGATGTGTTTTTTACAGTATTTGCAACTCGTAAAGAAATTGACAAAAAAGACTGGAAAGTCGAGCGAAAAAAGTTTTTCTCAAAAGGTCAGCCTTGCTTCAGAGCTTCCCCTCTTACCAAAAGATATGGATGGGGTGTTCACAGTAATGAAAATGGGAAGATTGCGATTTATGGAGCAGATACTCAAGAATATCAGAATTTTGTTGCTAACGAAACGATTAGAAAAGTAAAAGCGATGAAATCAAAAAGATAACAAAATGGAATTTGGATTTTCTGAATTAAACGGGCTTGGAATTTTAATAGCAACTATTGCCTATTCGGCTTTTAGTGGAGTTTAGCACAGACAATTTACATTTGGGAAAAAATGAGAAGCCGCAATAGGGTTTGAACGACTAGAAAGATGGAAAGAAACAAATATCTATTATATCGTTCCCCTGATTGGTTGCTTTTAAATCCGACTTGTTATCCGTATTCATAATTCATAGTAAATAAAACAAAAAAAAGAATAAAAATGATACAAGACGTACTTATAGGATTAGGAATAGCTATATTGATATTTATGGTAGTTTATGTTATGTTTAGCGGAAAATCAAGAAAAAGATGACTAAAGCAAATATAAAAAAGAAAATACACATTATCATTGAAATTATATTAATACTTATAGCCTTTGGTATAGTAAATCCATTTATTGATTTTATGTATCAATACAAACTAATGAAAATAAAAGAAGTTAATCCTGATGTAATCGATGATATAAATTACCTTTTTTCTCCTTCATTAATAAAGGGCGATAAATTGTTATTATATATAAGTTTTTTGATTATCATAATATGTTACTATAGCTTTAAATATACTGTTTATTTAATTAATGAGAAAAATAAATATGAATTAAATATTTCTAAAATAATAAGAATAAGAATCTTGTTGGTTAGTTTTATTTTTATCGCATCTATGATGCCTTTATTGCCTTTATCTGAAATAATTGGTGATTTTGTATTAGCGATTATACCTTTTAGTTTTATGCCAATGATAATAATGCTTGCAACTATACCATTGGTAGGTATAAATGATAATATAAATGTTAAACAAAGTTTAATAGAAGCTTTAATTATATTTATAACATTGCCGATTTTACTTTTAGGGAGTTCATATATTTTTTATAAAGTATTTGGTATAACCAATAGATATGTGATTACATATATAATCACCCCATATATTATTGTGTTTTTTTCAAAATTTAGTTCAATCAAAAATTTAGATAAAATTGACAAGTATTAAATAAATAGACAAAAGAGTTAGTTACCCAAAAAAGAATAAACTTATATAAAAAGACGCCAGTGACTAACACGATAGATAAGCAAAAATAGCTATTGCAAAAGTCGAGAGTGCAAATCCTAACAAATATGAAATGGTAAACAACGAACTTAAAGAAATAACCTAATAACATAACAAATCAATACAAAACACAACTCAGTCCCAAAAGACAAAGAAAAAGATAATTAACTCATTAACAACCTCCTCACCAAATGAGGAGACTTTCCAAATCTCTTAAAACTATCCTCATCAAGTGAGGAAGCTTTCCAAACCTCTTAAAACCGTCCTCACCAAGTGAGCGTGCTTTTATTGTTACATTTAAGTCACGAAATTTCTTTTGATTAATTGTATATGGATTTTTTTATATTTGCGTGATATAATATGATATAATAATGTTAGTCGTAATTCAAAAGGAAAACTATGAAATATTTAGAACAGTTAAAGAAATATCCAAATGACTTTGAATATTATCTTGGAGCAAATATTGACGAGATAAACTTTGCAGAAAAAGAATTAAATGTAGTATTCCCAGAAAATTATCGCCAATTTCTATCTGAATGTGGTATGTGTAATTATGGTAACACATTAATTGACGGAATTTATAAAACCGAAAGAGAAATATATTATCCAATTGTTGAAAACACAATAAGATTAAGAAAATTAGGTAACCTATCAAATGAGTTTATTGTACTTGACTTTGAGGAAGAAGAATACCTTACATTATATAAGGTTTCTGAAAATTTGCACAATAAAGATAATTGTATTTATGGAGCAGAAGTTAGTTATGAAAATGAAGAAAAAATTAAACTCGGAAAACTAACTAAAATGTTTGATTCTTTTGAAGAGTTTTTTGAAAATTTTATAGCATTAGCAAATTAAAGTTCACCAATAAACTTAAAATATTCTGACAATGAAAAGATTAATGGAATAGTAATTGGAAAAACAAGATGTAATTTTTTTATTACAAGATGAGAAAGTTAAAGCAATTCCAATAAATTCAATAGTTAAAGAATTTGAAATAAAATAAAGTTGCTAACCTGTGTAACTCATAGCCGATAACATTGATACTAATTAAAAAACTAAAGAAATAAATGATTAAAACAAATATCGTATTGATCTTAATTCTTCTATTACTTTCATGTAATAAGGATTCTAATGTACAGAATAAAAGAACTTTTACTACATCATTTGAAAGTGTGACAGATTTTGATGGCTTTTATATTACACCACAAAATCACCTTGGAACAACCTTTCATGAGCTTACAGATTCAAATGTTCACAGTGGCACTTATTCGCACAGAGCATGGATTAAAGGTTCAAATCCAGTATCAACATCAACAAGTAATAATAATCATCGAGGATATCCTACAGTACAATTTCAAAAAATGCCAAAAGGACCTTTTAAAACACCTTGTTATGTTTCTTTATGGGTTTGGTTGGATATGGAATTAAATGTAAACACTGGTGAAGATGATTGGTTCAGTTTTGCTACCTTTACAGATGATGAAACGGACAATTGGGATAGAACTGTGTTGGTGAATTTAAGTGCAGATGGATTTGTACATTTACAACACACGACTAATCAAGGAGAAAAAAATAGCATCTTCCAAACTTCTGATATTGCTTTTCCGCAAAGAGAATGGGTTGAATTGAAAATATTTTTAGATTTTGGAGATGATGGATACGCTAAAGTATGGCAAAATGGAGCATTGGTTTCCCACGCTAAAATCGGGAATATAACTAATAAATTATCCCAAGCTCATTTTGGGCTCTATTGTTCTCCACAATTATCGACGGGAGAAGTGTTTAATGATGATTTATCTATTAAGGAAGTTGATGAGGAATAAACTACCTGCAACAAAAAAACGGAGTTAAAAATCAAATAAAAACACTGTCTTTTAATTTAGAAACAAAATTCTTGTCATAAGGAACTCCTTTTTTAACTATAGCAAAAGCTTGCTTTATAAGTTTATTACGCAGTGCTAATAACTTGAGTTTTCACAAAAAGTCCTTTTGATATAACAAAAACACCTATTTTTGTTCTTCATCATTAATATCAGATATGGTTCAACATCAATTTTTAATCGCAGCTCCATCATCAGGAGCGGGTAAAACTACGGCTACTATCGGCTTGTTGCGCGCTTTGCATAACAGAGGATTAAGCGTGCAAGCGTTTAAGTCGGGGCCGGATTATATCGATCCTAAATTTCATGAATTAGCGACCGGAAATCACTCCATTAATTTGGATCGATTTTTTTGTGATGATAAGGAAATATCAACACTATTTCAAGATTACGCTAATCAAAAAAAAGTAGCTGTAATCGAAGGGGTTATGGGATTGTTTGACGGATATGACGGCAAAAAGGGCAGCAGTGCGGAATTGGCTAAACAGTTGGATATTCCTGTGGTGTTGGTTGTAAATGGTGCTTCGGTGGCTTATTCTATTGGCGCATTGCTGTATGGCTTCAAAAATTTTGACCCAAATGTAAAAATTGCCGGTGTAATTTTTAATCGGGTTAGTTCCGAAAGTCATTATCGTATTATGCAAGAAGCAGCAACTGCTGTTGGACTTACCGCATTGGGACATATCCCCAAAAGAACGGATATTAATGTTACTTCTCGCCATTTGGGATTAAATATTGATACCCGATATCGTTTTACGGAATATGCAGACCTTTTAGCTGACCATATTGAGAAATATGTAAACATTGATTTGCTATTGGAGAAAACTCAAACTCAACAAAAGAAAAAGCATATCATAACGACACCACAACTTAAAACCAATGATATTACTATTGCTGTAGCACGTGATGAAGCCTTTAATTTTATTTATCCTGAGACCATTCGTTTGTTTGAAAGCATGGGAAAGATCGTGTTTTTTAGTCCGATAACAGATACAGTATTGCCTCAAGCCGATTATGTGTATCTGCCCGGTGGTTATCCCGAATTATTTATTGAAGCATTAAGTCAAAATAAGGCGATGCTACAAGCGATTAAAGATTATGCCGATAATAACGGTAAAATATTTGCAGAATGTGGAGGTATGATTTACTTATGCGCAGAGATGATTGACGAACATGGAAAGCATTATCCTTTAGCCAATGTATTGGGTATGCAAGCCAGTATGGAAAATATGAAATTGAAATTAGGATATCGACAGTTTTCTTATAATGGAACTGATTATAAAGGCCATGAATTTCATTATTCTGCACTATTACCTAATAAAAAGAGTTCTGCTTGTCAGCTTTACAGTGCCAAAGGTTTAGAAGTAAATACCAAAATGTTTCGGCAAAAAAATGTAGTTGCCGGTTATACACACCTATATTTAAAAAGTAAGGCAGATTTTGAGGCTTTATTTTTATTACATAAATAATTGAGAGTTATATTATGATTATAAAATTTTTTATCATTTAAAATTTAATTCATAATGAAAAAATATTTTTTCTTATTCCTTATTGTTATCACATTTTTTGCTTGTCAAAAGAAACAGGATTATTATTGTATTGATGGGCAAGTTAGCGGAATAAATGAAGGAACAATAGTTATTCTTTTAACTGAAAGTGAGGAAATTACTGACACGGCATGGGTCAAAGATAACAAATTTCATTTTGAAGGAAAAACTTCGACAGAAGTCATGGCTGGACTAAAAATAGCAGAAAATATCATTAAATTTCCATTGGATAATGATTGTTTGCATTTTACAATTAACAATAGTGATTCCATTGATTTTCAAGTAACTTATGAAAATTCAAAAATTCGGGATAATTTGAATAATTACATGAATGAAACATCAGCAAATTATATTGAGGAAATAAGAAACACACCTTTGGATAAGGTTGATAGTGTTGCTATGGTATTTTTATCTGAATTGGAAAAAGATTATGCTTCAAAAAAAGATAAATCCGGATTAGCCATTATTTTATCGGATTTAATCCAATTAATTGGCACAAAAGATTGTCCTAAAGCCATTCAAAAACTGTATGATTTATTACCGGATTATGAAAAACAAGGTTATTACGGACAAAAAGTTTCCCTATTCTTATCGCAAGCCAACAAAATATATGAGCAGGATGTTAATTTTCAATATATTGATATAAACGGTAATCATAATGAAATTGAACAATTAAGGGGAAATTATGTGTTAATTGAATTTTGGGCATCATGGTGTGCACCTTGTAAAATTACAATTCCTCATCTCAAAAAGTTAAGCGAAATCCATGAGCAATTAAAGATAATTGCAGTTTCTGTAGATGAAGATTTGGATAAATGGAGAAATGAAGTAAGAACCCTACAAATCGAACCATGGATTAATATTCATTTTAATCAAGACCATGTAAATCTAAAACAACTTTTTTCGGTTGTTTCCGTTCCATATAATATATTGTTAGATCCAAAAGGCAATGTAATGGGTGTTAATTATGATGTAAATCAGTTAAAAAATACACTTGAAAAAGAATTATAAATTGAGGATTAAGTAATGAGTATAAAAAGTGAGGAGCATATCTTTATTTGTTGATTGTTGTGAGAATAGAATAAAACTTAATGATTTAAAATTGAAAAATTAAAATAAATTTATTCGTATGAAAAAAAATATTTTATTCATTGTAAGTATACTACTTTTGTTAAGTTGTAATGATTTTGAGAAGAAAAAAATGGAAAGGTTGCATGATTTTAATCAAAAAACATGGAATCGATTTGATAAATTACACTTTTCTTTTCCTATTGAACAAAAAGATAAAGGGAAATATGGGATTAAGTTTTTTGTGAAAACAACAGATAAGATGACCTATGAAATGTTTCCTTTTCATCTTATTTTAGATACACCTTCAGGAGAAAAACGGGTAAAAGAATTTGAATTTCCATTGGATAGTACCACTCAAATAAAAGGAGAACCACAAAAATATATGTTATCTATTTACCAAAACCTATTGGTAAATGATACAGGTAATTTGATGATTTCTATTGAACAATTAATTCCAAAATACACTACTCCGGGCTTTGAAAAAGCAGGAATTGTTATTGAACAACAGTAACTAAAATCAAGGATTCTCTGGCAGGTACTATTTAATAAAAAAAGCTATTCCACTCAGAAAATATTTATGAGTAGAATAGCTTTTTCTTACAAAGATTAGATAAAACTACGGAAACTGTTGAAATTTATTAAAATCCGGATCTCGTTTTTCAAGGAAAGCATTCTTCCCTTCATGTGCTTCTTCTGTTAAATAATAAAGCAAGGTAGCATTTCCGGCTAATTCTTGTATTCCGGCTTGTCCATCCAATTCTGCATTCAATCCCATTTTTATCATTCTCAATGCCATTGGCGAATGTTTCATCATATCTTTAGCCCATTTTACCACTTCGTCTTCCAATTCTTCAAATGGCACTACTTTATTCACCAATCCCATTTGTTCTGCTTCTTTGGCATAATACTGACGACAAAGGAACCAAATCTCACGGGCTTTTTTCTGCCCTACAATTCTTGCCAAGTAGGAAGAACCAAATCCGGCATCAAAACTACCCACTTTTGGTCCGGTTTGCCCAAATATGGCATTATCTGAAGCAATGGTAAGGTCGCAAATCACATGCAACACATGACCACCTCCAATGGCATAACCATTAACCATGGCAATAACCGGTTTAGGTAAAGAACGAATGAGTTTTTGCAAATCCAATACATTCAATCTTGGCACTTTATTATCATCAATGTATCCACCTTTTCCTTTGGCTTTCTGGTCACCACCCGAACAGAATGCCATATCGCCCTCACCGGTAAAAACCACCACTCTAATATCATTGTTTTCACGACAATGATACATGGCGTCAATCATTTCTCTTACGGTTTTTGGACGGAAAGCATTTCTTACTTCCGGTCTGTTGATGGTTATTTTTCCAATTCCTTCAAAAAATTCAAACTTAATATCTTCGTATTCTTTTAAGGGTATCCAATTTCTTTTTTCAGACATGTTTATGGTTTTAAATAATTAAAATATGATGTTAAAATAGCACTACTTTCTACCCCCGATGTTACCACTTCGATGATAACAGCACTATCGTGAGGTTGGTATGCTTTAGATATAACCGTAGTTACATCTTTCTGTTCATTTATTTTATAATAAGGCAGGTTAAACACCTTTGCCATTTGTTCGATATTTAGGGTTTGTTGGGTTTCAAAATAGGATGTAAAAGCTTGTGTTGTACTTGGCCCATCAATAATTCTAAAAATATTTCCACCTTGGTTGTTAATGACAATAATTTTCAAATTATTTGGCAAATGTTTGTTCCACAATCCATTACTATCATAAAAAAAACTTATATCGCCCACAATCAACGTATTGATCTTTGCATTTTGCATAGCAAAACCTGCTGCCGTTGAAACACTTCCGTCAATGCCACTGGTACCCCGATTGGCATAATATTCACACTGATTTGGAGTGGAAAATAACTGGGCATAGCGAATTGGCGTACTATTTCCAAAATGTAAGACACTATCATTGGGAATGTGTTTAAAAAATGTATGGTAAAAACTAAAATCCGACCATGCTACATTTTCACAAAACTGTTGATGTTTTTCTTCAGCTCTTTCTTCCAATAAATTCCATTTTTTCGCATAATCCGATGATACCGATTGCAATTGATTTTCCATTTGTTGGAAAAACGTTTCAGGTGCTACGGGAATTACATCTGTTAAATGTTCATACGTGTTGATATGTTGTGTGGTTTCTTCGATATGCCAATGTTTTTTATGGGATTTTTGTTGTAAAAAACGCTTGATTTTTTTAGACACCACATCTTTTCCTATGGTAATTAACAAATCCGGCTGATAGTCATTTTTCGCATCATCAGGCATTACATTCAACAATCGGTCGATATGATGATGAAGATTTTTTGCCGGTAAATTAGCGTTTTTTTCGGTTAATACCACCACATTTTCAAACTCCGCCAAAGCAGCAATTTTTTCATTTAAAAATGAGTTGGGTGGCAACGTTCCCACCAAAATCATAATTTTTTGGGTTGCATTCCACTGTTCCGATAAATTGTTAAGGGTTTCTTGTGGTAACAAAACCGTTGTTTTCCATAATTGAATGCTAAGAATCGGGAAAACAGCTTCTGTTTGAACATACAAAGGCTCTTTGAGTGGTACATTAATATGTACAGGCGCTTGAGGATAAGTCATAGCAAGATTAATCGCCTCCATCATCAGCTGTTGGCTATATCGAATAGCATCTTCATCCAAAGGCAATTGAGGTAATTCCACTTCATATTTCACATGCTTACCAAAAATCCCCATTTGCTGAATGGCTTGCCCTTCCCGCTGATTGATTTTTTCTTTCGGTCTGTCTGCTGTAATGGCAATCAAAGGAATTTGCTGATAAAAAGCCTCTGTAATTGCCGGTGCATAATTTACCGCAGCCGTTCCCGAAGTACAAACTAAAGCCACCGGCATTTTTAATGCCATCGCCATCCCTAAGGCATAATATCCTGCACTGCGTTCGTCCACAATGCTGTAAGTGGAGATGCCTTTTTGTGCAACAAGGGCTTGTGTTAAGGGTGCGTTTCGCGAACCCGGAGAGATAATGGCATGTGTTACACCTTTTTGTTTCAAAATCTCTACTAACGTATTTATCTGTTTTTGCTGCACTTTTTCCATAAAAAACAATCGTATCAAATTGTTAGATTACAAAAATAGCAAAAAACATCGTTTGTACATTTTTTATTGTTTCAAAATCAAGTTGGAATTATTTAGAGCCTGCACGAAAACTCTTGATTTTTCAAGTCTCTGATAAAAAAAAATTCAAATACGAGGCTTGCGAAATTTTGAAAATCAATGAGTTTACTAAAGTAAATGACTGTTTTCAAAATGAGCGTAACGAAGTATTTGGAGTTTTCTTACAGAGACTATTTATAAAGATACATTTGAAGAAGTATTATTATTTTAACGAATTGCCAAATGATTCTCCTTTCACCAACTTAAAAATTTTAATTACATTTGTTGTTTTTCAAAAGGTGTAATTATAAATATGGCGCATCTTTTACATATAAAAAAATAGTGTTATGAATATAAAAAAACTCATTTCCATATTAGGTCCGGGCTTATTATTTGCGGCAGCAGCAGTAGGTGTTTCTCATTTGGTACAATCTACAAGAGCCGGAGCAACATACGGGTTAGATTTAATTCCTTTTTTGGTATTGGCATTTGTCATTAAATATCCTTTTTTTGAGTTTGCCCCTCGATATACACGAGCTACCGGCAAAAATCTAATTGACGGATATAATGATATTGGCAAATGGGCAGTTGCCGTTTTTTTATTGATAACCATAACAACCATGTTTACCATTGTAGCAGCAGTGCTGTTGGTTACTTCCGGTATTTTTGAATTTATCTTTTCCACCGGATTGTCTGTTATGAATGTCTCATTGATTATTTTAGCCGTCTGTGTGCTTATTCTTATTGTGGGAAAATACCATTTTTTGGATCGTTTTATCAAAATTATTATTTCTTTATTGGTAATTTCAACCCTTGTTGCCGTTGTATCAGCTTTGGGAACTACTCAACAAAATATTTCGGATTTAGTGAATAATTTTTCCATTTTCAAGCGAGTGGATATTCTTTTTCTAATTGCTTTTATCGGTTGGATGCCTTCACCTTTAGATGTATCGGTATGGCACAGCCTTTGGTCAAGTGAGAAAAATAGTGAGTCAAAACATCAGATTTCTGTAAAAGAAGTGCTTCTTGATTTTAAAATCGGTTATATCGGAACGGCTTTTGTTGCCCTTGCTTTTATTTTGTTGGGTGCATTAATTATGAAAGGAAGTTCAACGACACTATCTACAAAAGGAGTAGAATTTTCTGCCCAACTCATCAATATGTACACGTCAAGTATTGGAAAATGGGCTTATCCAATTATTGCTACTGCAGCTTTTACAACTATGCTGAGTACAACCATCACTGTAATAGACGCTTACCCAAGGGTAATGGAACCCATTACAAAATCCCTTTTCCCTGCATCAAGAAAAGTAAGTTTTAATACATTATATTGGATTTGGATGGGAATTGTTATTGTCGGAACCATATTATTAATGGGTATTTTGTCAAATTCCATGCGATTTATGGTGGATTTGGCCACTACAATGTCTTTTGTAACCGCTCCGGTTGTAGCCATATTAAATTATAAAGCTGTTGCACAATCAGATTTTCCGGAAGCTTATAAACCAAACAAAGGACTATTTTTATATGCCAAAATCGGGATTGTTTTGCTTTCCTTATTTAGCATTATGTTTGTTATATACCGATTCTTTTAAACAATGTTTCGCTAAATGAAGAATTAAGAATTAACTATTTGATTACTAATTGCTTAATTTTAAAAATATATAGTTTTAAAATATTTAAACATCAGTGTATTAGCGGTAATTAGAAGCAACCCTATATGATACAAAAAAACGGAGGCAGAAAATGGACATTATAAAAACGAAGAATATAACAAAAAGGTTCGGTTCTGTTATTGCCGCAGATAATATTTCTGTTCACATTAAACAAGGCGAAATTTACGGTTTCCTTGGGTTAAACGGAGCAGGAAAAACGACACTAATTCGTATGATGTTAGGAATGATAAAACCCGATAGCGGAACCATCTCTCTTTTCGACAAACATCTGACATCGAACTTTAATCAATGGAACGACATCGGTTATTTAGTTGAAACTCCTTATTCTTATCCCAATCTTTCGGTTTACGAAAACCTAAAAGTGATTTACAAATTGCGACAATTGACCAATCCGAAAGTAATTGACGATATTATTGAAAAATTAAAACTCACAAAATATAGAAATATCAAAGCCAATGCTTTATCACTTGGCAACCAACAACGTTTGGGACTTGCAAAAGCGCTCATTCATAAACCGAAACTTCTGATACTAGATGAACCTATAAACGGTTTAGACCCTGAAGGGATTGTTGAAGTTCGAGAACTTTTGATAGACCTTGCAAAAAATGGCTCAACCATTTTTCTTTCAAGCCATATACTTGGCGAAATTTCTAAACTGGCAAATCGCATTGCTATTATTCACGAAGGGAAATTGATAAAAGAGCTGACAAGAGAAGAATTATTCAACCAAATCATCAAGAAAATTGTAGTGCAAACAGCCGACAATCAAACTGCTATTCAGCATTTGAAAAAGGCAAACTATTTGGTAAAACAAACTCAAACCAGTGAAATAGAAATCACGAATCAAAAAGCTGTTGAGCATCCTGAACTCATATCAAAACTATTGACAGAGAACAGACTGCCACCGAAACAAATCTTTCTGTTTACCGAAGATTTAGAAATGTATTTTTTACGAACCATAAAGGGAAACAAATTATGAAGGTGTTAGTAACAATACTTGCAATTTTAAATGGAGGATATATGTTCCTTGATGGAATTTATGTCTTACTGAAAGGTAAATACATTGGTACAGAAAGACCTGGCCCTTGGTCATTACTTTTTGAAAAATGGAATATTGATATAATATTGATATTTTTAAACTTGGACCACTTTTCATCACTTTCGGAATTTTATGGTTGATATGGATTTATGGGTTGTGGGCTAATCAACAATGGACATTTACATTTGGAATTGTCATTAGTATTCTAACAATGTGGTATTTACCGATTGGAACATTGATTTCTTTAATTGTATTTGGCATATTGATATTTGCAAGGCAAAAACTCGGAATATGATAAGAAAATCCATAAAATTTGAAGAATAGATGAAATTTTGGACAAAAAATCAAGTACCTAAACAAATCTTTCTGTTTACCGAAGATTTAGAAATGTATTTTCTGTGAACCATAAAGGGGACAAATTATGAAACAACAAATATATGCCTTACAAGCTGAATTTATTAAACTCAAACATTCAAAAATAGTTTGGGCAACATTTATCGCATTTTCAATAGCACCCATTATGGGAGCTGTATTTATGCCTATTATTCAAAATAGCGAATCGTTGGAAAAAGCGGGAACACTTGCCGTTAAAATAAAAGCAATGAATCTTGAAGCCAATTGGGAGTCGTATTTGGGTATATTGACACAAGCTGTTGGTGTTGGTGGTATCATGGTTTTTGGCTTTGTTGCAAGCTGGATTTTTGGGCGTGAGTATTCCGATAAAACCGCCAAAGATTTGTTTTCACTACCTACTTCCCGCACTAAAATTTTGAATGCAAAATTTATGCTGTTTGTACTTTGG
>PDWJ01004342.1_pt1 | contig 12584 bp, 6 predicted proteins | sample 1430881 | NCBI WGS metagenome assembly PDWJ01 (sample SAMN01162460, study PRJNA174530) | Oral metagenome, whole genome shotgun sequencing project. | biome: Marine environment; feature: Marine mammal; material: Swab sample of the gingival sulcus; isolation source: swab sample of gingival sulcus... | reverse complement strand
AGAGGGTGATTCAATTACCGAAACAGAAGGTGTTAAGTTATTAATCGATCCCATCTCCTATCAATACTTGAGTGCTGCTGAAATTGATTATAAAGAGGATTTGCAAGGTGCTCAATTTGTTGTTCGCAACCCAAATGCCACAACCACTTGTGGCTGCGGCTCGTCTTTTTCTGCGTAAACAATATACACAAACCGGTTGTTAATAACACACACTCATACATAGCCCGCAAACAGCGGGCTATGTTAATCCCGATTTTTTGAAAGTGTGACGAGCAATATGCTTCTGCCGGTAATAAAACTAATACTAGCTTATCAAGTTGAATAAATATGCAATGCAAATACCTTGAAATTAGCAAGGATACCGTTTATAAGTAAATTGATAAGCATAGTCGCATAGAATGCCTGTGGGAATTCAAAAAAGAACAGGTGGAAGTTGGTGGCGCGATATCGGTGGAAGATAACAAAAGAATAAATCAAAATGACACAGTTTCATGCTAAATATTTTGCCCATGAATTGACACGTGCCGGTGGTAAGGGCGTTGACCGACTGGGGCGAACCTTATTTGATGCTCGTGTCGACTTAAATCCTCACCAGATTGAGGCGGCACTCTTTGCATTAAGATCTCCTCTGTCCAAGGGTGTTTTACTGGCTGATGAGGTCGGTCTTGGTAAAACCATTGAGGCCGGGCTGGTGATTTGTCAAAAATGGGCAGAAAACAGTCGAAAAATATTGGTTATTTGTCCTGCATCTTTGCGCAAACAATGGGCCATTGAGTTGGAAGAGAAATTCAACTTACCCAGTCAGATTCTTGATGCTAAAACTTACCGGGATTCACAAAAATCAGGCAACCCCAATCCTTTCGATGAGCAAAAAATTATTATTTGCTCAATGCACTTCGTCGCCAGTAAAGCTATAAATATTCGAGCCATCCCATGGCATCTGGTTGTCATCGATGAAGCGCACAAACTCAGAAACGCTTATAGAGAAAGTAACCGGATTGGTCAGGCGGTCAGGCAGGCGACATTAGGCAGAAAAAAACTACTCTTAACGGCGACTCCCCTGCAAAACTCTCTGCTTGAACTTTACGGCCTTTCAACCCTAATAGATGAGAACATTTTTGGAGATCTTGCTTCTTTCAGGACTCAATACATCAATTATGGCGGAGACATTTCCGGGCTTCGTGAACGACTTGGAGGTTTTTGCTGGCGTACCCTTAGAAGTCAGGTGACCGAGTATGTACCCTATACAGAACGTAAGTTAATCACGCGTCCCTTTAAGCCTACTGAGCAAGAACATAGGTTGTATGAGGCCATATCTAAATATTTAATGCGTAATGATACCTATGCCTTTCCCGCCAGACAAAAACATTTGTTAATACTCCTGATTCGAAAGGTTCTGGCATCATCACCCACCGCACTTGCCGGAACCCTCGACATCATAAAGAAACGCTTGTTGGATCTGTTAGAAAAGGCCGAAAAAGAGCAGCCAGTTTCTGAATTTTTAGTTGAACAGGCCGAAATAGATGAAGACCTGCTGGATGAAATACTTGAAGATGAAGAGGATAATATCAGAGACATTATCCTGGAAGAAAATGAGCCCGCTCAGGGAGAGAAAATTGACATTACAAGACTTAGCAATGAAATTAAAGAGATCAATCAATATATTGGCTGGGCGCAAAGTATAGGAATTGATACGAAATCAAAGGCACTATTGACCGCACTTGATATCGGATTTGGAAAAATGACCGAGATGGATGCTGCCCGCAAGGCAGTCATTTTTACCGAATCCAGAAGAACGCAGGATTGGCTTCTAAGCCATTTGAATAATACCGGATATTCAGGTCATGTTGTTACCTTTAACGGTACCAATAGAGATAATTCAACCCAAAAAATTTACTCAGATTGGCTGCAAGCCAACAATAAAACCGGGCGCATTACGGGATCGCGACCAATTGATATGCGAGCGGCCATCCTTGACTATTTCAAAAACAGTGCAAGCATCCTTATTGCAACAGAAGCCGGGGCAGAAGGTTTGAATATGCAGTTTTGTTCTCTGGTAATCAATTTTGATCTGCCATGGAACCCTCAGCGTATTGAGCAGCGTATTGGTCGTTGCCATCGTTATGGACAAAAACATGATGTTGTCGTTATCAACTTTCTTAATGAAAAAAATGAGGCCGACAGACGTGTTTATGAATTGCTGGAACATAAATTTAATCTTTTCAGTGGTGTTTTTGGCGCCTCGGATGATGTTCTTGGTTCTATAGAGTCCGGTGTGGATTTTGAGCGACGTGTTTTGGATATCTATCAGGAATGCCGTACTGAGAATGAAATAGAAAGTGCGTTTGCAAACCTTCAAAAAGAATTGGAGGAATCCATTCAGACCAGACTGAAGGATACCAGAAAAGTCCTTCTTGAGCATTTTGATGAGGATGTTCATCAAAGATTAAAGGATAACCTGATTGGTACGCAGGAAAAACTTGATCAAATCGGTAAACTGTTCTGGATAGTAACCAGGCATATTCTATCCAAACACGCCATATTTTATGATTCCACACTTTCTTTTGATCTTTACAAGCCACCAAAAGACAATTTAAAATCGGGAACCTACCATCTTGTCACAAAAAGCAAGAAAATACAGAACAACGAGTTCCTGTATCGTCTTAGCCATCCGCTTGGTGAGTATGTCATCCAAAATGGCAAAAATTTACCATGTCCTGTGTCAACGGTCGTATTTGATATTACCAATAATCCGACAAAGATATCAGTTATTGAAAATCTTAAGGGAAAATCCGGCTGGCTTACACTCAGCAGGCTTAAAATCTCTTCTTTCGAATCGGAAGAATACCTTTTATTTTCCGCTGTGGACGAGATTGGCAACAACCTTGATCAAGAGACAACAGAGAAGCTTTTTAACTGTATAGGTTATGAACAGGAAGAAACAACACTGCCAGAACCAATCAGGCAAAGACTGTCGGCAGATAATGAAAGACATATCAAAGCCACCCTCACCAGAAATCTTGAAGACAATAACAAGCATCTGTCTGAAGCCTGCATTCAGCTTGATAAATGGGCCGAGGACATGGAAAAAGCGGCAGCCAAAGAGATGGATGATACCAAGCGCAGGATTGCCGATACTCGCCGAAAAGTCAGGCTTGCTCCAACCATGCAAGAACAGGCTGAGCTTCAGACTGAATTGAAAAAGCTTGAAACCTTGCGTCGCCGGCAACAACAGAAAATCTTTGATGTTGAAGATGAAATTGCCCAAAAGCGGGATTCGCTGGTTGAGCAATTGACAAAGCGGATGGTGCAAAAAACCACCACGGAAGAGCTGTTTACCATTCGATGGGAAGTTATATGAACCACGAAAGACACGAAAAGCACGAAAAAATAATCTTTAAGGAAGAGTGCTATGAGATTCAAGGCGCTATCTTTGATGTGTACCGTGAGATGGGGTGCGGTTTTTTAGAAGCTGTATATTAAGAATGCCTGGAGAAGGAACTTATTATAAGAAGGATACCCTTTGTTGCCCAACAAGAGCTGCAACTAACATATAAAGGGGATCAACTTAAGCAAACATACAAACCGGATTTTGTCTGCTATGGACAAATTATCGTTGAACTCAAGGCAGTGAAGGCTATCGCACCGGAGCACAAGGCTCAGGTGATTAACTATTTGAAAGCAACTGGAATGAAACTAGGATTGCTCGTAAACTTTGGAATTTATCCAAAAGCATCAATCACACGACTGGCTCTTTAACCTTTCGTGTCTTTCGTGCTTTTCGTGGTCAACAATAAAAGAGGTTAAAAACGCATGCCGACAACAGAAAAACTTAAAAACAAACTGATGGCCAAGCTGACTGAGCTGTTTCAACTTGATCAGCCGGATCTTGATTTTGGCTTTTATCGTATTATGCAGGCCAAGGCTCATCAGGTAAAATCCTTTATAGACAAAGATCTGCTGCAGATTATTGAGGACGCTTTCGGGCAAGTTGATGAAGGGAGAAAAGCTGAGCTTGCCGATAATCTTGAGAAGGCCATTCAAACCGCTAAAGATTTTGGAGCACCTAACCCCGAAGAAACAGAGCCGGTAAAAAAAGCCAAAGCAGCACTGGATGCATTGACCGATGGAGCCACCGCAGAAGCCGATGTGTACGACCATTTATATCGCTTTTTTGAACGCTATTATGATAGCGGGGATTTTATCTCCCGCCGGTATTACGCCCGTGAGAATGCCGGCAAGGCAGCACCTTTTGCGATTCCCTACAATGGCGAGGAAGTCAAATTGCATTGGGCCAATGCTGATCAATACTATATTAAAACCACAGAATATTTTTCCAACTACAGTTTTGATATAACGCAAGCAGCTGAAATTCGCAAAATGTCAGATGGAGAAAAGATTTTAAACAACATCCCGGAAGAACCGCTCAAGATACATTTCCGTATCGTTGAAGCCAGTGAAGGTGAGCATGGCAATATAAAGACGGCTGAAGATAAAAAACGCTTTTTCGTATTACACGAAGACAATCCGGTTGAGTTCAATGAGACACAAGAGCTAGTAATTAATTTTGAATACAAAGCGCTTCCCGGTGGCAAAAACACGGTTGATACTGAAACAGAAAAAGCATTGAAAGAAAAATTTACTAAAAGCCTGAACAAAGGGGATATGCCGAATCTGACCATTGCCGAAAAGGTGATTGAGTTTTTATCTAACCACGAACCACACGAAAGGCACGAAAAAGAAAAAAATAATAATGTTAGTGCGTTTCGTGGACTAGAATATCTGCCGGCTCTGACGTTGGCGGCGCCGACGGAGAAGATTAAAAACCGTCCGCTGTTGGCTAAATACATCAACCAGTACACCGCCCGAAATAGCATGGATTATTTCATCCATAAGGATTTAGGTACTTTTCTAAAAAGAGAGCTGGATTTTTATATCAAAAACGAGGTGATGCATCTGGACGATATTGAAAATGCCGATGCCCCTGCCGTAGAAAGTTATCTGGCCAAAATTAAAGTGCTCCGCAAAATTGCTACTAAATTAATTGACTTCCTCGCCCAGCTGGAAGACTTTCAAAAAAAGCTTTGGCTTAAAAAGAAGTTTGTGACCGAGACCAACTACTGCATCACGCTGGATCGCATTCCTGAAGAATTGTACGGAGAGATTGCAGGTAATAAAGAGCAGTATGCGGAGTGGGAGAAACTCGGATTTATTGATTTAGATGTCCACGAAAAACACCAAAAGCACGAAAACGATTTGTTAGCAACGAGCCATGCAGATGAACCCAAGTTCCAACAAGGAAAGTTTTCGTGTCTTTCGTGCCTTTCGTGGTTAAAAGAAAATGATAAACTGGTGCTGGATACCGCATTTTTCAGCGATGAGTTTAAGGCGAAGTTGATAGCGTCCATCGAGGATTTTGATGAACAGTGCGACGGCCTGCTGATTCATTCGGAGAACTTTCAGGCGCTAAATCTGATATCCGATAGAATTCATCAAGAAGTATCAAATGTATTTATAGACCCTCCTTACAATACTGGAGATGATGGCTTCTTGTATAAAGACGCTTACCCCTCTTCAACTTGGTTGACAATGGTCAATGAAAGGATAATCAAAGGTATTAATACTCTCAACCAAACAGGAGCGTTTTTCGCTAGCATTGGCGATGAAGAACAAGAACATCTTTCAACCTTGGTAAGAGATAAATATGGAAAAACTCGTTTTTTTGCGAATCTCATTTGGGAAAAAAAGAAAAAAGGCAGCTTTCTGAGTGGTCAAATTGCAAAAATGAAAGATTACATTATATGCGTATCAAAAGATCCTAATCAATTTGAAGGATTGGTAGGCGAAATAGTTACTAAAACAGAGACTTACCCGTGCGTAAATGCATCTAATCCAAGAGAGATAAGAAGAATCAAACCTGGTATAGCTAGCAAATACAGAGACAAAGATGTTTTAAGAAATGCTGGTGCCATTATTAGTGCTGGCAATATGAATTTGGTTCTTAAATCTGATCTAATTATTAAAGACGGGAAACTCGCAGAAGAACTAATCATTGAAGGTAACTGGCGATACTCACAAGAAAGTATGTCTGAGTATGCTGAAAAAAATGAATTGTATATAACACAGGATCTATACCTTCGAAGAATTGTTAACGAACCAAGATATAAAAGAATGAAAGACCTTCTGCCAAGACTTGGCTCTGAAGGAGAGGCTGATTTTAGAGCATATGATATAAACCATTTAAATAAATATGGATGGGGTACAAACGAAGATGCCAATGATGAATTGCATCAGCTGCTTGGAACTCAATATGCGTCTTCTTATCCAAAACCATCAAAGTTAATCACGCTACTTTTGGCATCATCAAGGCATGAAAGGGGATATTGGTTAGACTACTTCGCAGGCTCCGGCACCACCGGTCATGCAGTAATAAATCTCAACCGAGAAGACAACGGCAAGCGCAAATACATCCTCGTTGAAATGGGCGATTATTTCGATACTGTTCTTAAACCCAGAATACAAAAAGTTGTCTATTCCTCAGACTGGAAAAACGGCAAGCCTACAAGTCACGGCACGGGTATCTCTCACTGCTTTAAATATATCCGGCTTGAATCCTACGAAGATACACTGAACAACCTTGTCTTTGATGAAAATCCTATCCGCAACAAAGCCATTAAAAGCAATCCCTCGCTTAAAGAAGATTATATGCTGCGTTATCTGCTGGATGTGGAGACAAGAGGCAGCCAAAGTTTACTCAATATCGACGCATTTGCCGATCCTACCAGCTATACACTAAAAATTAAAAAGCCCGGCACTGATGAGCAAGTAGTCAAAAATATTGATCTGATAGAAACCTTTAACTATCTGATTGGTTTGCGTCTGGAAAATATGGCAGCCCCTCAGATCTTTACTGCCAATTTTACCCGCAGACCTGATCCGGAATTACCGGAAGATCAGCATACCAAATTGGTGGTTGACGGAAAAATAAAACAGGTTAACCACGAACCACACGAAAAGCACGAAAAAGAAAGCAAAGAAGAAAATGTTCGTGATTTTAGTGTTTTTCGTGGAGAAAAAATTTGGTGCTTTAGAAAGATCGAAGGCTGGGTACCTGCTGATCCTATGAACCCGAACAACGGCCAGAAAGAACGGGTATTGATTGTCTGGCGCAAACTCACCGGTAATCTGGAAGAAGATAACCTGATGCTGGATGAATGGTTTAAAAAATATCGTATTTCAACCCGTGACTTTGAATTTGATACTATCTACGTCAACGGCTCTAACAACCTGCCCAATCTAAAAAAAGATGATGAGAACTGGAAGGTCCGTCTTATTGAAGAGGAGTTTCATCAACGAATGTGGGAGGTGTCGTAATGCCAAAGAAACCACAAATAGACACGAATAAACACCAATCAAGTGAAAACACAACGCAAACACAATACACAGAAATGAAGTTTGATGGTTTGGTTGGGCTGTTTGAGCAAACGCAAACGGCTATGCAGTCACAAGCGGCACGTTCGGTAGATATCGCTCTTGTTGTGCGCAACTGGTTGTTTGGCTGGTATATTGTGGAGTTTGAAAACGGGGGTGCTGAACGGGCAGAACTATATGGCAAGAAACTGATTAAACAGTTAGCTGATACGCTGACGACTACCCTTGGCAGGGGTTTTTCGAAAAGATCTCTGGAACTATATCGCCGGTTCTATATAACCTATTCCGAGATTGCGCAGGCAGCGCTTGCGCAATCTTCCATGAACAATAAAAATCAACAGACAGCGCCTGTTAGAGCTTCGGAAATTGTTCGGTCATTGCCTTACCAATGCTTTCAACTCATTGGAAAGCCTGACATTTTGCAGGAACTAACTGCAAAATTGAGCGAACGCTTTATCCTTGGGTGGACACATTATGTAACCTTATTGACAGTGAAAAATCCGGATGAGCGACGATTCTATGAATTGGAGTCGGTTGCAAATTGCTGGGGATACCGTGAGCTGGAACGGCAAATCAATTCAGGACTGTACGAACGTCTTGCACTAAGCCGGGGTAAAAACGAGGTAAAACAGCTTGCATTACAAGGACAACTCATTGAAAAACCCGCTGATGTCATTAAGAACCCCTATATTCTGGAGTTTACCGGCCTGGAAGAGCGAAAAAGTTATAGTGAGTATGATCTGGAAACAGCGTTGATTGATAAAATCGAACACTTCCTTCTGGAACTGGGAAAAGGCTTTCTCTTTGAATCCCGCCAAAAACGTTTTTCATTCGAAAATCGTCACTTTTATGTAGATTTAGTTTTCTATAACCGGCTGTTACGCTGCTATATAGTGATTGATCTAAAAGTCGGAGACTTGAAACATCAGGATCTCGGGCAAATGCAGATGTATGTAAATTACTTCGACCGCTTTGTTAAAACGAAAGACGAGAAGCCGACCATAGGCATTTTGCTTTGCTTAACTAAGAGCGATGAATTGGTTGAACTAACCTTGCCTGAAAACGCCAATATCTATGCCTCTGAGTACCAACTTTACCTTCCAGACAAGGAGGCTTTAAAGAAACAGCTCGAAGAAGCTCAGGCGGAATGGGAGGCAACTCACAAGAATTCCTCAGTTATTCAAAACAAAGGGAGAAAATATGAATAACCAACCTGCCTTTATGTATTTTGCGTTTAAAACAGGAGGTCTTTACTGATGTCCAAAGGACCTAAACAGCATAAATTCAGAGATAAGCTGCTTCTAAACCAATGGTTGATAAGCTTATTTGGTATTGACCCGCTTCGGGAAGATACCAGGAAACGTCCCTTTCACAAACTGGCAGAAACTCTTCGTGATTCCCGGCTGGAAGGGCTGGATAAGGATAATCTGCATAACTTTTACCATGCACTGGTAAATAGCAATCTGTTTTGGGATGATAGTGCAGAACTGAGCAAAGTACAACTACTGGCTTATGAAGAAAATATTGTCCGCCACACCCAGGCGATTAATACCAAACGCCATCGGCCAGTGGTCTGGAAGTATTATCAATGGCTTTCTCTGCTATTTGTTGAAATCTATCTTGATCGCTATTCCAATGATCGGGAGTCTTTACTCTCAGCATTAAATGACTATGTCGATCGCTTTAATAACCGTTGGCCGGAATATGCCAATATGGCGCCTTTTAATGAAGACGAGCTGAACAAGCTCTCTTTGCAGAATGCCACCGGTTCCGGCAAAACGCTGCTGATGCATGTAAATTGCTTGCAATATGCTTACTATGCAAAAAAATATGGCAGAGAAAAAGAACTTTCCCGTGTCATTCTGATTACGCCCAATGAACGCTTAAGTGAGCAGCATATTGCCGAGTTTTCCGAGAGTAACATTGGTGCATCCCATTTCTCAAAGCAAGGCCATGATTTATTTACACAGGCACAGGGGCTTGCCAGAGTGGATATTCTGGAAATTACCAAACTGAGTGATAAAGAAGGACCCAATACCATTGCAACCCGTAGTCTTGGCGATCAGAATCTGCTGCTTGTGGATGAAGGACATCGCGGCCTTTCAGGGAAAAATGCCAAGACCAATGAAAACGCATGGTTTAAAAATCGTGCCATGCTGTGTGAAAAAGGTTTTACCTTTGAATATTCGGCAACCTTTGATCAGGCGGTTTCCGGCACCGGGCATGAGGATGATTATGCCAAAACAGTTATCTTCGACTATTCCTACCGATGGTTTTATGAGGATGGCTTTGGCAAAGATTATCAGATCCTTAATCTGCCGAAACCCTTTGCTGAGATCAAGGCGGTTTATTTAACCGCCTGTTTGCTTAAATTCTACCAACAGCTTGCTATTTACGAGGATAAAGGCCAGGCCTTGCAGCCTTTTAATCTTGAAAAGCCTCTATGGGTATTTGTTGGGAGCACCGTCTCTGCCAAATTAAAGAATACAAAAGATAATCCAGAAAAATCAGTCGCTTCTGATGTGGCCCAAATTATCGCATTTATCGCCGACTTTCTGTCGAATAAAGATAAAGCCTGTAAGCGCATGGAGGAAATTCTGACCGGTAATGGTCAGGATACCGGCTTGCTGGACAGTAACGGTGTTGATATTTTTGCAGGTTCATTTACTTGGCTGGCTAAAACTCTCAACGCCGGGCTTTCCTACGATGACCTTTACCAGCATATCCTGAAACATCTGTTTAACACGAATACCGGCGGCCATCTGGCCCTTGATCGTGTAAAAGGTGAATCCGGGGAGATTGCCTTGCGTGCGGGTGTATCAGAAACGCCTTTCGGTCTGATTAACGTTGGCGATGCCAAAGCACTTGCAAATCACATTGAAGGTGTCGCCAAGCAGGAGGGTTTATCACTAGCTGTTGAGGATAGCGATTTCTCGGAAGCTACTTTTGACGCCGTTAAGGATTCCTCGTCTCCGGTTAACTTGCTTATTGGATCAAAGAAATTTGTTGAAGGCTGGGATTGCTGGCGAGTGAGCACCCTTGGTTTGATGCACGTTGGTAAAAGTGAAGGGGCGCAGATTATTCAGCTTTTTGGCCGCGGCGTGCGATTAAAAGGATATGACTGGAGTCTTAAACGAAGCGGTCACAGTCATGCTCCCATACATCTCATTCCTCGTCATATTGAGGAGCTTGAAACACTGAATGTATTCGGGGTGGAAGCTGATTTTATGGAAAGATTCCGGCAATTCCTTGCCGATGAAGGATTACCCGGCAATGAGCGACGGCGGGTATTCACCATACCGCTGAATGTCACTTATGATTTCGGCAAGAAGTTACAGATTATTCGACCCAAGCGAAAAGCGGATGATGGAAGAGAATATGATTTTAAAAAGGATGCGCCGGTTCCCAGCCTTGGTCAGTTAACAGAGTACCTTAAGCTGCACCCGGTTGTGTCTGACTGGTATCCGCGTATTCAATCCATCCATTCAAAGAAGACCACCGAAGCAACGAAGAAAGATGATGTCAAATTGGCAGATAGACATATCTCTCTGTTGAACATGGATGAATTGTACTTTGAACTTGAACAATTTAAACGTGAGAGGAGCTGGTATAATCTGAATATTGATAAAACAGGTATCCGCAAGCTCCTTACTGATAGAACATGGTACACGCTTTATCTGCCGGCAGCCCGATTGGAACCAGCCGGGTTTAATGATGTTGCATTGTTGCAGCAAGTTGTTGCCGAACTTCTCAAGCGATTTTGCGATCACTATTATAATTATTGTAAGCGTTCATTTATTGAACCGCGTCTTGAGTTAAGAGAGCTTACGCCGGAAGATGATAATATGCCGCAGGAAGAGTTTTATCAGCTCATCGTCGATGGCAGTGAAAAACAGGTAATCCATGCGATTGAAACGCTTAAGAAGGACCTGGAGGAAAACAAGCAATCCCTGCTCAAAGCAGGTGAACTGCAAGCCTGTCGCTTTGAAATGCATCTTTTTCAGCCGCTTTTCCATATTAGAAAAGGCGGAAAAATTACGATCCTGCCGGTAGCATTGAATGAAAGTGAATTTCAGTTTGTGACAGACCTTAAAAATTGGTCCGAAAGCAATGCGACGAAGCTTAAAAAAGAAGGGGTCGAACTCTTTTTACTCCGTAATCTAAGTCGCGGAAAGGGGGTTGGCTTTTTTGAAGCGGGTAATTTCCATCCCGACTTTATTCTATGGATGATTGTTAATGGCAAACAATATGTTACCTTCATTGAACCGCACGGGTTGCTCCACGAAGGCCCCGCAAGCGAAAAGGTACAATTTTACAAGCGCATCAAAGATATTGAAAGCCGCTTTGCCAATCCGGATATCATTCTTAATAGTTTTATTCTGTCGTGGACAAAATATCCTCAGCTTCGTTGGGGAATCCCTCAGGATGAGATGGAAGCCAATCACGTGCTCTTTATGACGGACGACCGGGACGGATACATAGACAAACTGTTTGATAGGTTGAGGGATGCTGTCTATGGCCATTGAGCGCATCATTGAAAACCGCACCACCTTCACCATGGAAAGCTTTGCCGATAGCGTGAACCGTTTACTGGAATTCAATGAATACCAAATTCTCAAAGGTTATGGTTCCGTTTCCCGCAAGCAGGCGGAAGAAAAAGCATTCGCCGAATACGATAAGTTCAACAGAACCCAGCGCATTGAGTCCGGTTTTGACAAAGCCGTTAAACAGTTCGAAGCCTCAAACAAAAAAAGCAGCCATGAGTAAAATTATCCGTGTTTATCTGTGCCCATCCGTGGTTTCAATCTTTCTTTCTGTATCTTCCGTGTGTTTTGTGGTTCCACCATTGGTGTGTATTCGTGGTTAGAAATGGAGGTTCAATGAAAATCCTCCACACATCAGACTGGCATTTAGGGCGTTCTTTGTATGGCCGAAAACGCTATAAGGAGTTCTCTGCGTTTTTGGATTGGCTGGTAGAAACCATTGAAGATGAACAGGTCGATGCGCTGCTGGTTGCCGGCGATGTGTTTGATACCAGTACACCCAGTAATCGTGCGCAGGCGCTTTACTATCGCTTTCTCTGCCGGGTTGCGGCATCCTGCTGCCGGCATGTAGTAGTGATTGCCGGCAACCACGATTCACCGTCATTTCTC
>PDWJ01004341.1_pt1 | contig 12584 bp, 8 predicted proteins | sample 1430881 | NCBI WGS metagenome assembly PDWJ01 (sample SAMN01162460, study PRJNA174530) | Oral metagenome, whole genome shotgun sequencing project. | biome: Marine environment; feature: Marine mammal; material: Swab sample of the gingival sulcus; isolation source: swab sample of gingival sulcus... | reverse complement strand
AATAAAAAGGCGGCATACTTGTTTAACACCACCGGTTCTTTTGCGGAATTTACACTTAAAATTCGAGATTTGGAGAACAATGAAGATTTTGCACTCACGATTGACAATGTGAGCGCCGTGGAATGGGCAAATGACAACAGAACCATTTTTTATGTCAAGATAGACGAAGCACTCAGACCTTGCAGCTTGTATGTAAAAGACGCCGATATTCCGGATGAATCTGATGCCAAACTCGTGTTTACAGAAGATGATGCTCGATTCCTTCTCGACATCAGAAGGGATATGCTGGATGAGTACATCTTGGTAAGTTCGGCGAGTTCGACCACTTCCGAAGAGAGTTATATTCCTGCAGATGAGCCGATGTCCGCTCCCGAGGTGTTTTTCAGTCGTGAAAAAGGCGTTGAGTACTCCATTTATCCGCATCGAGATTTTTTTCTCATGCTCTACAAGGATAAAGAAAACGCCAATAAAAAAATTGTTAAGTTGCCGCGAAAAAATTACAGTGATCGTTCGACATGGATGGATATTCTGCCGCATAGCGAAGATGCCCGAATTGAAGAAATCGTCGTTTTTTCGAAGTACCTGGTGTGGGCGGAACGAAGGGATGGTCTTGAGAAGCTTTGCACGATGGATTTAAACACTTTTGAAAAAGTTGGCGGCGTGGAATTTCCGGAAGCGGCGTATTCGGCACACCTTGGCGCCAACGAGGTGTACGAATCCGACAAAGTTCGCTATGTCTACAGTTCCTTAAAACGCCCGACGACAGTTTTTGAGTACAGTATTCCCGAAAAAACGTCGAAAACACTCAAGGTGACGGAAATTCCGTCCGGTTTTGATCCTGAGAACTATGTATTGGAACGTGTATGGGCGACGTCCCATGATGGCGCGAAAGTTCCAATGGCGGTTGTTTACAGAAAAGGTACGCCGAAAGACGGTAGTGCATCGACGCTTCTTTATGCTTATGGCAGCTATGGATACAGTGCCTCTTTGAGTTTCAGCAGCAATGTGTACAGTCTTGTCGACCGCGGGTTTATTTTTGCGGAAGCGCAGATAAGAGGGGGCAGTGACATGGGCGAGTACTGGTATGAGGATGGGAAATTTTTAAATAAGAAAAATACGTTTAAAGATTTTATTGCTTGTGCTGAACATCTGGTGAATCAAAAGTATACCGCCAGTGATCGCCTTTCGATTATGGGAGGAAGTGCCGGCGGATTGCTTATGGGTGCCGTTTCCAATATGAGACCGGAGTTATTCCATAGCGTGGTATCCAAGGTGCCGTTTGTCGATGTGGTGACAACGATGTTGGATGACTCTCTTCCGCTTACAGTCGGTGAGTATAAAGAATGGGGAAATCCGAACGAAGAAGAGTACTTTAACTATATTTTGTCCTATTCACCATATGATAATTTGGAAGCGAAAGAGTATCCGCATATGCTTGTTACCGGAGGATTGAATGATTCTCAGGTGCTATTCCATGAACCGACGAAGTATGTGGCGAAATTGAGAACATTAAAAACGGATGACAATGTATTGTTGCTTCATATGAACATGAAATCCGGGCACGGTGGCGGAACGGGTAGGTATGACAGAATAAGGGATACTGCACTCGATTATGCCTTTATTCTCATGGTGCTGGCGGATTAGTTCGTGGTCTTGGTGTAAAGAATAGTGGATTTGGAAGAAGTAGAACCATATTAGCAGGATGATCGGAGGTGGTCGCCTCCATGGGTTGAAGGAGGTTAGAAGGAGAATTTTATGAATAAAAAAACAGCGTTACTAAGTGTATCGGATAAAACAGGGATTGTTGACTTTGCGAAGGATTTGGTTCGACTGGGGTATCGCATCCTCTCTACGGGCGGAACACTTGCGAAGCTACGAGACGCCGGTGTTGAGGTTACTCCGGTGGATGAGGTGACGGATTTTCCGGAGTGCCTTGACGGTAGAGTAAAGACACTCCATCCGAAAATTCACGGAGCGATTCTCGGAATTCGAAGCAATGAACATCATCGGGAGGAAATGACGGAATTGGGGATTGGAGAAATTGACCTCGTTGCAGTCAATCTCTATCCCTTTAAGAACACGGTTCTTTCCGGTGCACCATTTGAGGATATTGTCGAAAATATTGATATTGGTGGACCCAGTATGGTGCGATCAGCGGCTAAAAATCATCAATTTGTCTACATCGTGACCGATGCGGATGACTACGGCAGAGTGGTAGAAGCGATTGAGATGGGTGATGATCGTTTGGAGGATACGCTTCGTTATGAATTAGCTGTAAAGGCGTTTGAACATACGGCAAACTATGATGCAATGATTGCCACTTATTTTAGAGATCGTCTGACGAAGGATGTTTCGATTGACGAAGGGGTGGAAGCTGTCCAACCGTCAAAGACCTTGACATTGACCTTTGAACAAGGAAAACAGCTTCGCTACGGGGAAAATCCTCATCAGCGAGCGATGTACTATAAAGAACCGTTTTCGACGGCAGGGCAATTTGATCAACTACAAGGTAAGGAGATGAGTTTTAACAACTACGCCGACCTGACCGCAGCGCTGAACGGTGTTGCCGGTTTGACGTCGCCGGCTTGTTTTGCCGTCAAACACGCGATGCCATGCGGTGTGGCGGAAGGTAGTACCGTGCTGGATGCCTATCAAAAGGCTTATTCCTGTGATCCGCTCTCGATTTTTGGCGGGATTGTCGCGCTTAACGCTCCGGTTGACAAGGCGACGGCAGAGGAAATGGTGGGAATTTTTTTGGAAGTTGTGGCAGCACCTGACTTTGATGACGAAGCACTTGAGGTGCTTAAAAGGAAGAAAAATTTACGCGTGATTCGCGTGCCTTCTGTGGATGATAGTACAAAGGATCAACATAGTGAAGGTAGGATTGAAAAGATGAAGAGACTTCCGGAATATGATGTGTTTCAAAAAGTGTCGGGAGGTATTTTATATCAGGACGCCGATGAGGTGTTTAGTATTCGGGATGCCGAGTGTGTTACAAAGAGAACGCCTACGGAAAAAGAATATAAAGAATTGGAATTTGCTTGGAAGGTTTGTATGAATGCGAAGTCCAATGCGGTCGTGGTAGTGAATAACGGAGCAACCATTGGCATCGGACAAGGACAGGTTTCGAGAGTCTTCGCTTCGGAAAATGCAGTGAAGAATGCCGGCTCGGTCTGTAAAATCATGATGCCGAAAAACTATGTTTGCGAGGACTCTGTGGCTGCTTCGGATGCGTTTTTTCCTTTTGCAGATGCCTTGGAAACACTGGTTAAAGCAGGGGTTACCGCTGTTGTTCAACCCGGGGGGTCTAAAGGAGATCCGGCGGTGATTGATTTTGCCAATAAAAACAATGTGGCGATGCTCTTTACGGGAAGACGACATTTCCGTCATACATACTAGAGTAGTCGTATAGCAAGATGTTGGAGGAGAATGATGAATACTAATAAAACAATCCGTTTAAGCGGGAAAACAGAGCAAGAAAACATACGAGAAATCTATCTTGCAGGAGGTTGCTTTTGGGGCGTGGAGGCTTATTTTAGTGCTGTCTCCGGAGTGCTTGATTCGGTCAGCGGTTATGCAAACGGGAAGACGGAAGACACCGACTATCGAAGGATTGGGACAACCGGTCATGCGGAAACCGTGAAGGTGGTGTACGATTTTTCTGTTATTTCCTTAGAAGAAATTTTACTGCACTACTTTCGTATTATCGATCCGACGTCGCTTAACAAGCAGGGGAATGACGTGGGTACGCAGTATCGCACGGGCGTTTACTATGTGGATGAACGTGATGTCGCGGTAATCGATTCCGTGTTTGAACAGAAGAGAAAAGAGTACGGTGAAATTGTTGTTGAAAAGGAGCGGCTACAGCATTTTATTTCGGCAGAAGACTATCATCAGGACTACCTTAAAAAGAATCCGACCGGGTACTGTCATATTAATTTGCATATGGCGAAGGAACCTTTGTTTAAGGAAAGTTATGTCAATCCGAGTGATGAGGTGCTTAAGGAATCGCTGGATTCCTTGAGTTATGAAGTTCTCAGGGAAAGCGCGACCGAAACGCCTCATACCTCGCCGCTGAATGATAATCGAAAGCGTGGAATTTATGTCGATAAGGCGACGGGAGAACCTCTTTTTGCCTCGCAGGATAAGTTTAATGCAGGTTGTGGGTGGCCGAGTTTTTCAAAACCCATTCTTACGGATAAAATTGACTACTTGGAGGATCGATCGCATGGACGAATTCGAACGGAGGTGCGTTCGCGCTCCGGTGACAATCACCTTGGGCATGTGTTTGAGGATGGTCCTGCGGAAAAAGGCGGCTTGCGCTACTGTATTAACGGAGCGGCAATACGATTTATCCCTTATGAGGAGATGGATGCCGAGGGATACTCCGCGTACAAAGTCTTGGTATAAGAACAACACGAGGAATAGTAGACTTTTTAAGAATTCGATGTTGTCATCGAAGGGTTTGCGCTATTGTCAAGGGCATGGGTTGAATATGTTGGTGGGAGGTATGCTATGCAGTTGTTAGGCTCACTTATCGTCTTCGTTCTGTTTATCTTTTTATACCTAATTATCGTCGAAGTCTTTGTTATGCTCTTTCGCATTACGGGACTGCCGGATGAAAAGGCGCGTTTTCAGGTTGTTTCGATGCTGACCAACAGCGGGTATACGACCAGAGAAGCGGAACTGATTACGAATAGTAAACAGCGAAGAAAACTTGCACGTGCGGTGATGATGTTTGGTTATGCGTTTACTGTAACGATTGTATCGACTGTGGTCAATATTTTTGTTCAGTTTAGTCGAAGTCTTGCTGTCGGTTCCGCGGGAGCCGTTCCTGTTATTGCTGTGATTATTTTGCTCACCTTGCTTGTACGGAATAGTCCGTGGGTGAAGAGGATGGTGGATCGAATTATTAAAGCGATTACCATGCGGATGATTCGAGATAAAAATTCCAACCATATTACCATTGTCGATGAATATGGAAAACTTGTCATTGCTAGAATTGATATGAACATCGTGCCGGAGCATATCGCGGATAGACCGCTTGGGCAGAGTAAAATACGAAGTGAGCACAAGATTATTATTCTGCTAAAGCATACCGATAAGGGCGAAGTAGTCGCGACAAGGGATACGAGTTTTAAAGATGGCGATGTGATTGTTGTTATGGGAGAAGAAAATAAAGTACGCAGTGTGTTTGAACTTAGAAAACAGAGTCCGGACTCGAAGGCAATCTCGACGAACTTAGTTAAGTCGCCGAAAAAATAGGCATCGGGAGGAGTATGTTGTTCGGCTGCTTATTGTGAGTTTTTTATTGAAAGAAACCACCCGGAATCTAAAAAGTGCAGAGAAAAAGAATTTTGGTCAGGAGTTGTGATTTCCTCACCTTAAACTGTTTGTAAATAATCTGTCAATTATGAATTTAGTAGTTGACAGATTGTTTTTTTTAGACTATACTTTCTTTGTTAGCAGTCGAAATAACCGAGTGCTAACAATTCGAAAAGATTGGTAAATAAAACTACTAGGGCATAAAGGGTATAAAACTAAGTGATGGTGATAGAAAAAACGACGGAACAGGGACCCTACGATAATTGATTAGTAGCCGTCGTTGAAAGGAGGAATATGCTGACGGAACGAAAGCTCAGGGTGCTGGAAGCGATTATCAATGATTTTTTAGAAAGTGCGCAGCCGGTCGGATCTCGAACAATCTCGAGAAAGTACCTTGTGGGAATTAGTCCTGCGACGATACGAAATGAGATGGCGGATTTGGAAGAGTTGGGCTATTTATTTCAGCCACATACTTCCGCCGGCAGAATTCCTTCGGATTTGGGGTATCGATTTTTTGTCGATACTATGCTCGATTTTGGCACATCGCATATCAGTGAATTACAAAGTTTGAGTCCAGTTGCCAGCAATAAGACCAATCCGCGTGATATTGCTGAACGAACGGCGGAGGTATTGGCAGAAGCGACGAATTGTGTCGTGGTGGTCAGTATGCCGAGTTTCGGGAAGGCGAAGTTGGAAAATCTTAAATTGATTAAGGTCTATCGTGGCAAGGTGTTGATGATTATGGTCACTCGAAGCGGAAAAGTTCGCTATGTTGAGATGAACAGCGATCTTGAGCAAGACCGTTTGGATGTTGTCGCAAGCACTCTCCTCAATGCGTTTATTGGAAAGACGGTGGAAGAAGTCAATGTTCGAGCAGTAGCAGGTCTTGGAAGCGAGGGTTTGGAGTACTTTATTCCATCGCTGAGGGAGGCGCTCAAATCGGTTAAGACGGCGGATATTGTCGTCAGTGGGACAAAAGCGATTTTGGAAAGTCAGTGTATTCACTCGGCGGAGGAACTCAAAGAATTGATGGATTGTCTGGATGAAACAGAACAATTAGACAAGGTGTTTTCTCAGATTGTCGAGGAAAAAGAACATCGACTCGGTGTGAAAATCGGGGAGGAGTTTGAAAATCCTTCGTTAAGCAATTATGCTGTTCTCTGCGCCGACTTTGGGCATAGGGATTCCGACAGAGGTTATATCGGTATTATTGGACCGAAGCGCATGGACTATGCGACCAATGGGGAATTGACAATGTACTTCGCTAAAATGCTAACGGAAGCGGTTTCCGGAATTTATTTGTAATACTTGTCTCTTTACAGATGTAGGTAGACAAAAAGGCGCGGAAAATAATAGAAGTGGATAAAGGTAGTAAAATAAAGAACAAGGAGGCTACAGTGGATTTTGCTGAGGAAAAAGTGGAAGGTGAAGAACTCGATGTGACAAAAGATGCTGATGAGGTGTCAAAAGAAAAATCGACAGAGGATCCGACGCCGGAAACAGAACAGAATTTAGCGGAAAAGCTGAAAGGGAAGTTTAAAAAGAAGGACAAAGAAAGTCCATTAGAGGAAGCAAAAGCCGAACTTGAGGCAGAGAAAGACCGGTACTTGCGGTTAAATGCTGAATTTCAAAATTTTAAAAAGCGAGTCGAGAGAGAAAAGACGGATATAGTGAAATTCGCGAATGAACGACTTTTGACTGATTTCCTAACTGTCCTCGACAATATGGATAGAGCGCTGGAGAGCTGTGAACAATCATCCGATGAAAAACTCAAAGAAGGGCTCGAAATGATTAAAAAATCGCTTGAAGATGTGCTTTCGAAGAACGGCGTCGAGGAAGTGGAAGCGAAGGGCGCGAAATTTGACCCTGAACTACACCACGCGGTGATGACCGAAGAAGTCGAAGGAACGGAAGAGGGCATTGTGCTCGATGTACTACAGACCGGTTACAAACTCAACGGACGCGTTATTCGACCATCCATGGTCAAAGTGTCGAAGTAAGTGAATAAACAAGAAGGCGTTCGAAACACAGAACATAAGGTTCACGAACGAGAACGACACCGTAAGAAAAGAAAAAATAAAAAAATATAAAAATAAAGAAATTGCGCAAAAATTTTTCGTCATAGCGAGCAAACAAGAAGGAGTTCGACGAGAATAGAACATAAGGGTTCATGAACGAGAACGACTTCGCAGCTTGCGAAGCTAGGACGGAAAATAGCAAGCAAGGAGGAAAACATGGCAAAAATTATCGGAATAGACCTAGGAACAACCAACTCATGCGTGTCCGTCTTAGAGGGCGGAAGTTCGGTAGTAATACCAAACGCTGAGGGACATAGAACTACACCGTCTATCGTTGCCTTTTCAAAAAATGGCGAGCGATTGGTTGGTGAAACAGCAAAAAGACAAGCGATTACAAACCCTGATCGAACGATTGCTTCAATCAAGCGAGATATGGGACATGATAGAAAAATTAATATTGACGGGAAGGTATATACACCACAGGATATTTCATCAATTATTCTTCAGAAACTAAAGACGGATGCGGAGAGTTACCTTGGGGAAAAAGTGACCGAAGCGGTTATCACGGTTCCTGCGTACTTTAGTGATGCACAGAGACAAGCGACAAAGGATGCTGGTAAAATCGCCGGTCTTGAAGTAAAGCGAATTATTAACGAGCCGACTGCGGCAGCACTTTCTTATGGACTGGACAAGACAGAGGAGCATCATAAAATCATGGTGTATGACCTCGGTGGTGGTACCTTTGACGTATCGATTTTGGAAATTGGCGATGGGGTGTTTGAGGTGCTATCGACAAGCGGAAACAACCTGCTTGGAGGAGATGACTTTGACAAAGTGATTATGGACTTCCTTGCAGATGGGTTTAAAGCAGAGCACGGTGTGGATTTGAGAAGTGACAAAATGTCGCATCAACGTTTAAAAGAGGCGTCAGAGAAGGCGAAAATGGAGCTTTCTTCTACCCAGAGTACGAATATTAATGTACCGTTTATTACAGCGACTGCAGAGGGTCCGCTTCACCTTAATGTCGACCTTACCAGAGCGAAGTTTGAGCAATTAACCAAACATCTTGTAGAGAAGACGATGGAGCCGGCGAAGAAGGCGATGGCAGATGCCGGTGTATCGACATCAGACCTGCAGCAGGTTATTTTAGTGGGTGGTTCTACGAGAATTCCGGCAGTACAGGAAGCGGTGAAAAAACTTACCGGAAAAGAGCCGCATAAGGGAATTAACCCGGATGAAGTTGTTGCGCTTGGTGCGGCAGTACAGGGAGGTGTTCTATCCGGTGATGTGAAGGATATTTTGTTACTTGATGTTACGCCGCTTTCACTTGGTATTGAGACCATGGGTAAAGTCTTTACCAAACTCATCGAGCGAAATACAACCATTCCTACAAAGAAATCTCAGATTTTCTCGACTGCTGCCGATAATCAGACCGCTGTTGATATCAGGGTGTTACAAGGAGAACGTCAAATGGCGGACGACAATATTCCTCTCGGAGAGTTCCGATTGGATGGAATCCCTCCTGCAAGAAGAGGTATCCCTCAAATCGAGGTAACTTTTGACATCGATGCAAATGGTATTGTGAATGTGTCGGCAAAAGATATGGGTACCGGAAAAACACAACATATTACGATTACGGCAAGCACAAATCTTTCTTCTGACGACATTGAGAAAAAGGTCAAAGAAGCGGAGACCTATGCTGAAGACGATAAAAAACGAAGGGAGCTTATCGAAGAGAAGAATAAAGCGGACAATATGATTTACGAAGTCGAAAAAGCACTCGAAGAACATGCAGATAAAGCGGACGAAGCACAGAAAAATGATGTAAAAGCGAAGATTGAAGCGCTGAAAGCGTCTATTCTCGGTGATGATATTGAGAAAATCAGAGCGGATTTCAAAGCGCTTACGGACGCATTCCAACCGATTGCTGAAAAAATGTATGCGGAGGCACAAGCTCAGGCACAGGCAGGAGAAGATCCGAATGCTGCAGGAGCAGGACAAGGTGCACCGGGAGAAGGAGTTGACGACGCCGACTACGAAGTGGTAGACTAAACTGTATGGACAAAAAGGATTATTACGAACTTTTAGGAATAGAGAAGGGGGCTGACGAGAAGCAAATTAAGTCAGCCTACCGAAAGCTAGCGATGAAGTATCATCCGGATAAAAATCCGGGTGATAAGGTCGCGGAGGAAAAATTTAAGGAAATCAACGAGGCGTATGAAATTCTCTCCGATCCGAGCAAGCGACAGATGTATGACCAGTATGGTCACAGTGCCTTTTCTCAAGGCGGTATGGGCGCGGGCAGCTATGGTAATTTCCATGGATTTAGTTTTGATGACCTGCTAAACGAAGTCTTTGGTATGGGTGGCATGGGCGGCGGAGTGCGTCGTGTTCGTGGTGCTGATGTACACACTGAAGTGGTGCTTACATTCGAAGAGGCGGCATTTGGGAAAAAGGTTGATGTGGAGTACCTTCGTACGGAAGAGTGTGAACACTGTTCCGGAACGGGGGGCGAACCGGGGAGCACGAAGGAAAAATGTGCCACCTGTGATGGAAAAGGGATGCAGCAATTTGTCCAGCAGACGCTTTTTGGTAATTCTGTCACCACGAGGACATGTAAGTCTTGTCGAGGAAAGGGCGAAAAATACACGAATGAGTGTAAAATTTGTAAAGGTAAGACGAAGGTTCGCAAGAAAATCAAGAAAAATATCAGTATTCCTGCCGGCGTCACCGACGGCAACTCGATGAATTTGCGTGGTGAGGGTGATCTCGGGTCGAATGGAGGACCTAGGGGTGACTTGCTTGTTCTTATTCGTATGAAACCGCATCCTGATTTCGAGCGAGAGGGAAGTTCGGTGTACTACCAACTCTCGATTTCCTATCCGCAAGCCGTTTTCGGCGATGAAGTCGTGGTTCCGACCATTGACGGCAAGGTGAAGATGACGATACCGGAGGGGACACAACCGGGGAAAATCTTGAAAGTAAAGGGCAAGGGAATTCCTATACTAAACGGCTATGGACGCGGTGATATGTATGTCGTCGTCAATGTGGATGTTCCTAAGGGGCTGAATAAGGCGCAAAAGGAAGCTCTGATGAGCTATGATTCGGCGATGGGAGGAACCATTCAACATGAGGGCAAATCCGGTTGGCATCTTTTTGGCAAGAAAAAGGATAAGTAATGCACAGATTGTACCTTGATCAATTTGGCGGGGATCGCGTGCAAGAAGGCGAGGTGTTTATTGGGTCGGAAGATACCGCAGTTCATGTAAAGGCACTTCGTCTGAGAGTAGGGGAAAACGTTGAATTTATCAGTTTTGAAGAAAAGAAAATATACGTAGCGGCATTTTATAATAAAGAACAACAGAGCCTCGGGGTATTTCAAATTCAGCATGTCGATGATGTGCTGGCAGAGAGCCCTGTGGTTCATTTATTTCAGGCAACCCCCAAACTTGCTAAGCTGGATGAGGTGGCACAGCGCAGTGTGGAAGCCGGCGTGCATGGGATTTATATCGTATCGACCGAGCACAGCGACCATGTGTCCGAAAAATCCCTACTGAAACAGGAAGGGAATCGAAAGGGAGACGCCCGAAGGAAGGACGAAAAAGGGATTGTCAAAGAATGTGGCGAGAGCTCCGGCGGGACACCGACGGCGAATAAAAAAATGGAACGACTGAGGAAAATCGTGCTCAGTGCGACGATGCAGTCGAAGGCGGCAGTTCTTCCTGAGGTAGTGTATAGGGGAAATCTTAGAGACATTGATTTTTCGGAATATGACGAAGTCTTGTTTTTTTACGAGCAGGCGACAGAGGCGCTCTCCGGAATCTCGGGAGCGAAAAAGATAGCGATTATTATTGGTTCCGAAGGCGGTTTTTCCCAAGCGGAAGCTCGATGGGCGAGTAAGAATTTTCGTGTTTGCAGTCTGGGAAAGCGGATTCTTCGCACTGAGACGGCAGCCATTCCCGCGATAGCGCTGACAATTCACGAGGCGAATCGGGGATGTAAGAATAATAAATGAGTAAAAAGGTAGCTTTTATGACTTTGGGCTGCAAGACGAATTTAGTTGAATCCGATGCGATTATGGGTGTCTTGGCAGAAGAAGGGTTTGAGATCGTCAGCTTTGACAGTGAGGCGGACTACTATGTCGTGAATACCTGTACGGTGACACATGTCAGTGACAGGAAGTCAAGACAGATGATTCGTCGCGCTAAAAAACACAATCCGAAGGGAAAAGTTATCTGTATGGGCTGTTATACGCAGCTGAATTTTGAGAAAGTGCAGGAGATGGATGTCGATCTTGTGCTTGGCAATGGAAATAAAAATCTTGCAATAGAGTATATAAGAAATGATAGTTTATCGGAACAGGAAGTACGGAATTTTTTCGATACTTTTCGAAGCGTAGAAATTCCGGAGAGTAGCAAAAAGGATGTCTTTTTTTCTAAAAATTCCAATTTCAAAATTTCCAATTCAAAAATTGAAGGTGGTAGTGGGTTAAAACAGGAAACACAAGGGCTTCCTGTGGCGAAATCGATCTTTCCCATCGTCGTTAAAGATGATTTGCAGTCCTTTGAAGAAATTCCCCTATACATTCGAGCATCGCATACCCGTGCGTTTGTTAAAATTCAAGACGGCTGTAATCGTTACTGTACCTACTGTATTATTCCCTATGCCAGAGGGGATATACGAAGCAGAAGCCTTGATAGCATACGGCAAGAGATCGAACACCTGGTGCAAAGTGGCTACACGGAATTTGTGCTCACTGGCATTCATCTGGCATCTTATGGGGATGATTATCGTCGACAAGCTCTGCGAAGTGCGAGGGAGAAGCGAAGGAAAGGACCTACTGATTCGTTTGGAATGGAAGGGATAGATATTCCGTCTCATATCCCGAATTTGCTCGATGTCGTAGAAACGGTGAATGCGGTCGAGGGTGTACGACGGATTCGTCTGGGATCGCTTGAACCGATGACCGTGAGTGCTGATTTTGAAGCTCGCATGAAGAACTGTGATAAATTATGCGACCATTTTCACCTTTCGCTTCAAAGCGGAACAGACCATGTGCTAAATCTTATGAACCGACAGTATACGACGAAAGAATTTGCTGAGGCTGCCGCACGGCTGCGACGGATGTATACTAACCCGTCGCTGACCACGGATATTATCGTGGGTTTTCCCGGCGAAACAGAGGAAGATTTTGAGCAGACGAAGCAGTTTATTGAAGAAATTCGCTTTTCAGATATTCAT
>PDWJ01004338.1_pt1 | contig 12592 bp, 6 predicted proteins | sample 1430881 | NCBI WGS metagenome assembly PDWJ01 (sample SAMN01162460, study PRJNA174530) | Oral metagenome, whole genome shotgun sequencing project. | biome: Marine environment; feature: Marine mammal; material: Swab sample of the gingival sulcus; isolation source: swab sample of gingival sulcus... | reverse complement strand
TTTGAGGTGCCCATTCTCAGGCCTGGCTTACACTTCCGCTAGTTGACGAGGCAGCTTCAGAAGCTTAACCATTGACACAGAATTCTGAATATTCCCCTTGATTTGCCAGAGGACGGACTTGATTTGACACCTTGTCAAAATTAAGTCCTTCCTCTGGGATATGATCATTATCAAGTGTCGTTCAGGACAGCTAAAAACGTGTATCCTTTGTCCACACTTTCAGCAGATATAAAAGCTGGTCTTTATCAATGGGTTTTGTCAGATAATCGTTTGCTCCTGCATCCAGGCATTTCTGCCTGTCTTCTTTTTGTGCTTTCGCTGTAAGTGTAATGATGGGTGTATTTTTAAATCTTTCAATTTCTCTTATCTTTTTCATTGCCGTATAACCATCCATAACCGGCATCATAATATCCATTAAAAGCAGATCAAATCGATTCATGTCCTCATTTAATATATCCAATGCCTCCCGACCATTTTGAGCCGTTACAATCTCTATATTTTTTTCTTCTAGTACCGCGGACAAGGCGAATACATTTCTAATATCGTCATCAATAATCAGAATTCTTTTGTTGTTTAACAATTCTTCTACTTTTAATGGTAGATCATCAGGTGCTATTTGGATTTGGGCTACAGGTCGCTCTTTTTGTAAAACATTTCTGCTATCTTGCGTTACCTCTTCTACGAGCTGTGAATCCATTCCAGTTGTATCAATTTTTCCAGGAAGATATGCCGAAAATGTTGAGCCTGTATCCAATGTTGATGTGACGCCTGTTCGTCCCCCGAGCAATTTGACAAGTTCTTTCGAGATACTCAGCCCGAGCCCAGTTCCACCGTATTTTCTGCTTGTACTCCCATCTGCTTGCCTGAATGATTCAAAAATCAAATCGAGCTTCGATTCTTCTATACCGACGCCATTGTCAATAACGGATAGTTTAATGGGCCTTTGTGCCTTGTCTTTTTCGTTGTTTTTTTCTGCGCTCAGCCAAATCGTACCTTTTTCATTGGTGAATTTCATGGCATTTGACAAGAAATTTTTCAAAACCTGAGTCAATTTCATCTTATCAGTAATAAACGTTTGCAAAACAGTATCGCTTATCGAAACTTCAAGATTAATATTCTTCTTTTCTGCCTGGGGCGCAAATAGTTGCTGCAACTCATCAAAGACTTCCCGAACTTGCACATGCTCTATATTTAAGCTCATACGTTTCGCTTCAATTTTCGACAAATCAAGGACATCATTTATAAGATCGAGAAGATCATTACCCGCATTGTGTATGACCGATGCTTGTTTATTGACCCGCTCAAGGTTCAACTCCTTAGTATTTGCAAGAGCGCTTGACAAAAGCAGCATTGAATTTAAGGGCGTTCTTAACTCATGAGACACGTTTGCCAAAAACTCAGACTTATACTTATTTGCCAGTTCAAGTTCCTTGGCACGACTCACCTCTGTTCTGGCAGTTTCAAGTTCCTGATTCTGCTCCTTCAGCCTGATTGATTGCTCCTTCAGTGCTTTGGATTGTGCTTGTGATTGGTTGAGCAGACGCTTTGTAGATCGGGCTTGGAGCGACGCATAAAGTGATCCTGACAGGACAACAAGGGCTAATTCAATATACTCCAATTGAAGCTCTGTAAAGGCTTCATAGGAGGCAACTTCAACTACGCCTATAAGTTCATCTTTAAAAATAAGGGGTGACGCATAGGTATTTAACGCCCTATATTCACTTGTCCCTGTGCTGATCACTCGGGTATCTGGCACGTTGGTAAGAAGTATGGGCTTTTTCTCGTAGGCAACTTGCCCGATAACGCCTTCTCTTAATCCAAATTCATCTAATTTATTTGTATGTTTCACATAGGCATAAGACGCTTCAAGTTGAAGCGTTTTTCTCTCCTTATGATAGATATACAATACGCCCATACCGGCATTGATATACCGGGAAAGTTGTGTAATGGCAGTTTCGACCTGATCACTAAACTTATCTTTGTTAAGCACCTCCTTATTAAGAAACGAAACCCCATCTTTTACCCAATTTTGACTTTTGTGTTTAAGATCTGCGTCTGAGAGTACACGAATCATCGTATTCATATTCTCTTTCAGATCCAGAAACTCACCTTTTACATCAATGTCAATCTCTCTTGTTAAATCTCCATTGGCCACGGCAACAGCAATTTCAATGATGTTTCTGACCTGGATCGTCAATGAATCTGCCATACTGTTCACGTTATTGGTAAGATCAAGCCATGTCCCAGACACCCCTTCGACTATTGCCTGGCCCCCAAGGATTCCGTTGGTTCCCACCTCTTTTGCCATTCTTGTCACTTCAGAGGCAAACAGGGCGAGCTGATCCACCATGGTATTAACAGTTTTTTTCAGTTCGAGAATCTCTCCCTTAGCATCGACGGTGATTTTTTGTGAGAGGTCCCCTTTGGCAACGGCAGTTGTAATATCGGCAATATTTCTCACCTGTGCCGTCAAAGAGTCTGCCATCGTGTTTACGTTGTTAGTGAGTTCAAGCCATGTTCCGGATACCCCTTTCACCTTTGCCTGACCGCCAAGTATTCCATCTGTTCCCACCTCTTTTGCCACCCTTGTCACTTCTGAAGCAAACCGTGCGAGTTGATCAACCATGGTATTGATGGTTTGTGCAAGGTTGAGAAAATCGCCTTTTATCTCAATGGTGTCAATTTTCAATCTCATTTTTTGAGAGAGATCACCTTTGGCAACATTATTTATCACTGCTGCAACTTCAATAATGGGCGTTGATAAGGATTCAAGAATAAAATTTACATTTGAAACGAGATCAAACCACTTTCCTCCCAAGTCATCGCTGTCTATTCTCGAATTAATCAAGCCATTTTTTGCGATTTGTTGTTGTGCGCTTTGTATTTTTTTTTCAATTATATGTATATGGTTTATCAATTCCTTATATTTTTCATACAATATTGAGTACTCATTAACTGACGTGTCTGGGGCAGGAATAGGAATCGAGCTACCGTCAATAACGGCGTCTATCATCCGGACGGTTTCGCTGATCTGTTTCCTTGAATGAGATTGGATATTTATAATGGCGTCTGTCAGTTTAACATATTTGTTTCCTTTAAACTCCTTCAGTCTATCTTTTTCAAATTGAAAATTTCCCTGAGATATTCTTCGTAATATCTTTAACAGCTCTTTATAATAATTATCATTTATCCACATAAAAACCTCATTGCCTGCTGCATTCCTGTTGATGGTGTATTTAATTCAACGTTGTATACCCCGAGCCAATATTGTTCGTCATAGAAAGGAAAAACATAGTACTACAAAACGCATGAAGGATGGGAAACAGGATAATTTAGGAACCCACTTTGAATGACTCCCTGAAACGCTAAGGAATTGAAAAATCTTAACCGAGCCTCAACCGCTTCAATCTTTTTTCCAGGTTTTTCATGCAACGTTGGGGTGAAACAGCTGCGACACACGTTTGTAAAAACGTGTACGTTTCACCAACATATCGTTTCGAGAAATTTTACTATCCAGGCATAACTGCCTACCCGTCTGTATAGGCACCCCCTGGTACGGGTTGGTTAATTCGCAAACAGTTTCCCAGGATTGGGGAGCAAACCTTTTGGATCTGTCTGAAAAAATATTATATTGTTTCAGTATCCGTGCGTTTGATTTTTCAACAACCCGACGATTTAAAACAATTTTAAATACTCTGATATCTTCTATAATATGAGGCTATTGCAAATGAATTGGTTCTGCGAAGGATTAATCAACAATCGTCGAGCCATATTACGTTTACCCACAATATGCAATCGGTTCTTAATAGCAATAAAATTAACGCGATAAACAGTGCCTCAAAAGAAATCGCTTCGTCTACCTGTAAAATTTTCGCTTGATATTGGCCTATGGACAGATAGTTTCAATAAAAAGTCGCTGTAAAAACTATGTAACACCTAAATATTTTTACTAATACTAAAGCATGAAATAAAAATTCGTATCATAACCGAATATTGACGATGATAAGTGAACATTAGATGTTTGTAAATAAAAATAATGAAATTGAGACATAAATTAAGGGGGGGGGTTACCTGGTCCATGGCACAGTGATAAAAAATAACCTTGGGGTGCCTGGTATCTTTTCTATTCTACGAATTTTAATGTGTTCGTATTCGCGAAAAATTATAATATATTTTATGATATTAATAAGTTAAAATGCGACACATATTCTACCAAGCGCAGTTTGCATTTTAAGGCCTATCGATAGAATTAGGTTCTTAAAGAAAAAGTTTTATTTAAATTGACAATAGCAGTGTTCATGGTGTATATGTTGCGATTATCATATTTATTGATTCAGATATTGTTAATTATCTCAACATTAGCGTTTAACAATTTAATATTCGAAGACTCTTAAGCATTTCGTCAGTTAAGGATTGCAGAGTCTTGGTTCGTTTTTTCGGGAATGTTGTGCTGTATGAATGATAACGCTAAAAGTGGTTTTGATTATCCTTGATGAGGCGTGTTCTTTGGGTGTAGCGATAGTCTCGTAGATAACACAACAAGGCCAAAAACCCTCTTTTTATCCAGCAGACAAGACCGAACCAATAACAAAATTGCCCACGACATGGCAAAGTTAGCAGCGGAGGAGCTCTTCATCACGGTTTTTTTGTGCCAATTGAAAACAAATTAAAAATTGAGGATCAGATATCCGGCAATTAATCGAAGTATCCCCACCTCCCAACAAAATTGGTGGGAAGGGGTGTCCATCTTCTGGTTCTTGAAACCTTGTTTGGCACCAACCAAATTTCAGTGGGCATACAGATCGTGTGTACCGATATTGCCACGGGTGAAAAAGTGCTTTTAGGCACGGCCTGTGCACAGGCGGATACCTATTCTCAAGCCAGCAAACGCGTGATTTCCAACACCGTCTACAAATTGATTTCAAGGGTTTAAAAAATAATTGTATTAAATTATTAAAAGGAGAAAAAACGATGAAACGATTTACAATTTGGGTGGTTCTGATTCTGTCAGGATTGATGATTATCCTCCCCCAGGTACTTATTGCAGATGATTTCTTTGATACAATCGATCATTCTGTTAAAACATTTTTTGATGGGTCAGATTGGGTCAGCTCTGTTGATACAGAAATAAATGGTGCAAGAGTAACAGGTAGCTGGTATGATCTGGATCAAGACGGGAATTTTGATGACAATGAATCGCTCCGTGACCAGATTATGGTCTATAACCGGGATGGCAAACTAATACTAACATCGAATTCTGTCGACAGAGACGGACTTGAAACCTGGGCTAAAGAAAATGCAGAAGGAATTTTGTCTGTTCTTTTTCCTGGCGGTGTTGAAGATGCAACGGGGATAACGAGTGACGCTATTTTAACCCAGGCGACATTCAATAAAAAGGCCTTTCAGAAGGCAATGACTTCTATTCAGGGAAAAGAGGTACTTTCAGATTTTACAAGTACGCTTGAATATCAAAATCTCGACATCAATGACAATTCGGGGGATTCATATTCCATGGTTTTGGGGTATACTAAGGCCATGGAATCCGCCTTTGAACTTGGATTTACCTTGCCGTATCGCTATGCAGACCTTTCAGATGATATTGATACCAAATCCCACTACCTTGGATTGGATATCTATGGAAAAAAATCAATCATGACACGGGATGACATGGAATGGAGTTTGGGGGGAGAAGTGTTCGGCTCCATCAACTATGTAAGTTCTGATACCATTGAGCATATGGGAAGTTTAAAATATGGAGCGGGTGTTTTCACCTCATTTGTCAAAGAATTTACTAAGGGAGTTCTCAGTTTGGGTGTGGATATAAAACTTTCTGACGCATACCTTCCCTCACGCTTAATAGATGCTAGTGACAATACATATATCGAAAAAACGATTAATTATGTCAATAATCTGAATTGTGTTACAACCATTACATATGGCTTCAACTATGGCATCCCTTTTATGAATGATACCATGGCTGTCAATTTGGAAGTAATCCGTTCGAATTATATCAGTAATGACATTGATTCAGGGCGTGATACTTCAACCAATGCAGGCGTTTACTATTCTTATTTTCCAACGAAAGCTTTTGGCCTGGATGTGGGTATTTACAAGACCTTTGAGCTTGAAGACATTGATATGTTGGGATGTGTCGTCGGTGCAATTTATCGTTTCTAAAGTGCAAACCAAAAACCCAAATGCTCGCCTCAACTTGTTACAAATAGTTGCGTTTATATATTGTTATTGTAGCGTTTCACTGCATCCGGGGTGTTGCATCAGAATTGGTAACGGGGGGCTGAATCCTAAGTGCTCGGAATGATGTTTTGCCAAATCATGGTTGAGAATTTTACCCTGCTTGGGGATAAAATTCTCAACCATGGTTAAAGGAGTATGTTAAAGAATACAGCATGATTTCCTAAAAACGAGCTCAGACAGAATGTACATCAATCATCCATGCCAAGGTGGAGGAAGCAACACTTGCAGAGTTTTTGCCAACATAAACAGAAACGCCCATATTTCAAATGTATCTGTTTAGTTTGCGAATTCTGACAGATAAGAATCGTTTTACGAACGCTTAAGCCCCTTTGGTATTGAACGCCAGTCATATTTGTCCCACTTTTTTTCAAACCGCCTTCATATCTTCCTCGACCCAACAATATTTCATAATTATTTCAGACTATTGAGTATAATTTTAGTTTTTGTTATATGTTAGTGTGACTTTTAATTTTAGGCTTTAGGCACTGTCGAAGGCAAACGATATGACAAATCAGCTTATACTCGAAAATATACTGAAGATGCAAGACGGCGGCCCCTCTATTTTAGGTCCTTTAGACCTTCACCTGCCTAAGGGCAGTAAACTGTCGATACTGGGGCCATCGGGCAGTGGTAAAACCACACTACTTCGAATCATTGCAGGACTCACCCCCCCTGACCGGGGTGTCATCAGATTTAACACCATTCCCATCACCCATTTACCCCCGCACAAGCGTAATTTTGGCCTCATGTTCCAGGAATATGCCCTTTTCCCGCACCTCAACGTATTCCAGAACATTGCCTTTGGTTTGAAGATGAAAAAAATATCCAAATCACACCAGGAAAAACGGGTGGCCGAAATGCTGGAACTGACCCATCTAAGCGGCTTTGAGACCCGCAGCGTTGACGAATTATCCGGTGGAGAGCGCCAGAGGGTCGCCCTGGCCCGCACCCTCGCACCAGGTCCCGAACTTCTCATGCTGGACGAACCGTTGAGTGCCCTGGACCGCGTTCTTCGGAAACGCCTGCTCCATGAACTCACAAAAATTATTTCAACGTTGAATATTACGACCATATTCGTCACCCATGACCATAAAGAGGCGTTTGCCGCTGGCAGCCAAATTGTCCTTCTCAACAAGGGTAAAATCCAGCAGCAAGGGACCGCGGAGGACCTCTGCCAAAATCCTGCCAGCCCCTGGGTTCAGCAATTTATGGCATAGCACCACAGACCGATGTGGGGAAGATGCCCATATTGTCGGCCGATAGGCCTATCATCGCCGGTTTGAAATTATTGTAAAATTATTATCTTGACTCAGTTTTTTTCTCCATGCTACAAAAAAATATACATAAAAAGAGGCTTGGTGAAGCTGAATAATAGTGTTGCTCAACTGCCGTGTTCATGCTTCGTATATTGCTCTCTCAGATACCCAGCAGACAATTCAAAGCTGCCATGTCTTTAATGATGTCCTCATTTTTGAAATACCATGGGGGAGAAGCATTAATGAATACAGGCCATATCATAGGACTGTTTGACAGGCTGCCGGAGATGCTGTCTTCTGTCATGGAATGTTTTTCTCATACTGCGTCTTTTTCTAGAGATATCTGCACCCACACTGAATCTACAGCCCCATCAAATCGATATCCCTGTTCCAAATGCACGGTTTGTCCGGTCGAATACTCCCATGTGAATGAATCTTTGGAGGCCATTTCCTCATTGATTCTGGAAATCATGCGTCTAAACAGTGAAACAAATGATTTTAATACCACCATGAATAGGGTGCAATGTGGGACTTGGGAGTGGGCCATTGGATCAGGGGGGTTGATAACCAATGCAGTATGGGCCAACATGCTTGGCTATGAGTCCCATGAACTGAACAAAGATATCCAAAGTTGGGAAAAATTGATTCATCCCGAAGATCATGACAAAGTCGTCTGTTCTCTGTTTAAGCATATCAACGGAGAGTCTCCGTGTTACTACAGCGAACATCGATTGATTAAAAAAAACGGGAAATCTGCGTGGGTCAGGGATTGTGGCAAATAATTACCCGGGCGTCTGACGGCACCCCACTCCTTGCGCTTGGCGGAAAGATCACGATCTCAAAACAAAATCAAACCGATTCCCAGGCCCAGCGCCAGGCCCAAAAATTTTTGTCACATTTGGAAATGCAACATCATATCTTAGTATCTCAGGAGCGAGAGTTAAAAAAGCTCATGAACACGACTCCGTCACAGTTATTACCACTTTACGCCCGAAAACAAAACATCCCCCCAAAAAAACATTATATCCATCCGCATATGGCCCAAGTGATCTTTCCCTGTATAGAAAGGCTTCATGAGGATATCTCATCCAGTGAGCGCAAGATGATCGCAAATATCCTGGAAGAATCTTTTAATGGACTGCATTTGGGCATTTCGAAAAAATTTCTTGAACTCAAAGACGCCCTGACGCCAACAGAGGGAAAAATTATCAATTATATCAAGTACGGAAAAACAACAAAAGAAATTGCCGATCTCCTTTGCGTTTCCACAAAAACCATTAAGACCCATCGGCGAAACATTCGCAAAAAACTAGGCCTCCAGGGGAAAAAGCAAAATCTGATGTCCTATCTCAGATCATTGTGAGACATTTCAAGCCCTTGTTCAAATTTAAATCTGCCACAGATGCGCCAGAGTTCGAATTCGGGCGGCGTCTTCTATATCACTTCTCATGCAAGGGCGCTGAGCACATCGAAACCCAATTAGTGCAACTATAAATGACGCAATGTTTCGGAGTCGTTGAACACAATTCCAATATACCCATTTTTTCAGCCTTTTTTATAAGTAATCTTTAACCAATAATAAAATAAATTCATAACGTTTGTCAGCAGCCTTATGGGATGCAGGTATGAAACCGCCTGCACATGAATTCTAACCCACGGCAGTCCTGGCAAGGGACTCACCGGCTTGCCAGGATCACCGGCAACACAAGATGGAGGCATATATGAGCGAAGAAAAATTTGTGGACAAAAGTTGGGGAACCGGTATCACCACAGACCCATACCTGATGTCGGTATTATCCAGTCGCATGTTCAGTATTGGCATTGAAATGACAAATACCATGATCCGAAGTTCCAGATCCCTGCTCATGAGTATCTGCCGAGATCTGTCCACGGCCATTTGCGACAGAAACACCAATGTGATTTCCCTGCCGCCGTGTATCCCAGTGCATGTGGCAAATATGGGACTGACCGTTAAACCAGCCCTGTCCCACCCGGATGGGGTGCAGGAAGGCGATCTGTTTTTGAACAACTCCCCCTATACCGGCAACACCCACCATGCAGACTATACCTATATTGCGCCGGTGTTTAACGACGGGGAACTCATGTTCTGGGCGGCTGCAAAAGGCCATCAGGCAGATTGCGGCAATAGTATTCCCAGCACCTATCATCCCACAGCGGCCGATCTTTACGAGGAAGGGGCCATTGACTGGCCCTGCGTCAAAATCCAAAAAAATTATGAAGATGTCCATGACCTGATCCAGATCGCCAAAATGCGGATACGGGTACCTGACCAATGGTATGGGGATTACCTGGCCGGTGTGGGGTCTGCAAGAATCGGGGAGCGGGGTCTGGTGGCCATGTGCAAGGAATATGGCAACGATGTGATCAAGAACTTTTGCAACTCCTACCAGGAATATGGCAAAAAACGAATGATTGAAGAGATCAAGAAATTGCCTTCCGGCACCTGGGAATATCGCATCAGCCATGATCGGATTCCAGATCTGTTGCCCCAGATCGACATCCACATCATCGCCACCATCAACGCCGAAGAAGGTTACGTGACCATTGATCTCAGGGACAACGAAGATTCCCAGTTGTGCGGTCTCAACCTGTGTGAAGCCACGGCTGTTGCCAGCGCCCGTACGGGATTTCTCAACCGCATGCCCGTGGACATGCCCCATAACAGCGGCGCCATGTCCCGTATCCAGGTGTTGACCCGGGAAGGATGCGTGGTGGGTAAATCCAAATATCCCTATTCCTCATCCGTGGCCACCACCAACGTGGCAGACCGTCTGATTTCAGGGGTACAATGCCTGTTTAACCAGATCAGTGAACTGGACAGCCGGGGACTGGCAGAAGGCGGGGCCGTGCAATGCCCTGCGGTATCTGTCATTTCAGGCAAAGACTGGCGAAGGAACGACGAACCCTATATCAACCAGCTGTTTTGCGGCATGACCGGCGGGCCTGGCGCCAGCGGCCATGATGGCTGGGTCACCTACCAGTATCCCTGCACCGGTGGCGGGCTCTACTGGACCAGTACAGAAATTCTGGAGCAGCGATATCCGGTCAAGGTCCTTGAAGAAGAGGTCATCCCTGACGGTCTTGGATCAGGTCAATGGGATTCAGCCCCAGCATGCCAGTTTATATTGGCCCCCAGAAAATTACCCATGACCGCAGCATACTCCTGCGACGGCCAGGACAATCTCCCCAAAGGCGCAAAAGGAGGGCGCGACGGCCATAAATCAGGGGCATGGAAATACACCTTAGATAAAGGCCTGGATACCAAAACCGTCCTTCCGCCCTTTGCCAACCCAGAAATCGCATTTGGCGAAGCCATTGTCTCCCACAGCTCCAGCGGTGGCGGTTATGGCGATCCCCTGGAACGGGATCCGGAACTTGTCCGTCACCGGGTCAGGGAAGGGTGGATTACCCTGGAATACGCAAAAGAGGTATATGGCGTGGTGATAGATACGGAACCAGAGTTGTTTGCCGTTGATCTACCTGCCACCCAGGCCCTTAGGCAGGCGCTGAAACAAAACCGCAATGATGCCAAATAAGGAGGATACCCATGGGAAAATATGTATGCACAGATATTGGCGGCACCTTCACTGACGCTGCCGTCATTGACGATAAAGGCGTTATGAGGGTCTTCAAATCCCCCACCACCCACCACGATTATGCCGAGGGCATACTAAAGGCCATCGAACAGGCCGCCGCGTTCTGGGAAGAGCCCATGGACGCCTTTCTTCGGTCATGCAGTTATGTGGAAGGCGGTTCCCTGATTCATGGTTCCACCATTGCCACCAACGCGGTATTGGAAAAAAAGGTGGAAAAGGTCGGTATGATTGTCACCCAGGGGCATCGCGATGTGCTGCTATGGCGAGAAGGCCCCGTCAAAGATCCCTTTGACTTTCAGATTGACTACCCAGAGCCCTATATCCCCAGATACCTGACCCTGCCTGTGACAGAACGTATCAATGCCGAAGGGGGTATCGATACCCCGCTCAATGAACAAGAAGTCATTGACGCCATTGAACAATTTAAACAATGGGATGTGAAGGCCATTGCCGTTTGCCTGCTCTGGTCCATTGTCAATCCCGAACATGAGCTCAGAATCGCTGAGCTTGCCAAACAACATTGGCCACAATGCCGGGTTGTGATGAGTCACAAGGTCAATCCCTGCCTCAGGGAGTATCGTCGATGGGTGTCAACAGCCATGGATGCCTCCTTGAAAAATATTATCACCAATTACACCCGGGAATTGAACCAGCGGATGCAGGATAATGGGTTTGAAGGGGAAGTGGGCATGCTCAATTCCAGCGGCGGGGTCTCCAGTGCGGCAGACATTTCTTCCCGTCCCTTGTATTCCATTGATTCGGGGCCTTCCATGGCCCCCATTATGGGAAGAAAAGTGGCCACGGATGAACTCAATGACAATAATGTGGTGGTGTTGGATATGGGCGGCACCTCCTTTGATGTAAGCTGCGTATTAAGAGGGGAGATTTCCGGGTCCAGAGAAGCCAAAATCGGATGGGAAATTCCAGGCATCTCAAGGGTGAATGTCAACAGCATCGGCGCCGGTGGCGGTAGCATAGCCTGGGTGGATTCCGGTGGCATGTGCCGGGTGGGTCCCCAGAGTGCCGGTTCCAACCCTGGCCCGGTATGCTATGGATGGGGCGGTACCCAGCCAACGGTGACCGATGCCAACCTGATTTTGGGGTATATCAATCCGGAGTTTTTCAACGCCGGCAGAATGACCTTAAACAAGGATCTTGCCGCACAAGCCATCAAGACCCATGTGGCCGACCCCATGGGACTGAGTGTAGAAGAGGCGGCCTTTACCATCTGGACCACCATCAATGCCAATATGATTGCGGCCATCAAGGAGATCACCATCTGGCAGGGCATTGATCCCAGAGACTTTGTCATGGTCTCCGGCGGCGGGGCCTGCGGCGTACATACCGTGCCGCTGGCAGAAGGGTTGGACATGCATCAGATCATCATTCCCAAAACAGCAGGCACCCTCAGTGCCTCCGGCGGTATTTTTTCCAACATGGTGTCAGAACACAGCCGCAGTTACT
>PDWJ01008794.1_pt1 | contig 12593 bp, 22 predicted proteins | sample 1430881 | NCBI WGS metagenome assembly PDWJ01 (sample SAMN01162460, study PRJNA174530) | Oral metagenome, whole genome shotgun sequencing project. | biome: Marine environment; feature: Marine mammal; material: Swab sample of the gingival sulcus; isolation source: swab sample of gingival sulcus... | reverse complement strand
GGCTGCGCTGCCCGGATCGGAAAACACCGGCACCCGCTTCTCATCGCTCATCAACGCCCGCGCCTCGGTCAGATTGGCCATGCAGCGCAGCATGTTACCAGTGTTGAGAGCGCGCGCGCTCTGCCATAGCGGTGTCTTGCAGACATGGCACACGCTCTGGCCGGACGTTTCTTCATGGGCCTCGGATATGGCACGGTCCCCAATGGCATGGATGCGGAGGTTCAGATCATGGGCGGCAATATCGGTCACAAAATATTGCAGCACATCACCTGAGAGCAAAATGCCGTCCTTGTTGCCGGGCATTGTGTCGTAATCCTCACTCAAGGCCGCCGTTCTGGCTTCAAGCGTGCCGTTATTGTGGATATTGATCGTATTCGGGTGGACCTACTCCGAGCCATATGCCGCCCGAAATTCAGTGATCTTTTCAATCGCAACCGGCTCTTGCGCGGGCGATTGCACCATGTAAGAGCCGACAATGCGAACCAGCAGTTTTCCGGCCGCCTCAATGGCCGGGAGGGCAGGGTAAACCATATCCTCCAACTGCATCATCCCGGCGTCACAATAAGAGGTCAGGCCGATCAAGAGCAGCATCGGGAACAGCTCTGCCCCCGCATGCGCAATCAGCTCTGGCGGCAATATGCCGATCCTGCCGATATAAGGGACGGGGCTGTCCTGGATATTTAATCCATATTTCTCCTAACCCATTGTCTTAGCTGCGTTAACTGGCGCTTCGGGTCAGGTGTGTTGAACCGCCACGCGCATACCTCCAAATATAGTATCGCCCGAAATGCTCCTTTGGAACTCCGTTGAATATACGCATGTGCCGCTTGGCATTCGCCATTGCGCTCGAACCAATGGCGCGCCAAAGGCTCATTTCCAGAAAGTCTCAATCCCATTGATGCGATTTCGCCCCTCCGAGAAGAGCTCCGAATGGTTCATGTGCAGCTGTTTGAAGGAGCTGACGTCGAGTGCGTTGTAGCCCTGCCAGCTATCGGAATAGACGACGCTGTCAGGAATGACCTTGCGTTCAATAATGGGCACAAGCGTCTTGCCGGCAGCGTTGGGGATAACGCGCGTGTAAACCTTTCCACCGTGCTTAAAGCGTTTCTGCATTACGTTGAATCAGCGTGATGTGGAAACGCTGCACAAAATACCGGGAGTGTGGGCGTTTCCAGTTATTGCTGTGATCCAACAAGAACTGGAAACGCTTTAAGCAAGCCAAATACCGGGATTTTACCAGCCGCGCCCCGACCGCGCTTACCTTTGCGCTTCCCACCGAAGGAACTCTCGTCCACTTCGATCTCACCGCCAAACATCGCTTCGCTCCCGGCCTCCAGTTCATGAGCCATGAACTCGCGCAGACGGTGGAAATAAAATGCAGCCGAGTTGCGATGAACACCAACATGACTCGCCGCCGTTCGAGCGGTCGTGCCAGCAACAAAGTGCTCAATAAGACGATCTTGTTTGGTGTGGCTGATGCGGCCCTTTCTCATGGTCCTGTTGATACCCCAAAATCGGGTTATCTAAAGCGCCCGACCTTAAACATGAGACACGAATACCCTGTCATGCCTTCGGCATTCTCGGGACATTCGTGCCGCTTGATGCTTCAGGTTAAAGGTCGGACGCTTTAGGACAGCCCCAAATATATTTCAGTGTGTTATCGTGTTGTGGCGCTTTTATCAGTCGGATTGGAGACACAGCGGTGCGTTCCTTCTCTCATTGTGACACCAGAACGGAGGTGATGCGCCAAGAGCCAAGAGGTTGTTGTTGAGGTGTTAGTTGACACGAGTTATTGCAGTAACCGGAAGACCCCGGAGGTTTTCGGAAGAATGCGGATGAAGACTTAAAAACAAGGCGTTTCAACAAGGTGCAGCAGAAAAAACGGCTTCGCATAAATGTCTTGCAGTAAGCGGCAAAAACGGGCGTGTGAACGGTGTGGAGCGGTTTTGGGGGGCTGGTGGGCTGATTGGTGAAGGGGGGCTTAAACGCCTATTTTATAAGGGGATTACGGGCGTTTTGTTGGTGTTTTTTACCGTGCATGTTCGACATTTTTTCGTTGTTTTAATGACTTAGGGATTTTGAGCTTTTGCGTTTGGACGCTCCGAACATGCACGATATTTTCACGTTTACCCCTGCAACGCGCCATCCCCGTTGAGATATTGCGCCAACCAACGCTGCCAAAATTTCAGCGGTTCAATATCATCAGAGCCAATCGCTTTCGCCACCTGATTGTGACAGATCAGATCGAGATACCTTTTGACTGGTGGCTCACGCGCTTCAATGGACAGGACTTCGGCCTTGAGATCGCGCAACTCACTCTCGGTCAGTTCCCCCTTCAATGTCACGATACGTTCTGCGCTTAGGAATTCACCAGCCAGCCCTGCATGGTCTCGTGCTTTTACAGACAGTCGAAAGACCTGCTCTATCGCCTGCATTGCAGCCACCGCCGAACCCGCAGAAAGCGCAACCCATTCCGGGGCGCTGGTTAAAAGCGCGACCACAACCGAAGATCCGGCCAGAAGGGAGGCGAAGGAAAACAGATTGGACCAGCCCTCAAAAAACCGTTCCCTCGCACGATGGTAGCGAACCGAGCGTTGCAAATGACATGACAGCTCGTGCAGCTCGTCAGTCGTCGCCATCCTGACTGGTGTCAGGCTTTCGCCTGGGTGCTGGTCGCGTTGGGCTGACATGAGATGGAGGGCCTGTTATTTGGTTTCTTCCGGTCTACCATATGGGTGCCTCTTTTCAAAATGGTGCCTATATCTGGGTCAAACCCACTTATGCCCCGACCAGACCACCTCACCCACGATGCCTTGCGAGATCGCATTCATAGCCTCGCCGGTGCGCGGTTCGGGTGGGTATTTGGGGTTGTCGCTGCGCAGCGTGATCGCTGTGTCGGGAATGACGTCCAGACGCTTGAGGCGCAGCCCTTCCTCGCCGTCGCGGAACACATACAGGTGGCCGGTACGGATGGCCTTTCGGCGCCGGTCAATCATCACCAGGTCGCCGTCATAGATGCTTGGCTCCATGCTATCGCCCTTGACGTTGATCAGGACGCAGGCCCCGGCGTTGATGCCGTTTTGCGCCAGCCAGGTCTTTGAGAAGGCTAGGTGATCGATGGGCGGGCCGTCAAAATTCACAACGCCATCGCCCGCCGCCGAGGCCGCATCATAGCGCGGCACTGTGTCGAACGGTTCATTCTTCACCATGGCGACAGGGGCTGGATCGGAGCGCGGCGGGCCGATGTAGAATTCAAGATCAAGTAGATCGCAAATTTCTTTTGCTCGTGAAATGCGAGGAACAGCCCGCTTATCATCATCTCGGATAACAGAGCGGATCGCATCGACGGGCAAACCACCTGCTTTTTCAATAGCAAAGGCATTTTGCCCAAGCTCATCAAGCCGGGCAATCACTGCATCTGCAAAGGTTTTTCTTACATCGGTCACGAATCGGGAAAATGCCCGAAAAAAAGCCGTTTGACAATCGGGAAAAACCCAGCAATAAAAGTCGGGACAAACCCAGCAAGGAGTTTGGGATGAACACGAGCGACATAGTCAAGCAGGCAGAGGCTTACTGCGCCCACACAGGTAAGACGCTTTCGACAGTTGGGTCTTATGCGGTGCGTGATGGAAAGTTCTTTTTGCGGCTGGGAAACGGTGGGGGCTGCACACTCAGAACTGCAAAGCGCGTTATTGAGTGGTTCTCCGATAACTGGCCTACTGATCTTGAATGGCCCCGCGAGATCCCCCGCCCGACCCCGAACAAGAAGGAGGCCGCGTGATGGCTGGCAGATCGTCCGCGCCGTTCTTTTTGACTTCAGCCACCAGTTCCCTTCGCCGTTTTTCTGGTTCTTTCGGCGGTAAGGGCGGCGGTGGGGCCTGTCACCTCCCGACAGGTTCCGCCGCCCACAAAGTTGCCTCGCAAGGGGGTCTTGCCGCTGCTCCCTTGCGCACTACCCCGAGGGAAGGCTCGTCCTACCCCTCGGGGGCTTTTGAGGCCCCTTCTCCACTCGCGGAGATCCCGCCCCGGTTTGGTCACGCGCCCGGTGGTGGGAACGGTCCCAGCCTGCGTCATGTTTTGGCGCGGTGCTGGGGCCACCTGAAAGGCGTGGCGATGTGGCTGGACGACAGCTGGGTGGGTGATCTGATCGCGGCCTTGTGCCTGTTCGGTATTGGCTACCTGTTTCTGTTGTTCGCCTGGGTATTTAACTGAGGAGGAACGCGCGTGACCGTTTCTGACAAAAATCCGAAAATCAAAATGTTGCCGATTGCGTCCATCGAGGTGGATGCAAAGGCCCGCTTGCGCCCGGTCTCGGAGGCGGGCGTGGAGAGCCTGATCGCGTCGATCAAGGAGCTGGGCGTGATCAAGGATCCGATCCATGTGCGCCGCAAAGGGCGCGGTGAGGACGCCACCCTGGCGCTGATGGCGGGTGGGCACCGGCTGGAAGCCGCCCGGCGGCTGGGGTGGGAGACCATCCCAGCGCGGGTCTGGACGGATGTGACGGACGATTTTGCCCGGCTGATGGAGATCGACGACAATCTGTCGGGTGCGGATCTGAGCAACCTCGAGCTGAGCGTGTTCCTGGCTGAACGCAAGCGCGTTTACGAGCGGCTGCACCCGGAGACCAGAAACGGCGCAAACGGTGGTCGCGGTGGCAAGCGGAATGAGACGGAAATTATTTCCTTCTCAAAAAGTGTAGCAGAAAAGCGCGAATTGAGCGCCCGCCACATCCGTAATTTTGTGCGGATCGGCAGCACCCTCAGCCCGCGCGAAGTGGCTGAGCTGTCTGCTATCGAAACCCCGCCGAAGCTCAAAGACCTGATGGCGCTGGCGAAGATCGTTGAACCGATTATCCGCGCCGATGTGGTTGGCCGGTTGGTTTCCGGTGAGAGCAAGTCCGTCACCGAGGCGTTGGACGTATTGCAGCCCAAACGCACCCCGCCTGTGCGTGACAAGGTTGATGAGGCCTATTTGGCCATGTTCAAGCTGTGGTCCCGCGCCCCCAAAGCGGCAAAGCGCCGGTTTGTGGATGATCGAAAGCGCGAAATCGCGGCCATTCTGGACGATTTGCAGGGGGTGTAAATGACCGTTTCGCGGCCTCATAAAACATGGTGGACCGCCGCCGAGATCGCCGAGGCGAGCTTGCCGGATATGCCTGGAACCCGGCAGAATATCGAGGCGATGGCAAAGCGGTGCCAGTGGCGTGATCACCCCGACCATGCCCGCAAGCGCCAAGGTCGGGGCGGCGGCTGGGAATACAGCTGGGAGCTGTTCCCAACCCGCGCCCGGCGCGCCCTTCTGAAGCAATCCACCCCGGTCGTTGAACCGGAACAGAAGGTGGACCTCCATGCCTATTATGAGGCGCTGCCAGACCACATCAAGAAAAAGGCGCAGGAGCGCAAGCGAGTGCTTGATTTGGTTCAGGCATTCGAACGGGATGGCCATCCTCGCGACGAGGCCGTGCAGCATGTTGCCGCCGAGGCGGGGGTGTCTGCGCGCACGATCTGGAACTGGTTCAAGCTGGTTTCAGAGGCAGCAGAGCAGAGTGAATGGCTGTATCACCTTGCCCCGCGCCACCGGGCCGGTGGGTGCAAGAAGGTCAAGGCGAAGTGTTCCAAGGCGTTCTTTGATCTTCTGAAGGCCGATTATTTGCGGGTCGATGGCGGGTCATTTTCGGCCAGCTATCTGCGGGTGGTGGAGTGGTGCAAGGCCAATGGGGCGGCGTTTCTGACCGAGCGCACGGCCCGCCGCCGGATGAATGAAGAGGTGCCGCGCGTGACGCAGGTCTTTGCTCGCGAGGGTGAGGCGGGGCTGATGCGTTGCTTTCCGCCCCAGCTGCGCGACCGGACCGGCATGGTGGCAATGGAAGGCGTCAACGCGGACTGTCACAAGATGGACGTGTTTGTCATCTGGCCGGGTGACGACAAGCCCTCGCGCGCGCAGATCGTTGCGTTCCAGGATCTGTATTCCAACAAGATCTTGAGCTGGCGGGTTGATCGAGCACCGAACAAGGTCTCTGTTGTCGAGGCGCTGGGGGACATGATCGAGCATTACGGTATCCCGAAGCACTGCCTGTTTGATAACGGGCGTGAATTTGCCAACAAATGGCTGACCGGCGGCGCGCCGAGCTGGTTCCAAGGGGGCTGCGAACCTCGCAGCGTGTTTTCAGCCTTACGAGCATAATCGCTCGGAAGTGGCGACGTTCTTTCGCGCTCTTGCTGATCTGATTGAACAGGAGAGTGCAGAATGACCCGCAAGCCTGTTGATCAGCTGAACAAAGAGCAGAAGCCGCAAGGACAAGATGGTGTCTGGGCAGAAATCCGCCGCTTGAAGATTTTCACCAAGCGTGAAATCCACAGCTGCACCGACATCCCGAACAAGACCATCACGGACTATGTGAAGCGCCTGGTTGCGGGCGGCTATGTTGAAGAACATGCCAGTTTTGCGGAGACCGGCCGCTATGTTCTGGTGCGTGATGTGGGTGTCCACCCACCGCGCATCCGGCCCAATGGCCAGCCCGTCACGCAGGGCAAAGGCACCGAAAACATGTGGCGCTCCATGCGGATGATGAAGCAGTTCACGCCGCGCGATATCGCACTGCATTCGACCACGGACACTGTTTCGGTCACGGAGGACACGGCAAAGAGCTATTGTTCCATGCTGCTGAAGGCGCAGTATCTTCGCGTTATTCAAAAAGCGGTGCCCGGAAAGCGCCAGGCCACCTACAAGTTTGTCCGCAACACTGGTCCTCTGCCGCCGCAAATCCAGCGCGTCAAACAGGTGTTTGATCCTAATATCCGCGAAGTCACCTATTACCCCGGAGCGGCACAATGAGCGCACCGATGCAGACCATTGCGGAGTGCTGGGGGGGCACCCCGCCGGATTGGGTGATCCGTTTGGCGGAGGAATGCGACGCCAGTTCGCAGCGTCAGGTTGCGGCGCGGCTGGATCGGTCCGGCGCCTTGGTCAACCAAGTGTTGAAGAACAAATACAAGGGTGATCTGGCTGCCGTTGAGGACTGTGTTCGCGGCGTGTTCATGAACGGTGTGATCGACTGTCCGGCACTCGGGTCGATCCCGTCCAATGAGTGCCACGACTGGCGCAAGAAGGCCCGCCAATTCGGCAACGCCAATATGCTGCGGGTGCGCATGTTTCGCGCCTGCAACCACTGCCCCCGCAATGCCAAAGGAGAGAACTGATGGGCAAGCACTATCCACTCCCCGAGGGCAGGGGCGGGTTTCGCACGGTCCGCCTTACCGCTGATCTTTACGCTGACCTGCAAGCCCGTGCCGCCGAGCGCGGCCAGCTGACATACGAGATGGCCCACACCCTATTGGCCCGCATCGCCGAAGACGATCTTTTTGATGCGGTGCTGGATGAACAAAACGATGGAGAAGAAAATGAGTGATTTTACCCCCGCGGTGATCCCTGACGGAAAAAACGAGATCAACGGCAATATCTATATGGGCGATGGGAAAGGTGGCTTTCAGCCGGTCGAGACCATCAAGCCGCAGCATCTTATCGAAGATGAAACTGTGCGCAAAATTCTGGGATATGGCATTGCGCTGGCCGAACAGATGGCGCGTTTCAAAAACCATTGTTTCCAGGATATCGGAGACTTTGAAGCCATTCTCGCTCAAGAATATGGTCAGACCGTCGGCGGTGCTAAGGGCAACAAGACGCTGATGACGGTGGATGGCCTGTTCAAAGTACAGGTGCAGGTATCTGATTTCCTGACTTTTGGCCCTGAAATCCAAAACGCCAAGGCGCTGTTTGATGAGTGCCTGAACGAATGGTCGGCTGAGGCGCATCCGGCGCTGCGTGGCATCGTCACTGACGCATTCCAAACGGACAAGGCAGGAAATATCAGCCGCGCCCGCATCTTTGTCCTGTTGCGGCAGGACGTTGAAGACTCGCGTTGGCAGGAAGGGCAGCGCGCCATCCGTGATGCGATGCGTGTGGTCGGTTCCAAGACCTATATCCGCTGCTACCATCGCCCCAGCCATGACGCGGCCTGGGAGGCTGTTACGCTTGATATGGCGAGGGTGTGATGAGGGATGGCACATTCAGGACAATGATCCCGGAGAAACAATATGAAAAACAAACTATCAGACCTCAACAATCATCTGTTTGCACAGCTTGAGCGGCTGTCAGATGAGAACCTTGATGCCGATGCCATTGAGCGCGAGGTGAAACGCGCAGATGCGATCGTTGAATTGTCCGATCAGGTATTGGGTGTTGCCAATACCGGCTTGAAGGCCGCTCAGCTCTTCGCCCAACATGGAGAGGCCGTACTTCCACATCTGCCTCAGATCGGGGGGAAGGCAGAATGAAAGGCAGGGCCCTTACCTATAGCAAGGCCGAACTCGTCTGGCTGAAGGAACGCGCCGACCTGTCGCGGCGCGAGCTACACGCAGAATTCTGCGCGGCGTTTGGCAGGGACGATATCTCATTCGAAAACCTGCGGGCGCTGATGAAACGCAAAGGTTGGCACACCGGACGGACAGGACGCTTTGAAAAGGGACGCGTTCCTGTCAACAAGGGGAAGACAGGCTGTTGCGCGCCGGGAAGTGAAAAAGGCTGGTTCCAGACGGGCGAGCGTCGTGGCGTTGCGGCCAGGCTGTACAAGCCGGTCGGCACTGAGCGGCTGAGCAAAAATGGATATGTCAAGCGAAAGATCCATGACGGCCTGCCCCTTCAATCACGGTGGCGTGCGGTCCATCTGATCCGTTGGGAAGAGATCAACGGTCCCGTTCCCAAAGGCCATTGCCTCAAATGCCTGGACGGCGACAAGGCCAATACCGATCCTTCGAACTGGCTGGCAATTCCGCGCGCTCTTCTCCCGCGTTTGAATGGTCGGTGGTGTACTCTCAGCTATGATGATGCCGAGCCTGAGCTGAAGCCGTACATACTTGCGGTTGCGAAGCTTCAGCATGCTGCTCGCAAAGCCCTGAAGGAGCGTCGGCCATGACCGCCCGCTCTCTCCAGAAACAGATCCACGTTGCCTGTCGTGATCTGGGCCTCGATGCCGAGGCCCGCCACGACATGCAGCTTGCAGCCTGCGGCAAGGCGTCGATGCGCGATATGACCGAGGCCGACCTGCAACTGGTGTTAAACCACCTGAAAAAACGCGGCTGGAAAGCCGGGTTTAAACGGGGCGTTAAACAGGGTGGCCACAAGCCCGCCCCGCGCGCCGACCTGCGGCTGGTACATGTGCTTTGGCGCAAGCTGGGCGAGGCCGGGGCGTTGAAAACGCCCGGCCGGGCTGGCCTGAACGCTTTTATCCGGGCGCGCTTTGGCAAAAGCTGGGTCGCGGTTCCGGCGGATGTGGACATGATCCGGGACTATCAGAAGATCGACCAGGTCGTCGAGGCGCTGAAGGCGTGGGGCAAACGGGCTGAGATCGACTTTGACTGGAGTTCTTTGCGCAAATGACACGGCTTCCCGGACAGGCAGGCGAGATCGAGGAGGTCATCGGGCTGGAGGCGGCGGTGGCGCTGATCAAGGCGCGCGGTGGCCTCACGATTGAGGTGCCTTCCAGTCGGGCCGAAAACACCGCGCTTGCCCGCATCGTTGGCGCCGAAGCCTGCCGCAAGATGATGGACTATTATGGTCCAGGCCGCTTACCCGTCCCGATGGCGGGCATTGTCGGTCGGGCCGCGCGGGATCGGGCGCTCAAGCAGCGCGCCATGGAAATGATTGACGCAGGCGCAAGTAATGCGCAAATTGTCACGGCCTGCGGCCTGTCGCGCCGCACGGTGCAGAATTACCGCCGCGAGATTGAGCGCGGCGACGATAGCGACCAGCTCTCCCTTTTCTGAATAGATGCCTGCGGGCGTATGTGTACGCTGGCGATGTGTCGCCTGTTTTCCAGCATCTTCATTCGCCACTACTTCCGCAAACCGCGCATCGACCTGCTGCCCGAGGCTCTTCAGGCATCGGTCTTTGACATGTATGTCAACGCGGGCGGCAAGCCGACCTTCGACAAGCTCCAGCACCCAGATCACGAACAGGTCGTTGCGCGCCGCGATGTCCACGCCCACGAAACACATACCGCCGCGGTACTCGGATGGCAGGCCCGCGCGCGGATCCTCGCAAGACGAGATCAGATCGTAATCCAGCCAGGCACTGGCCGCGTCGAGCCATTTCAACTCATATTCCTGCGCCCAGGCATCCTCGTCGGCCATCCCGGCGCGCAGCGCGTCAACGTCACGCGGGCAGCCCTGCGCCACCGCTTCATAGATATCGACATGATGGCGGGACCAGATGTCATCCTCGCCAGTCATCAGCTCGTAAAACTTGTTGCCCTTGCCATTGGGCGTCGAGATCACCCGCAGCTTCTGATTGCCCTTCGAGATCACGGGGAAAAGCGCCGACCAGATTGCCCGGCTATTGGCGTGAAAGGCGAACTCGTCCAGCACCACATTGGCTGAAAAACCGCGAGCAGTATCAGGATTGGCAGGCAGCGCCGTTACCCGGCTGCCTCCGGGGAACTTGACCTCGAGCGCCTTATAGACCGCATCCGCCCCCTTGGCCTGTGGCGCGCGGAATTCGCTCTCGAGGTATTCAGGTTCGCCGCCTTTCAACAGGGTGTTATAGGCCCCGTAAAACGCCTTTGTGATCGGCTTGATCGCCTCTTCCATCGCCTCGGATGCCTGTCGCTCACCACGGCTTAGGATCACCCAACGGGCCTTGCGACCTTCGATCTCGCCCTGAATGCAATCGTCCACCAGTTCGCCGCAGGTGGTGAAGGTCTTGCCCGTCTGGCGAGAGAACATCCCGATCTTGAAGCGGCTGTCATCGTTCAGCCAGGCTTTTTGATAGGGGTAAAAATTGATGACTGGTTTCATTTTGCTCTCGCAGTCTTCAGTTCGTGCAATACGAGCCGGGCGCGCGTGAAATCGGGATATGCCTGATAGTGAGAGTGTGGGTTCTCGAGCCGGAGCAGTCGACCAAACAGGCCACTATATGTGCGCCCATCTGGATACTCGCCACTGAGCATCCCTCGGATCTGATGAGCGGCATCACGGCAGGCGCGGGCGATGTCCCTATCCCGTTTCTCCCAGCATGCCGCGTGAGCTGCCATGTCATTCGCCACTTCCGCCGCAGACGCCATCATTTCGCCTCACGCATCCAGATCAGATAGGGTTGGTTGCGCCACCAGGCGACAGTGCAGCGCATGTTCAAATGCACATACCGCTGGCGCCGCCCGAACAGAAACGCGCAGACAGAAAGCCAGAACGGCCCCTTGCGCCAGTTGTAGTCGCCGATCAGCGTCACCGCCCCCAAAGCCTGGTCATCAACTTTCATCAGCCGAACCCCATGATCTCGCGGGCCTTTTCAGCCGCCGCGCGGTCGATCTCGCCAGACGCAACTGCCTGGTCGAGACGATCAGATTGCGCAGCGCGCTCTGCCTTCAGGATGCCATCGCGCAGGCTGGTCGATCGGATCAGGTTGTTCAGCGCGGTGGTCAGGTCTTTCATGCCGCGCGGGTCCGGCAGTTGATCGGGGTCCGCCATCATCATCTGCAATCGCCACTGGATCGTGGTCAGCTGCTGGAACAGCGCCGAGGTGACGTCCACCTCTTCCTTCAGGCTGGCCTCTTCCAGGAAGGCACGGATTTCGTCCTGCGCCTGCTCCTGCATCTGGGCATATTGCTGGAACTCCTGACCATAGGCGTGGATTGCGGACTTGCCGATCCGCAGCTCCAGCCCTTCCTCTGCCAGACGAAAGTTCAGGCTTTCGGCCAGATCCTCATACCCGGAAAAACCGCGCTCTTTCAGCTCGTCCTGAAGCCAGCGGCGCAACTCACTCGGGAGCAGGTCAACTTTGCGCGGCGGCGGCATCTCACAGCCCAGGCTGGGGGCGTTTCACCCCGTCATGCCGCGCCAAGCCCTGCGCGATCTCAATGCCGCGCGTGGTCGCGGTCACGACAATGAAAGCATCATGGTCCTCATGCGTCACCATGCCTTGCTCTTTCAGCCAGGCGATTTCACCGGCGATCTGATCACGTGTCGAGGTGACGCCAAAGTTGTTGCAGACCTCGACCAGGATCGAGGCGTTCGATGTGTATTCCGGGCTGTCCGCCAGAAATTTCAGGATTGTCAGCCGACGGTGCTTGGCAAGGGTGCTTACATAGTTGCTCATTTCTTACTCCCGTCCAAAAGATAGTCTTCGTGTCGGCTGACAATGGTCTCGAGGCGCACCATGATTTTGGCATTACCTTCCAAAACCGCCCTCATTTCGCCCAGCGACCCGGTCTGCTTGACCAACTCGAGCTGAAGCGCATGGATGTCGTCTTTCCCAGGCATCCCTTGAAGGGTTTGCTCCATTTTGGCTATGCGCGCCTCATGACGATCCATTCGCTTCGATCCATCCTTGAAACGGGCATCAACGTCCTTTTGCCGACTGGCAAAAAACGTGTAAATCATGGCGACAATGGAAAGAGCGAAGCTGGCGATCTTGAGCGCCATACCAATATCAAACGTCACGCGCGGCCTCCCGCCAGGCGAGTACGGCCGGGTTATTACTTGGTTCGATTGAGACGGCAGTCAGCGCGCTGTCCGTTCCGGTATCGGCCACGCCAGGACTGT
>PDWJ01006923.1_pt1 | contig 12596 bp, 15 predicted proteins | sample 1430881 | NCBI WGS metagenome assembly PDWJ01 (sample SAMN01162460, study PRJNA174530) | Oral metagenome, whole genome shotgun sequencing project. | biome: Marine environment; feature: Marine mammal; material: Swab sample of the gingival sulcus; isolation source: swab sample of gingival sulcus... | reverse complement strand
CAGAGCCGACAAGGTCGGCGGCCACCTGGTGATCGGCGGGTCGTCCCAGGGCGACGTCTCGTCTGGGTGGTGACGATCGTGCCTGGAGGAGGCGCACACATCGGATCAGTGGGTGGGCATTTCGTTGTGGGCGGCAACGCCACCGGCGACGTGCACCACCGAAACGGGCCACCCGCGCCGGAGGATGCCGGTATCGGCGAAGAAAGAGGCAGGCCCGAGCGCATCGTGTACGCCGTCTCAGACCCCTCCGACACGGCGCGACTCGGGGTAATGCGGGAGATCAGGGCAGTCGAGCGCCTTCTGGACAGGAGGGGAGTGCCCGATATCGAGTTCGACGTACTCCATGCCTGCACGGCCCAGGACTTGCTGGCGAACCTGACGAGGAAACACACGACAATCGTGAGCTTCTCCGGTCACGCCACACGAGAAGGCCTCGTGATGGAGGACGAGGCCGGCCATCACCGTACACTCACCTACGGGGAACTCGCCGAAACACCGGGAGTGCCCGAGACCGCGCCCGCATTGGTCATGCTGAACGCCTGCTATTCGGTTGCCGCGGCCAAGTCGCTGCTGTCGGCGGTGCCGGCGATCGTCGGCATGAAGTGGACGGTGGGCGACGCCGCCGCCTGTGCCTTCGCCGAGGGGTTCTATGACGAGATACTGGCCGGTAACGCACTGCATGCGGCCATGAACCAAGGCATCGCACAGCTCAGCCTGTGCGGGCACAAGACAGAAGTGCAGAATCCGCAGCTCGAGGTGGCGCCGACTGTGGCACCGGCGCACTACCGGATTCTCCGCAGACCCGCGCAGTGCTGACGATGTGGAGTATGGCTGCCGCCGCGGCCTGACCGGGCTGCGCTGCGAAAGCAGACAACCCGGCGAGAAACGGGGCAGTGGTGGACGTGTGCTGGTGACGTGTGCTCAACCGCCCTTGACCCACAACGGTTGCCCTGCCACCAGCAGGGCAACCCGGTCACTATGGTTGGCGATGTGCTGGTTCAGCCGGCCCAGCTCGTCGGCGAACAAGCGGCCGGAACGGTGCGCCGGGACCACCCCCCAGCCCACTTCGTTGGTCACGAGCACCGCCGGCCGGTCGCGGGCGAGGACGGCGCCGGCAAGAGCATCGGTGCACTCCTGCAACGCCGGACGCCAGTCCGCTTCATCCGCTTCCCAGGCACCCAGCCGGTCCAGTTGTGCGGTCAGCCAGGTGCCCAGGCAGTCCACCAACAGCGGTGCCGGCACCTGGGTGAGCACTTCCGGGAGGGTGCGTGCGTCAGCGGCAAGCTCGATGGTGGCCCAGTGCGGCGGCCTGCGGGCGCGATGAGCGGCGACGCGTCGTGCCCAGTCCTGGTCATCTCGGCGGGGCCCGGCGGCCACGTAGACCGGTGCGCCGGCGTCCGCCTCCCAGGACGCGACGATCTGTTCGGCCAGCGCCGACTTGCCGCTGCGTACCCCACCGGTCAGCAGAACGATCATTCATCACTCCGTGGGTCGGGTCCGGGCTGCAGGGCCCAGATTCTCACGGGTTCGCGACACGACTCACGCCGCGCCCGCTGCGGTGCTGCGTCGCCGGTCCTCGGGGCCTGGGACACTAGAGCGGTGCTGCGACCACTACGCTTCATCGTCTCGTCCGCGCGCGGGCACGGTGTCCTGGTGGCCCCGCCGGACACCCGAGCCCAGGTATTGGCCGATCTGGCCGTCAGCCCGTACGCGGTCGTCTGTGCCGAAACGCCCCACTCTGCCGTGCGGGCGGGCCGCAAAGACCACCAGGCGCGGATTGCCGAGGCGCTGCACTTGCCGGCCGTGGCCGGGCGCAACCTCGACGCGATGGCCGATACCTTGTGGGATCTGCCGGAACTGTGGCCCGCGGAGCAGGGACTCGCGCTGGTGTGGCCAGGGGCCGGTGACCTCGCCCGGGCCGACCCGGCAGCCTGGCAGATGTTGGCGGACGTGCTGCGGGAGGCGAGCGGACGGCTCGCCCCCGACTGGGCGTTCGAGACCGTCGCGCTGATCGATCTCCCGCACCGGAGCGCCCACGGGCAAGACGGTGGGCTGGTGGCGCCCGAGTTTCGGGAGGACACGTGATCACCAGTGATACGGCAGGCACCCCAGCGAACGAGCCGGGCCGCAATCGTCCGCCTGGTACCCGCGGCGTGAACCCCTGGCTCGGGGCCGTGGTGGTGGCCGTGGTGCTCGCCATCGGCGCGCTGCTGGTGCGCGGGAACGGATCCACTCAGCCCGGCGACCAGCCGGTGCCGACCGGTGCGCCCACCGTGACGGCTCCGGCGAGCCAACCCGGCCAGTCCGGCGATGACGCGGGCACAGTCCGCCCTTGCGTGGAGGACGAGCTGCCGCCACCCGCCGACGAGGTCGTCGCGGACATCGAGGCGGGTGGGCCGTTCGACTATCCGGGCAAGGACGGCTCCACCTTCGGCAACTACGAAGGACATTTGCCACCGCAACAACGCGGCTTCTACCGGGAGTACACGGTCCGGACGCCCGGAGTGGATCACCGGGGCGCCCGGCGCATCGTGACCGGAGGGTTCGACCAGGACGACCCTGAGCACTGGTACTACACCGGTGATCACTACGAGAGCTTCTGTGAGTTCAGTCCCTGATGCGGACACCAGCCGCTGACTATGCGGGCCGCCGGGCCCGTCCGTGACACACTGCGGCCATGACCCGGGTGCTGCTCGCCGTGGACGGCAATTGCCTGATCCACCGCAGCTTCCACGCCAACGCGGCCACCGGTTTCCGGGACGCGGACGGCAACCCGGCGTGGGCGATCCGTGGGTTCCTGGTCCAACTCGCCGCCGCTGTGGATCGAGTCTGCGCGGACGTCCTGCTGGTGGGGTTCGACGACCCGGACCGCAGCTTCCGCCGGGAACGGTGGCCGCACTACAAGGCGCACCGGCCGGACAAGCTGCCGGCCCTGGTCGAGCAGCTGAAGTCCGCAGTCGGCGTGGTGCGCGACCTCGGCGTTCCCGCCGTCGTGGTGGGCGGGATGGAAGCCGACGATGTGCTGGCCGCGGCCGCCCGCCACGCAGCGGCGACCGGCATGCGGGTGGTTCTGGCGACCTCCGACCGGGACGCATTCGCCCTCGTCGACGAGAACACCGATGTGTTGCGGGTGATCAACGGGGGAGTCGCCGGTTCACCGCTGCTCACCCCGCACCGGCTGCGGATCCTCACCGGCGTGGCTCCCGGCCAGTACCGCGACCTGGCCGCGCTGCGTGGTGACCCCTCGGACAACCTGCCCGGAATCCGGGGCCTGGGCGCGGTTCGGGCGCGAAAGCTGTTGGCTGAGTTCGGTTCGGTACAGGCGGTGTTCGCCGACATCGACTCCGGCGGTGCCAGGTGCGAGGCGGTGCTCGGTGCCTCGTGTACGAATGCGCTTCGGCACCCGTCCGCCCGTGCCGATTGGCGGCAGAACTGCACCATCATGAGCCCACGGTCTGAGGTGGACCTGGCGCCCGAACTCATCGGCGCTGCCGGGCGGCTTCCGTTGAAACCGGCGGCTGTCCGGTCGATCTGGCAGCGGTACGGCATCGACCCCCGGGCGGCGGTCCGGGCGCTGTGCTTCGATGCAACTGCGGCCGCGCAACATTCGGCCCGGGAGCGCCGGCCTGCCGAACGGGTGAGCGATCCTCCGGTGGCCGATGCGGGGTCAGGCGAGGAATCCGGTGCGCTGCCGCCCGAGGGGAGCCCCGAGGAGACGCCGGCTGCGGCCGGGTACGGGGCGGCCCCCACGTCGCCACGACGGTATCCGCCGCTGCGCCGCAAGCCCGATGCGCAACTGGCGCTGTTCTGACCGGCGCCGCAGCGGTGCCGGCTGGGCCGGATTGTCCCTGGTGGCGTTCCTGACCCAGGCGACGACGTTGCGCCGTGGGGCCGGATTGGTCACCGGTACCGCGACCACGTCGGCAGGCACGGTGGTCGCCAAGACCAGCCGGGGCAGCATGGTGAGCCCGATGCCCGCGGCGACGAACGCCAGCGCGGTGTGGTGATCGTCGGCCCGTGCGACGTAGCGTGGCACGAACCCCGCGGCATCGCAGGCCTCCGAGACGATGCGTGCGCAGGTCATGCACGGGTTGTCCTGTAGCCAGGGTTCGCCTGCCAACTCGGCGAAGTCGATCTGTCTGCGGTCGGCCAACGGGTGGCGGCGATGCAGGAACACCACGTAGTCCTCGCTCGACAGCACCCCTCTGGTGTACCCGCGGGGAGTCGGCAGCGGCGACTGGACTGGCTCCGAGCGCAGGTCGAGGTCGGTCCGCGCAGCGGTAGGGCTGTTCTCGTCGAGCTCGTTCAGGAGCAGGTTGAACACCAGGTCGGGGTACTCGTGCCGCAGGGACTTCAGGACAGTGGGGATCCATGCCTGCGCGGCGGAGGAGAAGGCCCCGATGGTCAGGCTCCCCTGCTTGCCGTCCCGGATCTCGGCGACCGCCGAGTCGAGGGCCGAGAGGTTGTGCATCAGGTCCTCGGTGGCGGCGACCAGCCGGGTGGCGGCCGCTGTGGGCCTGATGCCACGGCCGTCCGGAACGAACAGGGTCAGGCCGGTTTCGCGGGCCAGTGCAGTGATGTGCTGGCTGACGGTCGATGGGGTGTAGCCGAGGTTGGTGGCGGCGCCGGCCACTGAGCCACTGGCCACCACGGCTCGGAACACGCGGAGTCGGTGCGGATCGAGCACGGATCAATCGTACGACATAGCCGAATGATTCATCGGAAATAACTGCTTGTGCCGAAGGGTCTGCCGGAGTCAAGCTGGTGGTACGCCGGCGGCGTGGGCGGGCCGGACGACCGGTCGCAATCCTGCGAGCACGGTGCGGCCGCCGCGGACAGACTGAGCGTGTTCGCCGCGGGAGAACCTGCGCAGCACGAAGGGAGCACTCTGATGGTGACCGCAAGCAGCGTCACGGTGTTGATCATGGGGATGGCGCTGGCGGGCTTCTTCTGGGTGTTCCACCGCAGCGGTATCCCGCGCGACGATCGTCCTCGTGTCGCCACCATGAAGATGGGCGACCACGCGCAGGCAGTGCTCAGTGGGGCTCACCGGCTGGCGGAACTCCATCAGCGCCGGCATGACGGTTCCGCTACCCGCGCCACGTCTGCGGACTGCCCAGATCGGCGTGCTGTCTGATCCAGGCGTGCATCGCGATGGCCGCTGCCGCTGAGGCGTTGATCGACCGGGTAGAACCGAACTGGGCGATGGAGAAGGTCGCGTCGCAGCACCGGCGGGCCGGCTCGGACAGGCCGGGGCCTTCCTGGCCGAAGAGCAGGCACACCCGGCGCGGCAGCTCGAGCGACTCCAGTGGTCGCGAGTCGGGCAGATTGTCGATGCCGAACAGCGGGATCTGTTTGCGGGCCAGGTAGTCTGCGAGGTCCTCCACCCGCGGATGGTGCACCAGGTGTTGGTATCTGTCGGTCACCATCGCTCCGCGCCGGTTCCATCGGCGATTACCCACGATGTGCACCCGTTCGGCGGCGAACGCGTTGGCGCTGCGCACGATGGTGCCGATATTGAAGTCGTGCCGCCAGTTCTCGATGGCAACGTGGAGCGGGTGGCGCCGGGTGTCCAGGTCGGCGACGATCGCCTCCATCGTCCAGTACCGGTAGCGGTCGACGACGTTGCGGCGGTCCCCGTTGGCCAGTAGCTCAGGATCGTACTCGGGACCGTCCGGCCACCGTCCTTGCCATGGCCCTACGCCGGGCTCAGGAGGGCCGTAGGGAATCGGATCGTAGGGTGCGAGCGGCTCCTGCTGCGCGTCCGGCGGCGGCCCTGGACGGCCTTGATGCTCCGCGTGGGTCACTGCGCAAGCCTAGCCAGGTCGCCAGCCACGCGATCCCACGAGCCTGGCGATCAGCGGCGATTGTCCGTCAGGATCCGTGGCGGGAGCCAAAAAATAGCACAGACCGTTCGAAATATCCAGAAGAATCGCTGTGACGATTTTGTAACATGTATCTTGATAATGTTTCGTGATAAGGTAGATTGAAATTTTCGGCCCCGCCCGATGCCATTCGGGTGGGCATGAACCCGTGCGAGGCAACATGGCGACCATTACCGCAAGTAGTCTGTACAAGGTGTTCGGCCCCCGGCCTGAGCGTGGCGTAGAAGCGCTGCGTGACGGATCGACGAGTGCGCAGTTGCGTGACAAGGGGCTGATCGCCGCTGTCATTGACGCGAGTTTCGACGTTCGGCCGGGCGAGATCTTCGTCGTGATGGGATTGTCCGGTTCGGGCAAATCGACCTTGATTAGAATGGTGAACGGGCTCTTCCGGCCGACCTCCGGCTCGGTCGAGATCGACGGGGAGGATGTTTCCCGACTAACGGGCGACAAACTGCGTCAGGTCCGCCGTCGTAAGGTCAGCATGGTCTTCCAGCACTTTGCGCTGCTGCCGCACCGAACCGTCGGGGAGAACGCCGCCTACGCCCTGCAGGTGCAAGGCGTGAACAAGACCGACCGGCGGGCCAAGGCCGAGGAAGCGCTTCAGATGGTGGGTCTGGAAGGCTGGGGCGACTCGATGCCCGGCGAGCTGTCGGGCGGTATGCGCCAGCGCGTCGGCTTGGCCAGGGCGCTGGCATCCGGTACCGAGATCATGCTGATGGACGAGGCGTTCAGCGCGCTTGACCCGCTCATCCGCCGGGAGATGCAGGACCAACTGGTCGAGTTGCAGCAGAAGCTGGGCAAGACCGTGTTGTTCATCACTCACGACCTCAACGAGGCGATGCGGTTGGGTGACCGGATCGCCATGATGCGGGACGGGCGCATCGAGCAGATCGGCACCGCGGAGGAGATCCTCAACGACCCGGCCAACAACTACGTCGCCCAGTTCGTTCAGGACGTCGACCGGGCCCGGGTGCTGGTCGCCGGCAACGTCATGGAAGCTCCGGTGGCCGTACTCGGTGGTGAACAGGGGCCGCTGGCAGCGCAGAAGCTGATGCGCGAACACCAGCTGCCGAATCTGCTGGTGCTGAACCGGGACCGGTCCCTCAAAGGCCTGGTGTGGGAACGGGACGTGGCGGCCGCGGTGGCGCGCCAGGACCCCGGACTGCCGCTGGTCGAGGTGGGGCGCCTGCCCGTGGTTGCCGATGACACGTTGATGGCCGACTTGTTCACAGTGTCGGCCGAGAACGACTGTCCGCTCATCGTGACCGACGCCGGTAAACGGGTGGCGGGCGTGATCGCGCGCAGCACGCTTCTTGCGGCGGCAGGTACTCCGGAACCGTCAGCTCTCGACTCTTCTCTCGACTCTTCAGACGCCGAGTTCTCGATGGACGCGGTTCAGGAGGCCACCGTATGAGCGGCATCGACAGCGCCATTCCCCGCATCCGCATCGGCGAGGCGGCCGACCGCCTGATCGATTGGCTGCGGGACAACCTCGACCCGGTCTTCGACGCGGTGGCCGCCGTGCTGGAGTTCTTCGTCGACTCGCTCACCGAACTGTTGCTATGGCCGCCCGCGTTGGCGATGGCGGCCGTCTTCGCGTTGCTGGGCTGGTTCGTTCGTTCCTGGCGCTTCGGTGCCGGGGTGCTCGCCGGGATGCTGCTCCTGGTCGCGATGGATGTGTGGTCCGCGGCCATGCAGACGCTTGCACTGGTGGTGGTGGCTACCGTGGTGACGGTCCTGGTCGCGGTGCCGATCGGCATCGTGGCCGCCCGCAACCAGGTGGTCAGCACGATCGTCAAACCGGTGCTCGACTTCATGCAAACCATGCCCGCGTTCGTGTACCTGATCCCCGCGGTGCTGATCTTCAGCGTCGGGGTGGTCCCCGGCGTGGTCGCCACGATCATCTTCTCGCTGCCGCCCGGAGTGCGGCTGACCGAGCTGGGCATCCGCCAAGTGGACGCCGAGACCGTCGAGGCGGGGGAGGCGTTCGGAGCCACTCCACAGCAGATCCTGCGTGGGATCCAGATTCCGCTGGCCACCCCGACCATCATGGCCGGCATCAACCAGGTCATCATGCTGGCGTTGTCGATGGCGGTGATCGCCGGCATGGTCGGCGCGGACGGTCTGGGCAAGCTCGTCGTCTCGGCGATCGCCCAGCTGAACACCCCGCTCGGCGTCGAGGCGGGCTTGGGCGTGGTGATCCTGGCCATCTTCCTGGACCGCCTCACCGCTGCGCTCGGCGACCCAGCGGGCCAGAAGGGCTCGCTGCGAGCCCGGCTCGCCGGGGACAAGCAGCGTGGCCTTGCCCAGGTGACCTGATTGCCGGACGGAAACCCGTCCCCTTCGTTTTCCGACCGACCGGCCGTATTGTACGGCGCCCAAAGGAAAGGAAACCCATCCATGACACCCCGACTCACCCGCGGCACCGCCGCCATCGGAGCCGCGGCCATTGCCCTGGCGTTGGCGGCCTGCGGCAGCGATGACGCCTCCGGCGGCGACACAGACAACGGCGGCGCCTCCGGCACCATCACACTCGGCTTCATCCCCTCCTGGACGGACGGCCTCAGCACCGCCTACCTGCTGGAGGACCAACTCACCAAACTCGGCTACGAGGTCGAGATGGAAGAACTGCAGGAGCCAGGGGTCCTGTATGCAGGCTTGGCCAACGGCGACTTCGACATGTACCCGTCCGCGTGGCCCGAGGTCACCCACGCCGACTACATGAAGGAGTTCGGCGACGACATCGAGGACATCGGCACCTACTACGAGAACGCCAAATTGACGATGGCGGTGCCCTCCTACGTCGACGTGTCCTCTATCGAGGACCTGAAGGGCCACGCCGGTGACTTCGGCGGCCGGGTCGTCGGCATCGAGGCCGGGGCCGGCTTGACCAAGGCCACCAAGGAGAAGGTCTTCCCCGAGTACGGCTTGTCCGAGGACGGGTACGAGCTACTGACCTCCTCCACCCCCGCCATGCTTGCCGAACTGAAGAAGGCCACCGAGGCGAAGCAGGATATCGTCGTCACGCTGTGGCGGCCGTTCTGGGCCAACAGCGCATTCGACATGAAGGATCTCGAGGATCCCAAGGGTGCGTTGGGTAAGAGCGAGGCGCTGCACTTCCTGGGCGCCACGGGCTTCGCCGAGAAGTTCCCCGAGGCCGCGGAGATGATCAAAGGCATCAAGCTGTCCGACGAGGACTACGGTTCGATGGAAAAGGCCGTCAACGACGCGCCGGAGGGTGAGCGGGAAGCGGCGATCGACACCTGGCTGGACGAGCACCCGGACGCGTTCCCCACCATGGTGAAGGAGTAGCCCGTCGCGGCCGCGCGCGCCTTGGTAGGCCTGTGAACGGACCCGCGCAACGCCCCCGCCCCGTCGGCCGAGGGATAGGACAGGTGACCTACAGTTCTGCGGTGCGCCGAGCAAATCCTCATCAGCAGTGGCCGGTCACCGTCGCCGCGGTCTGCAGGCCTGCCGCCAGGGTCGCGCGGGTGACCCTGGCGGCAGACCACCTACGCACGATGACCCGGGCCGGGGCAGACGAGTATTTCGGTCTCGTGCTGCCCGGCCCGGATTCGGCTGATCCGCTGAGCGGCCAGGTAGTGCGGTGGTACACCTACCGTGCCCACCGGCCCGATGCAGGTGAGGTCGACGTGGACATGGTGCTGCACGGCGACGAGGGGCCGGGGTCGGCGTGGGCGGCCCGTACCCAGCCCGGGGACCGGCTGGCGATCAAGGCCGGGCGAAGCATCTACACGCCACCTGCCGGTGAGCCGCAGGTTCTGCTTGCCGATGAGACCTCAGCCCCCGCGCTGGCGGCCATCGGAGATTGGCTACGGGCCGGCGACTACCCCACCGATCGCATCACCGCTTACCTCGAGGCGCCGGATCGGGACTGCCTCGTCGAGGAGGCCTGGCCGTTCCCGGTCACCGTGCTGGGCCGCGAAGGACACCCCGGTGAGGCGGTGCTGCGGAAACTGCGGGAGTTGCCGTTGACCGGGGCCGAGTCGGCCTGGGCCTGCGGGGAGTCCCGGCTGGCCACCCAAGCACGGCGATACCTGCTGGGTCCGGCGAATCTGGACCGGCGCAAGGTTGCTTTCAGTGGGTACTGGAAAGTGGGCCAGGCGAAGACCTGAACAACCAGGCTAAGGCCTGAGCACCGGCTGGGGCGTCCTGGCTGCATCGTCCGGCACCGTCCCGACTCGCCCAATACCTGGGGTGGCCCGCATCGGTGGTTAGAGTGTGGCGCTAGTGAGACGTCACGATCTGCGGTCCCGGTACCGGCGTAACCTCGGCCAACTCGCTCGCTTCGCGCTCGTGGGCGCCAGCGGCGTGGTCGTCAACAACGCTGTGCTGGTGCTGTGCAACGTGATCGGCCGTGACGGGTTTTCGATCTCCGCCAGCGATGTGCTCATTGACCTGCCGGTCACCGACTTCAACGTGCGCCACTACCACGCCTACGCGATGATGGCGTTCCTGGTGGCGAGCATGTCCAACTTCATCGCCAACCGGTATTGGACGTTCTCCTCTACCTTCCGAGCGCATTTCTTCAAGGAGTACTGGCCGTTCCTGTCGGTCGGGCTGGCCGCTCAGGTGATCGGTCTCGGCCTGCTGACGTTGCTGATGCACCCGCATTCGCCGATCGGCTTGCCGGACAGCATCTTTGACGGTTCCAGCGGCTTCAGGACCAAGCTGTACTGGGCGAACCTGATCGTCATCGCCTTTACCACGCCGATCAATTTTGTCTTCAACAAGCTCTGGACATTTCGCTGGGTGCGCAACAGGCACGGGCGGGATCGGTCCGGCCGAGGTCCCGGTAGCGTCCTGCGCTGAATCCTTCGTGCCGGGCGGCACCATCGTCTGTCTCGTTGCATGGCCCATCCCGGTCCGTGGTGTCCCGTCAGGCGCGTTTCCGCCAGGTCAGGGACGCGCCTCGACGGGCCGGGGCTGCCCGGCCCGCGCCGAGGCCACGGCACCCAGCGTGTGCGACAGTGCCAGCCAGCCGCCGACGATCCCCACGGCGCGCACCGGGCGGACCGTCCGGGGCACGCCGGCCGTGTGCAGAGCGTGAACCGCGAAGAGCAGTTGGGGAATGACGACAAGCGGCGACGAGACCGATCCGGTGGTGTACTTCTTCGCCGCCGCTGAAACCAGGATGTGGCCGAAGCCGTGGAGGCCGAAGACCCACTGGAAGTCCTGGTAGAGACGTCCTCGGCCGCGGGTCCGGATGCCGTCGGCTACCGCGGTCGTGCACAGCCCGGCCATCATCGCGCTGCCGACGTTGATGTGCCGCTGATCGATGGTGCGCACCCGATCAGCAAGCCAGACCGGTGTCGGCGCACTGTCGGCGGTCTCCCGCAGCGTGGGCACATACGTGAGCAGTTCTTCCTTCCCCGTCATTGGCCGCGAAGGACACTGCCAGCGACAGCGGGACGAGCCACCGATCCCGGTCGTTGAGTTTCCCGTGCATACCGGCGCCTCCCCGCTTACCTTTTCGCTACCCATAGTAGCGGAACGGTTCAGGTGAGGTTTCACTACCATGAGTAGTGCAACAGGAGCCAAACGGGAGGCGGAGCCACCGATGCCGACGGGGCGTCCCCGCGATCCAGAGGTCGAGAAGCGGGTGCTGAACGCGGTCTTTGCTTTGCTCACCGAGAAGGGCTACTCGGGTCTGCGTATCGACGATGTCGCCCGGGTGTCCGGCGCGGCCAAGACGACGATCTACCGCCGTTGGTCCTCGCTGCCCCATCTGGTCGTCGACACCATCGCAGCAAGCATGGGAAATCGAGACTTCGCTGCCACCGATGACCCGGTGGCGGACCTGCGCCGGGTCTGCGTGATGCTGGTGGAGTCGATCAACGCCGATTCCCTAGCCGCTGCGTTGGACGTCCATCGCCAACCGGAAGAGGAGTTGCGTACCCGCTACCGGCAGCGGATTATCGAGCCGCCGCGAAAGCTGCTCGTCGATACCTTGCTGAGGGCGAAAGACGCTGGGCTGCTGCGTTCGAGGGTCGCCCCCACCGACTTGGCCGACCTCCTCATCGGTGGTGCCATCTACCGGCTTGCCATTCTGCACACCCCGGTGGACGCTGCCCAGATCGATGCCGTCATCGACGAGATCGTTGTCGCCGGTCCACCGGCGGCGACGGTGGATGGTGTCCAGTGAGCTGACGCGGAACGCGACCGCGACCGGCAGCCGTGCGCGGCATGCCGGTCGTGGTGGGGCGGTTGCGGCTATTCCAGGATCCAGTTGGCGGCCATCTCGACCTGGTCGCCGTCCACGGCTGCGCTCACTCCGAGGTAGCCCAGGTCCTTCTCCTGGGTGGGGGAGTCGGCGAGCTTGCTGGCGGCCTGCAGGTCCATGAACATGACCGCGTAGGCGTTGTCCATGTCGGGGACTGCTTTGGTGAAGCGTGGGTCCTCGCCCAGCCGGCCCCCACCGGGGTTGCCGTACTCGATGGTGACGGCGTCACCGCGATCGGTGATGTCCAGCATGCTGGAGTCGTAGCCCAGTACGTCGTCGGCGATCGTGTTCAGCAGGTCCGCGTCGGCCCCCGCGAGCCGGACTTGAACGGACGGCTCAGCTGCGGACATGTCCCCGGCAACACTGAAGGCGAGGTCGTTGCCGAGGAGCCTGGCCACGTCCTCCGGAAGCCGCAGGCCGTATCGGTCTGCCATGGACTGCAGGGACTCGTCCGCCCCGCCCAGGGT
>PDWJ01004767.1_pt1 | contig 12600 bp, 9 predicted proteins | sample 1430881 | NCBI WGS metagenome assembly PDWJ01 (sample SAMN01162460, study PRJNA174530) | Oral metagenome, whole genome shotgun sequencing project. | biome: Marine environment; feature: Marine mammal; material: Swab sample of the gingival sulcus; isolation source: swab sample of gingival sulcus... | reverse complement strand
AAAGGCGGCGAAAAAAATCCTGCCGTCTTGGCAGCCGCCGCCCTGACCGCACAAGGAATTTTATCGGGGCATACCTGCTACGATTTAACGGACGAAAACACAAAAGAAGATTTTTTAAAATTCTTCGGGCAAAAAATTGAGCCTACAGAACTTCGGAAAATTTTACTAAAAAGTCCGCTGGTAAATGATTATACAGCAACTCCCCAACAACCCGACGACAGCCGCCCCCTTGTTTTGGAAGGCTCACGGCTTTATTTGCGGCGTTACCGCCAATACGAAACCGACATCGCCGAAAATATCAAAAACCGTATGTACGGGTGTCAAACCAACAGGGATTTTTCCGCTCTCAAACCGTTTTTTTCCAAACTTTTTCCAAATAAAACGGCTGAGACGGACTGGCAAAAAATCGCCTGCTGCCTGTCGCTTTTTTCCCCGTTTTTTATTCTCACAGGCGGTCCGGGAACAGGAAAAACCACCACAGTCGTCAAAATGTTGGCTCTTTTGCAAACAGATGCTTTTTTGCAGGGAAAAAATCCGCTCCAAATCGCCCTCGCCGCCCCAACAGGTAAGGCGGCAGCCAGACTCCAAGAAGCAATCGGAAACCAGATTGCAAACTTGCCAAAAGATAATTTACCGTGGGAAAAATCGTGGGACGAACTGTTTGCAAACAAAGCAACCACGCTGCACCGCCTGCTCAAAATGCAGTTTTTAACCAAAGAAATGCTCCGTAATGCCGAAAATCCCCTGCCGTACGACGTGATTTTGCTGGACGAAGCGTCCATGCTTGATTTGGAGCTGCTGCACGCTTTGCTGGCTGCAACGCCACAGAAGACAAAGCTGATTTTACTCGGCGACAAAAACCAACTTGCCTCAATCGAAGCAGGATATGTGCTGGGAAGCCTGTGTTCACGAGCGGAAAACGGACATTATACGCCCGAAACCTGCAAGACCCAAACGGCACCGCCCTTGACCAAAGCACGGTTTTACTACGCAAAAGCTACCGTTTTCAGGATAAAAGCGGTATCGGCGAAACGGCAAACGCCCTGCAAAAAAAAGAAATTTATCAAACGCAAGATTTAACGGCTGACAGTTTCTTGCAGTTTTTTGACAATTTTCCCGATTTGCAGCTTTTTACAAAAGAAGAAGCAACGCAAAAGGGGGTTATTGATTTTGTTTTGCAAAAGTACGAAAACTATATCGCCAAGCTGCAACGCTCGCCGCAAAATCTTGATAAGTGGGCAAAAGAACTGTTGCAGGAGCTTGAAACTTTTCAGCTTTTAACGCCGCTTCATCACGGCGAATGGGGCGTTGACGAAATTAACCGCCGCATAACAGCCGCTTTTCAAAAAAAAATGAGCAGTAAAGGTGCGTGGTTTCACGGTCGTCCGCTTTTAATCACAGGCAACCGCCCTGAGCTCAAGCTGCTCAACGGCGAACGCGGCATCATTCTGGCAATCGAACAAAACGGCGAGGTAAAATTGCAAGCCGCCTTTACCGACGAAGAAACAGGCAAAATCCGCTGGATTTCCCCAAGACGCTTAGGAGCGGTCGAAACGGCATTTGCCCTGACCGTCCACAAAACACAAGGCTCGGAATTTGACAGTTGCTCACTCGTTCTTCCGCCTTTTCCTTCAAAGGTTCTCAGTCGGGAACTACTCTATACCGCCATCACCAGAGCCAAAAAACATTTTTCTTTGTTTTTACCGGAAAAAAGCGTACTGGAGAGTACGCTTAATAAAAAACTCATTCGCACAAGCGGACTTGCGGATAAAATACAGGCAATAAATTAACAAAAAAAATGCCGACTACAAAAAAGCCGACATTTTTTTACATATTTTTTCGCAGTTATTTTTTAAGCCACGATTCTACAAGAGCCTGATTTTCTTTAACAAAACGCTTTGCATTTTCCCGTACCTTTCCGTTTTCCTGATTCCAAGCCATTAAAGTCTGAAGCTGGTTTGTATTTTTAAAACGGTATTTGCTCAGAAAATTATACACTTCGGGAAAATCTTTTTTCAGCCCTTTGCGGACATAAGTATGAATAAATTGTTCTTCTCCGAGTGCCTTTTTGGGGTCATCAAGATAATGCAATTTCCAGCGACCAAACATCCAATGCGGCGACCAACTTGTAACCACAATCCATTCTTTTTTGCGAATAGCGTCTTTGAGTGCCGCAGCCATAGTAGCGTCGCTTCCCTCGACCAGCACCATATCGTCAAGCCCGTATTCTTTCATCGTCTTTTCCGACAGCCTCATAATACCTGCCCCCGGGTCAATGCCGACAATCCGATTTTTAAATTTATCTTTGTTGGCTTTTAATTCCTCTATTGATTTAAGCGGAACATAATCAGGCACTGCCCAGCCAAGACGCGCTCCGTCCGTATTGTATCCCAAATCTTCAACCTTGTTTTCAACCCGTTTAACATAATCGGCATGTGTCGCAGGCAACCAAGCGGCAAGAGTAACATCGACATCGCCGCCTGCAAGTGCAACCCACATTGCCGCAGCAGTAACGGGAACGAGTTCGACCTCTTGACCGAGCCGACTCTCAATCACTTCCTTTGCCAAATAAGAACTGGCGGTCGCACAAGCCCATTCAACATACGCGATACGAAGTTTTTTTTGTGCAACTGCCGATGAAGCAGGCAGCAAAACAACCAGTGCCAAAAAAGTCATCAAAAATTTTTTCATCTCTTTTCTCCTTAATTTACGGACAAAAACCTATTTTGTTTCCAAGCGTTGTCCGAGTTGCTGTAAAATACGATCAAAACAAATCGCAACAATAACAATACTGATACCGGCTTCAAAGCCGCTTCCCATTTCAAGGCGTTGAATGGCTTTCCAAACTTCACCGCCAAGTCCCCTCGCCCCAATCATGGCTGCAATAACTACCATGGAAAGAGCGAGCATCACAGTCTGATTAACGCCTGCCAAAACAGTCGGGGCAGCCAGCGGTAATTCAAGTTTAAAAAGTCGCTGCCAACGATTGGAACCAAAAGCATCGGCACATTCCACAAGCTCAGGCGGCACCTGTTCAATCCCAAGACAGGTAAAGCGAATAGCAGGCGGCATGGCAAACACGATAGTCGCAAAAACAGAAGCCACCTTGCCAAGCCCGAAAAAGGGAATTGCCGGAATAAGATATACAAAGGCAGGCATGGTCTGCATCACATCAAGCAAAGGCATAACGCACATACGAACGCCTTTATTCATCGCGGCTGCAATGCCAAAAGGAATCCCGATAATTAAAGCCAGCAAAGTGGAAACAAGCACCAACGAAATGGTACTAATCGTTGTTTCCCACAGCCCAAGATTCCAAATAAACAAAAGCCCCGCCAAAGTGAAAACACTCAACCAACGCCTGCGGGTAAACCAAAAAACAAACAGCACCGACAAGGCAATAAAAAGCCAAGGCGGTAAATAAGCAAAACCGCTTTCCATCAGATTAAGACCGTTTTCCGTAATTGCTGAAAACGCCCGTGTTGCAGGGGAAAGATGCTCAACAAGAAAATCAATACCGTGTTCAATCCACACTCCAAGCGGAATTTTGGGAATACTATTCATCGCCGCTTCCTCCTTTTTCCGCCAATGCCCCAAGCAGCAAACCTCGCACAATAACCCCCTTAAATTTTTGCTTTTCATCAACAACCGCCAACGGGTGAGGAATATCGGCAACAAGCCCGATTAACTCCGATGCCGGCGTATCAAGTGCAACACTGGAAAAATCTCTTTGCAAAACTTTCGTCAAATCCTTTTCTTTTTGCTCAACCAGTGCGGCAACATCTTTTGCTCGTATCAATCCCAAAATTTTCCTGTTTTTATCAAGCACAAACAAAGACGCAATGGCGTGATGCCGCATTTTACGCAGTGCGGTACGAGGTCCGTCAACCCCAATAAAAGCAACAGCTTCCGAGCGTTTCATAACCGTTTCGGCAGTCAAAACTTTACTCATGTTCACATCGGCAACAAAACGGGACACATATTCATCGGCAGGATTTGTCAAAATATCTTCGGGAGAACCAATTTGCACAACCTGCCCGTCTCGCATCAAAATAATACGGTCTCCGATTTTCAAAGCCTCATCAAGGTCATGGCTCACAAAAACAATGGTTTTTTGTAATTCATCTTGCAAACGCAAAAGCTCATCTTGCATGTCACTTCTGATAAGCGGGTCAAGTGCGCTAAACGCCTCGTCCATCAATAAAATATCAGGGTCAAGCGCCAAAGCCCGTGCCAGACCGACCCGTTGCTGCATACCGCCTGAGAGTTTTGAAGGCATAGAATTTTCCCAACCAGCCAGTCCAACCCGTTCTAAAACCATGCCCGCTTTTTTTCGCCGCTTAGCCTTGTCCGCTCCCATAATTTCCAAGCCGTACTCAACATTTTCAATAACATTTCGGTGCGGAAACAATGCAAAATTTTGAAAAACCATACCAAAACTCTTTTGACGCAAATGCCGCAATTCCTTTGCGTCAAGCGTGGTAATTTCCCGACCGTCAATTTGAATACTGCCGGCTGTCGGCTCAATAAGACGATTAAGACAACGCAGTAAGGTTGATTTGCCACTGCCGGAAAGCCCCATGATAACAACAACTTCTCCTGTATGAATGTCAAACGAAGCCTGATTGATGCCAACGGCATGATGCGTTTTTTGAAAAATCTCATCTTTCCCTTTGCCTTCGGACAAAAGCTGCAATGCCTTTGTCGGAGACGAACCGAAAATCTTTGTAAGATTTCGTATTTTTATTTTTTCCATACAACTCCCGTATATATATTTAAAAAAGAATACTTTTTATCTGTAAAAATAAATATATATTTATAAAAATATTTATTTTTAACCAAAAAAGACAATAAAAAAAATTTTATCCTGCAATATATTTAGCGAATAAAAGATACACCCTTCAAATTCAATCAGATTACAATCAATAAGATATTAAAAACCACCTGTCAACACCAACAAAAACCAAATAACTTATTAAAGCAGCGTTATTACATTTATATAAAAACAATAATAATTTCTTTTAATAAAAAGAATTTTCACAAAAAAATTATACATAATGCAAATCAAAAATAAACCTGTTGAGTTCTTATGCAAATTCTGCCAAACTGAAAAATTGATATAGCAACTGCTTAAAACGAAAAAAACTTTTTTTGAAAAAATAATTGTTTGATTTATAAAAGTTCCTATTTTTAACAAATTACAATCTTTTTTTAATAAATATTTTGGAGTAAAATTGAAAAACAAATTCAAACAGATTTTTGTCGTGCTTTTCTTGAGTATTGTTTTGCCGTGCTGCAGTTTTGGTGCAGAACAAAACAAACAAACGGCTTTTTCGAAAAAACCGTCCACAGATACGATACGAAACAGGATTGCCGATACGGCACAAAAATTTCTCGGAACTCGTTATCTATACGGAGGCAAAAATAAAAACTCAGGCGTTGACTGTTCGGGTTTTGTCAGTCTTGTTTTTCGTGAGTTTGGCATTCAACTTCCCCGTATGGCACGGGTACAAAACAAAATCGGCAGAACTGTCGCCCGACACTCTTTACGCAAAGGCGACCTTGTTTTTTTCCGTATGCGAGGACATCTGATTAACCATGTCGGCATTTTTATCGACAACAACAATTTTATCCACGCCAGCAAATCAGCAAGAGCGGTCAAGATAAGCAGCCTGAAAAATCCTTTTTGGCAAAAGTGCTTTTCTCACGGTCAAAATATACTCGATTAAATTTGTTTACATTGTTTACTCTCGATGTGCGAAAAAACATTGTATAATTTTAAAAAATATTTTATTAAAAAAAGATATTTTTTGGGGAGGTATACATATCAAATTTTATTGAACCAATTTTGATTTACTTCCTGCATAACTCCAAATCGGTCAGTATATTTTATCATTCAAGAGGGAAACAACATGGAAAAAAACAACGTAAATAAGTCCCGAACAAAGATGTATCAATTTCTCGCAACGCTTTATCATGACGAAATTGCAACAACTTTGCTCGGAAAAATGCAAAACACAAAACCGCTCAAAGATTTCAAAGAAATTGGCAATAATACAAAATTTGACGGCTTCAAATCAGGAATTGAGCATATTGCCGCAACTCTTGAATCAGAGACAACCGAAGAAATTTTTAAAACACTTCGCTACGATTACGCCGAACTTTTTTTAAATGCAGGACGAAATCCCGTTTTTCCTTATGCTTCCTGCTACGGAACTCGCGGTCCGGTTGTTATGCAAACCTCTGTTTTCCAAGTCCGACAAGCCTTTTTGCAGGCAGGCGTACATAAAAAAGACGATTACCGTGATTTGGACGACCATATCGCCGTGGAACTCGAATTTTTACGCTATCTTACCCAAGAACAGACAGGCGAACAAAAACAAATCCTCCATTTTCTACAAAATCATCTGCTCAACTGGGCAACACAATTTTGCACCAACCTAAAAAACGCTGCCAAATCTCCATTGTACAAAGGACTCGCTCTATTAACTGCAGAATTTTTACAACAAGAAGAAAAACTGACAGAAGCCCTTATCAATAACGAAAAACCGAATAAAGCCTATGTACAGTTTCTGCACGACATAACAACGGTGATTGATACTCTTGCACTTCCCGCCGACTTTTTGACACTGGAAAAAGGAGCAAGAGAGCCGGAAGGAGAAAAGGCAGTAAAAACGCATTGTTACATTTGTCTTGGACTGTGCGGGCAGGAAGTAAAAGTAAAAGACAATATTATGACGGGCTGCCGCGGACTGGCAGGAGACCCGAAAGGCGGCGGCAAACTGTGCGGCAAAGGCGGCAACGCCCACAACAACGCTTATTCTGCCTATCGCCTCAAAACTCCGCTTATCAAAGAAGACGGACGGTTCAAAAAAGCATCATGGACAGAAGCTCTTGACCTTATAGCAGAAAAACTTCTGAGTTTTGACCCGAACACGGTCGCATTTCATCGCGGCAACGACTTTAACAACTGGTGTCATGAAGCCGTAATGAGTGCTTACGGAACGCCCCACAAAACAACACACCGCCAAATGTGCGACAATCCCAATCGTATGGCAAACGAACATTGCCTCAGCGAAAAAAGACCGTGGATTGATTATGCAAATTCAAAATTTACTCTTTTGTTCGGTATCAACGAATGGGTAACCTCTGCGGGACAACGCAAACTCACGGAATTAAAAAAAGCAGTCAAAAACGGAATGAAACTGGTTGTGGTTGACCCTCGCCGTTGCGAGTCCGCAGAAGCCGCCACGGAATGGATTCCCATTTTGCCCGGCACAGACGGTGCAATGGCTATGGGTATGTGCTATGTCATTGTAGCAAACAAATTATACGACAAAGATTTTGTCAAAAACTGGTGCTATGGCTTTGAAGAATTTAAAAAACGCTTGCTGGGCGAAGAAGACGGAACGCCCCGTACTCCGCAATGGGCATCGCAAATTTGCGGCGTTCCCGCCGAAACCATTGAACGGCTTGCCTTTGAGTTCGCCTCTGCCGCTCCGGCTGCCGGAACATCTTCTTGGACAGGAGTTGCCCAAGCACCGAATACAGTCCATGCGACCCAAGCCATTCAGGCACTGAATGCCTTGATGGGCTGCTTTGACGCTCCCGGCGGTCCGTCTTTGGTTGCCAAGTACAAACTGGCTTCGGCGTGGGGAGACGACCAGCCCAAACCGCCAAATAATGCCGAAAAAATCAAACTGAATAAAGGGCATTTATGGAGCGGCTGGATTCCCGCATATTTTGAACAAGATGTCGATGCGGGCAATCTCAAAGCCATGCTTTGTTATTTCGGCAATCCTGCAATGTCCAGCGGTTCGGAACAGGCGATGACGCGGGCGATACAAAAACTGGAATTTTCCTGTGCCGTGGATTGTTTTTTTAGCAATACCGTTGCTCTGTGCGATGTCGTATTGCCCGACTGCACCTATTTGGAACAAAGCAGAATTGTAGCGGACTGGATGTACGAAGCCTTTATTTCATTGGGACAAAAAGCGATTGAACCGCTTTACGACACCCGCCCCGTTGTCTGGATTTTTTCTCAATTGGCAAAACGATTTGGCTACGGAGAATTTTTTCCGTGGAAAAACGAAGACGAATATTTGGAAAACCAACTTCGGAATCAGCCCGTCAATCTCGAACAATTACGCCAAACAGGTTTCCATATAACGGACGAACAGGAATTTTATAAATATAAAAAATGGGGTTCAATCAATCCGTCGAAAGGTTACGGTTCTTCAGGAAAAAGCGTTACGGAAAAATATAATTTTATCAATCCTGCCGCCGAAAAAGCAGGTGTAAATGCACTGCCTGATTATATTCCGCCGTTTGCAGACTGGCCGGAACTTAAACCGGATACAAATTATCCTTTTATAACGGGATATTTTCGAGTGAAAGAACACGAACACTGCACAACAACGAGTAATATCGAGCTAATGAAGCAATGCGGACAAAATCCTGTCTGGATAAATTGCGTTGATGCACAAAAACAAGGCATCAGCGACGGCGACACGGTAAAAATTATATCGCCATGGTCGGAAATTACAACAACCGCCAAAGTTACTTGGGATATTCGTCAGGGTGTTTTGGCAATGGGCGGCGGTTTTGGCAGCAAATTCGGCATCGAAGGCGACCCAAAATTCCCGCAGTACAAAGGAGTAAACACCAATCTTCTTTTACCGCCCAATGTTGCGTGTAAATGGTCAGGAACACCACCGCTTAAATATATTAAAACTCGTATTGAGAAAATCTAAAACGGCGGATAGCATAGCCTGTAAACGGCATCATCAAAGCCGGCAACCCACTTATGTATGCTTTATACACTGCGTGGGATTGTCGGCTTTTCATTCCTTGTTTCCAGACTACTCTCCGCCGTTTTTTAGATTTATTTTTTGCCGTTTTTAAATTTTTTACTAAAATAAAAAAACGACTTAATCATCAATTATAAAACACTTCCTAGCATAATTTTTAATTATAGGTTTACAATCCAAATAAAAAAACACTGCCCCCCCTTTCACAATCATTAAAACGGTACAAATAATGCATTTAAAAAATGGTTGCATAAAAGCAGTATTCTGACTATTTAGAAATTTATTTCAATACAGGTTAAAAAACTTTTAATACCATACACAATAAAGGCTTACAGATATGAAAGTTGTTATTCTTGCAGGCGGTCTAGGAACAAGAATTTCAGAAGAAAGTCACTTAAGACCAAAGCCTCTCATTGAGATAGGAGACAGACCTCTTATCTGGCATATAATGAAACATTATTCCCAATACAATTTTCATGAATTTATTATCTGTTGTGGCTATAAAGGTTATATGCTTAAAGAATATTTTTCAAATTACTTTCTGCATTGCTCTGATATTACCCTTGATTTTACAAATTCTCAAAAAATGACCATACACAATAGCTGTCTTGAACCATGGAAAATATCTCTTATTGATACAGGTCTTCATACTCAAACAGGAGGAAGATTAAAAAGAATACAAAAATATATCGCCCCAGGAGAAGACTTCTTTTTTACCTATGGAGATGGAGTAAGCGATATTGACCTTTCTAAACTCTTAAAAACTCATCATGCCAATAAAAAAACTGTAACAATTTCAGCAGTTCGTCCAAGCGGACGATTTGGAGTATTAGAAATAGATGAAAAAACAAATGCAGTAGAAGCTTTTAGAGAAAAAGCAGTAGAAGACAGTACATGGATAAATGCAGGATTTATGGTTATGAATTCTGATATTTTTAATTATATTGATGACGATAAATGTATATTAGAACTTGAACCACTCCGAAAAATATCTGCGGAATCAAAAATGGGAGTTCATAAACACTACGGTTTTTGGCAATGTATGGATACACAAAGAGACAAGCACAAATTGGAAAATCTTTGGGCAACAGGGGAAGCTCCATGGAAAACATGGTGAATAAATCAAAATTTATTCCGGTATCCGTAATTATGTTGACCTATAATCGCGAACAATATGTTACGCGAGCGATACAATCAATTTTATCTCAAGACTTCAAAGACTTTGAGTTTATCATTATAAATAATGGTTCAACCGATCAAAGCAAAAAAATTTGTCAAAAATTTGCCAATCAGGACGAACGGATTCGATATATAGAAAAACCACGCGGCAATATCGGTTCCGGCCGTAATGCAGGTCTGCAAATTGCAAAAGGACAATATATTACCTTTATTGATGATGACGACTATGCCTACAAAGATATGCTCTCCTTTCTTCTCCGGTTGGCAAAAAAACATCAGGCAGACATCGCCGTATGCGGCTCTACAAAAGAAATTGAAGAAAAAAATTATCCGAACTGTATATTTGAAGAACTTTTAATTATGAATGCCGAAGAAGCAGTTGTCGAACTACTCAAACGCGTACGCATCAATTCTGCCAATCCAACAAAATTATTTCACAGAAAACTTTTTCAAAAAATAGCCTATGAAGAAACCGGTAAATATGACGACATTTCTGTTATATATAAACTTTTTGCTGAATCAAAAAAAACAGTAGCACATGGACTGCCAAAATACTGTTTTTTTCGTCATCAAGGAAACAATTCAAATTTCACAACAAATGACAGTTTAATTACTCCAAATCAACTTGATGAATACTTTAATGCGTTTAAAGAAAGGACAATCTATCTTAGCAAAAAACTACCAGCCATTACAGAATATGCACAATATAGTGAATGGTCGTATATGATTTCAATGTGCAACAAAATAATCTCATCTCAACTAACTTCATGCAAAAAACAACTACAATATATTAAAGAATGCTTACAAAATAATTACGATAAATTTTATAATAGCGAATATATTCTTCCATTTGAAAAAAAATATATGGAAAAATATATTACAAAACCTCTCTTTTAAAAAACTTTATGGCTACTTATACACCATCATACGAACAAAATCGTCAATGTCTCGGAGAGGTTTTACCGTTAGACACCCCTTTCTCTGTAGTTCTTGACGCGAGTGAAAAATGCAATTTCAAATGCCCATACTGCTTTAGAGCGTTACCGGCGGAAGAAAAAAAAAGATTTTATCCTTGGCAAAATCAGCTCATGAAATGGGAAGTTTTCACAAGAGCCGTTGAACAACTCGGCGAATTTCCCCAACCAATAAAAAAAATATCACTTTCCAACCACGGAGAACCTCTTTGCAACAAAAGACTGCCTGAAATGATAAAACATATAAAAAAGAAAAAAGTTGCAGACCGCATCGAAATTCACACAAACGCGTCCCTACTTGATGAACAATACGCCCTTGACCTTGCAGCCTCCGGCATAGACCGCATTATAGTTTCCCTGCAAGGTCTTAGCAGTGCAAAATACAAAGCGACCGTACATGCCAATATATCTTACGAAAAACTTCTTGCCTCCCTGACAACTCTCTATAAAAACAAAATAAATACTATTGTTTACATAAAAATACCGGATAGTTTAATTACTGAAGAAGAACAACATGTTTTTTTCGATACATTTTCACCTATTGCCGACAAAATTTTTATAGAAAAGACTCTATCTCTTTGGAAAGGACAAAATCAAGAAAAAGAAGAACATACCAACAAATTTAACCAATCAATAGAATATCAGCAAACCTGTTCTCTAACATTTTATACACTCGTTGTTGCTCCTGACGGTACAATTTATTCATGTACTCAACCTGAAATTTCCTTTAATATCGGAACGATTTACAATACAACTCTTCAAAAATCATGGAACAGCAAAATCCGCCTTCATTTTCTAAAAAAGCAGCTTCTCTCAGGAAGAAGTGCAATAAAAGACTGTGCAGACTGCTATATCGCACAAAATTCTATTATGAATGAAAAAGATAGTCTAAATACCTATAGAGATGCTGTCTTAAATCGCCTACAGGAATACAACACATTATGAATACCGGTAAAATAAATTTCGCCTGGCCAACTACTGTAATGGACTACAAAGCCTTTAAAAAGCTGTCTGAAATACTAAAAAAAAATGTATCCATTTTTTCCCAAAAACCAATCGCTATTTTCGGGGCTGGAATAAGAGGCTCTATGCTTTTGCGAATACTGGAAAAAAAGGGATTTTCCGACTTCATATTTATTGACAACAGTCCCCATAAAAAAGGTGGAGTTGTTGACACCTATCCTATATTTTCTTTTGAAGATTTTTTATCCTTATCCCAAAAATATATTATTATCATTTCCATAGAAGACGCATATGCAATCGAAAAACAATTAAAAGATGCCAATCTTGTCAAAGAAAAAGACTTTTTCACTGTAGCTACAAATATTTACGATGAATATATAAATGAATTTATGCGACCATACAACTGTGAAACCTTAATACTGGGCGATTGTGGTCTATCGCAAATTTCAATCAAAGATACAGAGACAATTCCTCTTGGCAATATGCTCAAAAACTCATTAGGAGAAGACAATACAAAAGTTCTGGCAATGCACGGTATGGGCATGCGAGCATACTATACAGTTTTCCAGGAACAAACAGTATTAAAAATGTCTCCAAAAACCCTTGTTCTTATGTTAAATTTTGAAGTCTTTACCGGAAAACATCATCTATTGCCAAGAACCCAACATGCGCCT